>ENA-OWLZ01000216-OWLZ01000216.1-metagenome-genome-assembly--contig:-NODE-216-length-16360-cov-11.144680_pt1 | contig 16360 bp, 10 predicted proteins | sample MGYA00245341_ERZ651117 | MGnify/ENA primary metagenome ERZ651117 (study PRJEB26857, sample SAMEA4031763) | metagenome | biome: human; feature: oral; material: saliva | place: Philippines | collected 2014... | reverse complement strand
CGCCCGTTCCTGTACCAGTGCCATGGCCGCCCCCTTCGCCACCGCCAGAGCCTGGACCATTACCGGCACCGCCGCTTTCACCAGATACATTTGATGTATTTTCACTACCCTTACTTGGGACATCCACCGCATCAGGAATATCCGTTGCTGTAGATGGTTCTACATTTGCTACTACAGCCTTTGTTCTTGCCGCCACTTCATCTGCAGACAATGGTTTAGGGAATAGAGATGACCTATCTCCGCCGCCACCACCAGCGTGACCACTACCGCCATCATCGAGCACACTTTGGGTGAGATCGACTTCATAGGTTTCCTGCTCTTGAATAGCAGGAACAACTACGAAAAAGATAACGGCAATAAAGAGAATGATTAGATGAACTACGGCGGATATTATGGCTGCTTTTTTCCATGATATGCCTAATCCCATAGTTATCCTTTCTGTTCTGCTGCAATAGCTAAGCGTTTAACGCCAGCTTGTTTAAGCATGTCCATAATTGCTACTACTTGACCATGAATAGCACGTTTATCTGCTTGTAATATAACACTAGCATTCGGATTTTGTGCAATCCGTTCTTTTACCATGATTTCTGCTGCATCAATACTCATAGGTGTATTATCAATCGTAATGTGACCTTCTGCATCTAATGTAAGCACCACCGGTAATTGAGCAGGTGCAGATGCGGTTGTAGCCTGTGGCAACTGTACAGACAAAGCCTTTTGGGCAATTGTTTGTAAGCTATTCATCATGAAGAACACCAATAAGAAGAATATGATATCAATCATAGGGATAATCATGAATTCAGGCTTGGATTTCATACGAAAACTTTGTAAATTCATAGTTATTTCCACCCTTCTCGTTTAGCAGCCACAAGGTTTACACACATATTTTCAATTTGGTTAATAATAGAATCCAATCGATGGCTAAAGAAGGTATACACGATAAAGGCCATGATGGCTACACATAAGCCAGACGCCGTTGCGATAAGAGCTTCCCCTACACCACCAGTAATGGCAGAGGCACCAGCACCAGCATCGAGGATACTAAAGGAACCAATCATGCCTGTTACAGTACCAAGTAGTCCCAACAATGGAGAAATTGTAACAGTTGCACTTAAGTAATCCATATATTTTCTGAAGCCTACTGCATCAACCCCCATTTGATCAGAGAATGCCGTTTTCATACCTTCTTCAGTAGCACTGTTTTTCAAACCAGCTTCAGCAATACGACTTGCAATAGATGGATTTTCTTGAATTACTTTTTCAATTTCATCCCACTTTTGTAATTTTGCATACTCATTAACGGCGTGACATACTACATTCGTTTTTCCAGCATATTTACGATAATAGAAAGAGCGTTCTACAGCGATAGCAATGACCATAAGAGACAAGAATAATAATGGATACATTACATATCCGCCACTATGAAACAAATGAATGACATAATTTAGATTTTCCATACTAATAAACCTTTCTGTCTGTTTACAGACTGCACATTAGAACCTGTAAGTTCCTTGAATTCTTGCATAATCGCCTAACTTAAAGCTTTCATTACCATATAAAGTATCCCGTTTATTTGTGCCCTTAGCATCAAATGTATAGAATGCTTCAAGGAGTAAATCCTTGCGCGGTACATACCCAGCGCCGAATGTAAAGCTGCGAATACCATCGAGGTAACGATCCGGTACGGCACCGGTGCCATTACCGCCGAGGAATGAGCCATGAGCGAAGTATTTATAATCTATGAACGCATTCCATGATTTAGGAACATCGATATCCACACGACCAATATCTAAACGAGCCATCCAGAAATGAGGTGTACCACCCATTTGATGTCCTTTTACAATGAAGTCCGCTGTTCCTCGTTCATGTTCATACACAGTACTACCATTCATATAACGACCAAATTTAGATCTATTTTGACCATAATCTACAGTAAGTACTGCACTTTCACCGATTTGGTATTTAGCACCAATACCAAATACATTGGCTATATTAGTGAAGCTTTGTTCATCATTACCATTACCATTGGCATTTAAGAATGTACGTTTACTACCATTAAAGGATCGTAAGTACCATGCTTGTAGTCCAAGACGATTTCCAATTTGTTTCTTCACTTGAACAAAGGCTGCCGTTTCAATAGGTGGAATTGTATCTTTTTCAAGAACAACGCCTTCTGTTTGAATGATATTACCAATAATTTTACCAATAGCTTCTCTCGGTAATTTATTTTCTGATTCAGCGTCATGTACAACTTTTTCTAAATTATACAAATAGTTAAACATAGCAGGTGTCATACCCCAGCCATATTCAGAACTGCCATCCCCCCAATCGCTGGAGGACAAAGTAAAGTTCTTTTTATAAATATCTTCTTTAGCATCGTAGTCACTAAAAATATATTTACCGCTATCATATTTATATGTCTTAGCACCTAAGAAGCCTGACAACTCATAATCATTTGCTGATTTTCCGTAATAGTCACTAGATTTTTTGAAAGTACCATCAGCTTGTTTAATCCAAACATCATCAAGTTCACTGTTTTTATAATTAGACCAATTATCTGATGCATTATATTTAGCAATAGCCACAATAGACTTATTAATTTCATCGCCATGCTTAGCCACATAGTCTTGTGGATGTAATAACGCCTCTTTATTATCTGTAGAAACGATAAGCCCTTTTGCATCTTCTTTTAAGTGTTCAGGGTACAAACTAGAAGTGACATTATACATTAATTCAGCCGTCTTATACAGTTTTTCCCCTGTATTTTTATTAGTGATTTCATACATTGTATAACCACCAGATGGAATAGCAAGAGAGAATTTCTTATTAGCCATATCTTCAGGGTATGCTTTTGTAAGAATATCTTGTAAACGGCCCATAATTTGAGCTTGTTTTTCTTGAGTTTCTTTTAATTTAGCATCCGCTTTAGCTATTTCTTGATCACGATTTGGATTGCTCCAGCTTAAATTCAATGTTGCTTTGTAAGCATCATACTCATCTTGTAAATCTTTAAGTTGTTGATAGAAATAAATACTATCCGTCTTACCTTTATAGGTGGACTCATAAATACCCGTAGGACTATCTGGTGCTGGAGCATCTTCCGAAGTTTTTTCCTCACCATCAGAGCCCGTTTTAGTTGCATTATTAATATCATATGGGTAATCATCACGGTTAATACCCATCAACTCTGCTGCTGTTGGCGGTCTAGTAATCACTTCATGTACCACATGAGTATACGCAGAATCACTAATACCAGTGCTATGTTTAAAGCTACCTACACCAACGCGAACTTGGGTATCATTACCAGTCCATACGCCGCGAACCCCATCATAGGATTGACCAAACCAATAACCACTAGCCCCCATAGGTTCATTTAAACGACCTACAGAAATATCCCATTTATTAACATGTCTAGTAAGATCAACCGTATCAAGACGTTGGTGATTGAAACCTTTTGACTCAGATTTAGTCCAACTTGTATCAATGCCGCTCATACCCGTCATGCTACCGATAACAGAGAGATTAGTGAATGGATTAATACGAGCGTCCAAGCCAAGTCGAATGCGTTGTTCAAAACTATGACGGTTGGAGTCGTACATATTCTCTTTCGCAGACCCGATAGCTGAATTAGAACGGAATGGAGATTGCGGACGATTTGTACCGTCATGAGACATCCAGCGCGCACGATAATCGCCAATAAACTCAATACCTCGTTTCTTTGTTGTATCAAAATCAGAACGAATAAAGTCAGTTAATTTAACAACTTCGGATAAATTTTGTACGTCCGCTTCATTACCGGATGTACCATTAGTTACACCGCCATTTGCATTGGCAAGTTTATTACCATCTTTTCCGATTGGCGTAGTCTTAGCATCACCGCCACCAAATTTGAGGTTAACACCGATACGATATACACGTTCTTGCGTTGCTCGGTCATCATCGCGATGATTAAAAATATTGTTAATACCAAAGTACATCATGGCATTCTTGTTAAATCGTTTTTGAACCATTAAGTTCCAAATACCAAATGTTTTCTTTTGGTAAACTTGCTTTTTATATACGCCTGCATCACCAGATAAAATATCTGGCCAGTAGTTACCACCATTATTTAAGGTATTACTATCAAGCATATTAATATAATAATCACCCCAAATGGATCCATTCCAACCAGTTTTTGGATTGTCGTAGGTTACACCAATATCTACCTTATGCACTGGTTTATCCAATAATTGACGAGGCATCGTTGGATCGCTCTTATTAATAGCATGCAAATAGGTATATCCTAATTTACCGGACCAGTATTTACCAAATTTTTGTTGAACTTCTGCTTGAAGGCCTGTAATTTCAGCCATACCGATATTTTTAAAGCTATAAATCATATCCGGAGCGCGTTGGTATTTTGCATCGCCTTTCAAGTATGGTGCAAAATCTTGGAATTCACCGGTAAAGTAAACCGACATATAATTTTTGATGCGGTTATGGAATACACCAACACGAGCATAGGTGTTTTTGTTTTCACCTTCCAAACTCATATCAATGTTGAGCGATTTTTCAGGTTTTAAATTTGGATTACCAGCCCAATACCAACCGAGTTTTGCAACACCAATACCTACTGGATTAGATGCATACATTTCCCAGTTATACCATAATTCGCCCATACCTGGTTCAGTATAACCAGTGCCGACATTGGCCTTAAATCGGCGATGAGGATTACCTTTCACATTATATGTCATCCCCATAGAAGCAGATAAATTAGAACCAAACAAACTGCTATTATCGAGTCGGATAATAGGTACAAATGTAAGGTTTTTATTTACTTGCCAAGTATCAGAGATATAAGCATTCATCTTACGAATCGTACCTTGGCCAGTCGTCAATCGTTGGTCGCGATTACGGTACTCTTCTAAGAAGGCTTTACCATTTAGTTTAGGTGCTTTTTTACGCATTTCTGGATCACTGGACTCGCCATACTTAAAGTAGTCGCCTACGATATTAGAACGAGTGTTAGCCATGTCTGGATTTTCTGCTTCTAACCGTGATTTTAATGCATTATAACGATTTCTAAAGTCATCGGATATAGGTTGATTATTAGGAGATGTACTAGACCAGGAACTGATAGCACCTTCAGATAGTCCATAATTTACATAATCATCATAAGTGATACCCGGTTTTTGAGCATCTGTTTCAGCACCATAATATTCATAATCCATATCCCACTGAGGCATACCATTACTAGACTTAATAAATTTATAGTCATGAATGTGAGAATATACTTTAACGCTGTTATCACCTTTACGTCTTACAAGACGATCCAGCTTATCAACGAGTAGACTCTTATCATATGCCCAAGGATCAATGTACATCGTGCTTGTATTAGGCGAGCTTTTTAATCGGCTACCTGAACCTTCTTCTCGAGCATAACTAACACCATAGCTGAGGCGATGTTTATTATTGAGCTGCGTATTAGCATTCAAACGAACATCTAATTGACGATGGTCGATGTTATCGATATAGCGCAATTCATTAGAACCTTCATAGGAAGATCGGCCCGTATAATTGATAAGTGCCACATCATCCTCTTTGATACGTGAGTAGTTAGTTTCTACAGTCCAATCGCTTTTACCTGCTTTAGCATTCCACGAAAGATTAATCGTATTACGATTAGCAGTACGTTTAAAATGTTGTTGTGGTTCTAAATCAGAATCAGAGTGCTTAATATCCCGTACAAGATCTTCTGTATATCGGTTTAAACGCATTTCAAATTTATTATTTTTATTAGCCTCATACGTTGCCACAAGACCAATATCAGAGGCATCACCATAATAGCGAAGCACATTGGGTTTAAAATTATGTTTTGCATAATCAAACCCCATTCCTGATGCACGACGTTTAACGGAGGCAAGGACAGGCATTAAATCCCGTTTGCTACCAGATAAGCCAACCTTTAATTTACCCATCTGCCCCGAATCAGCTCGAATATAAAAGTTTTGGAACGGGAATAAATCGCCATCACTCTTACGGCGCATTCCTTCGGCATTCACTTGCAATGTTGGTTTCTTAAGAGCCTTCTTCGTGATGATGTTAACGACACCGCCTACAGCATCAGAACCATATTTGGCACTCGCCGCACCTTGAATAACCTCGATACGTTCTACATTTTCAGCTCCTAGCCGTTGTACTTCGTCCGCTGCACCAGAATACTTATCAAAGTCGCCCAGTACTGGCTGACCATCCACAAGAATTAATGTATGACGAGCCTCTGCACCACGAATAGATACACCGACACGCCCCATGGCATCAACGGTTCTAGAAACACCCGTTTGAGTAAATATAATATCTTCGACGGACTTCGCCTGCTTCTTCTCAATCTCTTTTTTGGTAATGATTTGCACTTGCTGTGGATTTAACTTTGCTTCTTCCTCCGCCCATGTACCTTGTACATGAACTACATCTGTCGTAACGGCTGCATTATCCGCCATAACAACGAGAGGTGCATTTAGCCATAATGCAACTGCACTAGATAGGACTAAATAGCGTTTTGTACGTTCCCATCGATTCACTGTTGCCTCCTCACAATCCTAATTTTCTCAACAATATATTTAAATTTATAAAGCATATATCCTATATTCCGGGGATATAAAAAATACACTTTGCCAACACATAAACGACATTGAAAATCATTTACATTTTTATGTTAACAAAGTGTATCTTGTATATCTACTCCGAAAAGACCAAAAATATACGTTTTGGACTAAATTGACTATAAATTTTAGAATTTATATGTCATTTGGAAACGAGTATAGTTCCCAAGTTTAAAGTTTTCGGCCCCATATAAGGTATCTCGTTTATTAATACCTTTCGCATCAAATGTATAGTATGCTTGTAAGAGTAAATTCTTTGCCGGTACATAACCACCGCCAAAGGTAAAGCTCTTAATACCATCCAAATAACGATCAGGTACTGCTTCGGTGCCATTACCACCAAAAAATGAACCATGGGAGAAATATTTATAATCTACAAAAGCTTCCCAGGAACCGGCTTTTTCCATGTCCGCCTTTCCAATATCAAAACGTAGAGTCCAGAAATGAGGTGTACCACCTACATCGCGCCCCTTCATATCAAAACTAGATGTACCGGCTTCATGCTCATAATGAGTATTACCATTCATAAAACGACCAAAGTCACTTCTATTTTGACCATAATCAAAAGATATAGTAGCATTTCGATTCAACTGATACTTAGCACCAAGACCAAAGACATTGGCTACATTACTAAATTTGTGAGCCTCTATATGATTGCCATTCGCTGTATAGAATCTATAGTCACTACCGCCAAAGGAGCGTAAATACCATGCAGCTACGCCAAGACGAGGACTTACCATATGTTTAATTTGAACATATGCTGCTTTGTCAATAGGTGGAATTGTATCGCTTTGAAGAACAACGCCAGTTGTAGGTATAATAGCGCCCGTATATTTGCCCAGCGCCTCTCTAGGCAATCGACTATTACCATCTGCCTTTTCTAGCATACGAGTTATATTATTAAAGTAGGATGCAATCAACATTGGATAATGGGCACTGCCATTGACATTGATAACATCTGTCATACCATAATCTTTAACATCGACAGCATTCACTTTATAAATCTTATCGGACAAGCCATCTAACGCGGAGTCATCAAATTCAGTAGAGTATGTCGCATCTTTACTAAAGATAAGCTTAGCGCGTTCTTCAGCTCTAGCCCGATAGGATGCATTTATTGCCTCCTTATTTTTTTCATACCAGTTTGTAAGGAATGTCTTACCATTATCGACTAATACGGATGTATCACTTAATTTCACTTCATACAACGGATCATTTTGGGTTAAGCCCAACTTACCCGGTGCAATGTTTACATTCATCGTACCTTCATCAGGAACCCATTGTTCAGTATCCTCATCATAGTATTTGTCCTTATACACCATTTTAACTGGTATTTCAGGCATTTGAATTAGAATGGTTTGTTTATTCGCATCAGCCCCATATGCTTGTACCGCTATATCTTGCATCCGACGTACCACGTTGAACTGTGCAGTTCGTATTGGTTCTTGTGCCTTTGCTACACGTACCTCTACATCGGGTAAAGACGCTTGCATATTAGCTAAATTAGCTTTTAATGGTGCCAGTTGATCTGCAGTCCATCCATCAATGAATTCTTTGGACCAAATATCCGATTCCAAATCACTAATATTTTGTTTTAATGTAGTTAAATCGGATCCTAATGCTACCTCTTGGTCATGTAATGCTTTCAATTGTTGATAGAAATTAATCGTATTTGGTGCATTTGGAATAACGAGTTCTTGCTTACTACCGTCAGCAGCGCCAACAATACCAATAAACTCTTCAACAGTTGGCACGCGGTTAAATTTAGTATAAATACCATGAGTATATGCACTATCTGTAATACCGGTACTATGTTTAAAACTACCTACACCAACACGTACTTGTGTATTTTTATTCGTCCACACGCTGCGAACACCATCGTATTCCTTGTTGAACCAATACCCTGTAACGCCCATAGATTCAGTAATACGACCAACGCTGTGATCCCATTTAGCACCATGATGAGTTACATCTAATTCTTCAAGGCGTTGTTTATTGAGCCCACTAGAACCTTCTGCAACATGACTGCTATCCACTCCACTTTGACCAGATGCACTACCTACAACGCGTACATTAGTCGAATCATTTAGACGTGCATCAACACCAACGCGGATTCGTTGTTCCAAGCCATGTTCTTTAGGATCACCTAAGTTTTTAGCAGCCGCATCAGAAATAGAGCTTGTAGGGGTAATCTTTGTGGCAGGGCGATTAGATCCTAAATGGCTATCGGAACGAACCCGATAATCGCCTACAAGTTCTAGCCCCTTCTTCTTAGATTCATCAAATGGACGCGCTAAGAATCCTTCCAGTACAGTTGGTGGTAAAGCCAAAAGCTGTTCTTTTGTGAGTTTAGATTTACTTTCACTAGAACCTAAGCCAAATTTCATGTTTAAGCCGATACGGTACACGCGAGCAGACATAGCACGATCATCATCACGATGATTAAAGATGTTATCAATACCAAAATAAACGCGAGAGTCCTTGTCTATTTTCTTCTGAATCATAAAGTTCCAAATGCCATATGTCTTATGTTCATACATATCTGCAGAACGTTTCGTATTCATATTATAGCGGATGATGGAACGATCCGAATTATCTGGATCCACATAGGATACCATATAATTGCCGCCTCCGGACAAGGAATTACTATCCAGCATATGGATATAGTAATCGCCCCAGAGGCTACCACTCCAACCGCTAGCCTGATCTTCAAAATCTACACCAATATCGACCTTATGACGCGGTTTATCCAATAATTCACGAGGCATATCCTTATCACTCTTATTGAGAGCTCGTAAATACGTATATCCAAGACGCGCCTTCCAGTGTTTATTTAAATTTTGCTTCACCTCAAATTGTAGGCCTGTAATTTGAGCCTTACCAATATTTCGGAAACTATAAATCATGTCAGGGGCATGGGAGAATTTAGCAGCACCATAGCTTGTGGACTCGTCATATTGAGGATAGAAATCCATCAAATATCCTGTGTTATATACAGACATATAATTTCGAATATTGTTGTGGAATAATGTCACCTTGCCATAGGTATTTTTATTTTCCCCCTCTAAGGATAGGTCAAAGTTCATCGCTTTTTCAGGCTTAAGATTTGGATTGCCTACCCAATACCAACCAAGTCGCGCTTCGCCACCACCAATGGTGGCAAATGTAATATTAGGGCCATACATTTCCCAGTTGTAGTATAATTCGCCCATACCTGGTTCAGTATAACTAGTCCCTACATTAGCCTTTAATCTACGATGAGGATTCCCTTTCACATTGTGCGTCATGCCCAAGTTGAAAGATAGATTGGATCCAAATAAATCACTGTGGTCCAGGCGGACAATCGGCGATAATGTAGTGTTTTTATTTACTTGCCAAGCATCTTGAATATAGAAACTTTGTTTCTTTATTTCAGCACGACCTGCCGTTTGTTGATTAACACGTTTTAAATATTCCTCTTTAAAATAAGAACCATTTAATTTTAACTGCGTAGAATCAAAATCAGATACAGCACCATAGTAGAAACTTGGTAAATAGGCATCATGTAAAGCTGGATAATACTTACCATTGGCATCAGTTCTCCCCTCTTTATTAGCATGATAATCTGCGATAAAAGCTTGATTTTCCGCCAATAAACGTCGAGCGAACTGTTGGTACCGTGCATACGCTTCAGGATTACGATTTTTTAAGGAATTTTCTGTCGTAGGACCATCAACTAAGCCCATAACAGCAGATGAATCACTTCCTGTCGTATCTAGATAACGAATGTAGTCTTCATAAGTAAATTCCGGCAATGTACTAACGTCATTTTTATCGCCATTATACCATTCTTTTTCTTTGTTCCACTGCTCTACACCGGCTTCATTCTTTTTAAAAGAATGATCATAAACAGTTGAAGATGGCACCCCATTTCTAACAGCCAGACTCTTATCATAATCCCATGGATCAATATGACGTTTATATGTTGTAGGCGCATTTTTAAGACGACTACCTTCACCTGTTTCTCGAACAAAGCCTACACCATATGACAAAAAGTGTTTTTTGTTAATTTGCGTATCTGCACCAAGTGTTAAATTCCATTGCCGATGATCCACATTATCTACATAATTTAATGTATTTTTACCTTCATACGTACTATTGCCATAGTCACTGGTTAAGGTTACATCATCTTCTTTTGTACGCGTATAATTTAACTCTGCTCTCCATGAACTTTTATCATTGCGACCATTGTAGCTTAAATTTAGATTATTTCTATCTAGATCACGTTTATAATGAACCTGTGGTTCCATATATGAAGTACTGCGTTTTACATAGCGCTCTAGGTCCTCATTATAGCGTTCCACACGCAAAGCTACAGATTGCTTATCGTTAATATCATAAGTAGCAGCTAAACCAATATTAGAATTGGTACCATAATAACGTAAGGAGTTCTTTAAGAATCCATGGTCATCATCACTAGTCATCGAACTAGCACGTCGAGCCTCGCTGGCATAAATAGGCATAATATCCCGTTTACTGCCGTGAATATTCATTTTAAACTTTCCTAACGATCCAGAATCGGCACGCATAAAGAAATTAGAATACGGCACAATATCTCCATCGCCCATGGTTCTACGACCTTCTGCATTAAATTGTACAGACGGTGTGCTCCGCGGTTTATTAGTGATTACATTGATAACCCCGCCAATGGCATCGGAACCATATTTAGCACTTGCCGCCCCTTGGATAATTTCAATGCGTTCTACATTTTCGGTGCCAAGCCGTTGTAACTCATCGCCAGCACCTTGATATTTTGCAAGATCACCCATAACAGGTTGACCATCTACAAGAATTAGTGTGTGCCGTGGATCAGCACCGCGAATAGAAACACCAACACGCCCCATAGAATCAACCGTTCTAGACACACCTGTTTCAGAAAATACAATGTCTTCGACAGATTTTGCTTGCTTCTTAGCAATATCCTTTTTAGTAATAATTGTCGTTTGTTGGGATTCTAATTTAGCTTGTTCTTCCGCCCATGTCCCCCTCACATGAACTATATCAGTAGTAACTGCCGCATTATCAGCCCAAACAACGAACGGCATATTCAACCACAATGCGACTGCACTAGATAACACTAAATAGCGCTTTGTACGGCTCCACCGATTCATTGTTTCCTCCTCACGATCCTAATTTTCTCAACTATACATTTAAATTTATAAAGTATATATCCTATATTCCGGGGATATAAAAAATACACTTTGCCAACTGTAATGACATTGAAAATCATTTACATTTAATATGTTAGCAAAGTGTATCATGCATATCTACTCCGAAAAGACCAAAATTATACGATTTTGATACTTTTGTTAGATATAGTTAAACAATATGAAATTATACTCTACGATAATCACTCGGTGTCATACCGACAAACTCCTTAAAGGTACTTGTAAATTTACTACCATTTTCATATCCTACAGCATTGGCAATTTGCAAGATGGATTCATCCGTTTCTTGTAGCAAACGTTTTGCCTCGTTAAGACGGCACTCTTTGATGAACTGATGAATTGTCACACCATATACACCTTTAAAACAACGTTTTAAGGTTGATGCGGGAACATCAAAATCACGGGATAAATCATCAATGGTAATGCGTTTGACGAAATTCGTAGACAAATATTTGCTTACTGCTTTCACAATATCTACCTGTTGCTTTCGGTAGCTACCTCGTTTTTCATAGGATTCTGTAGAGATTACAGATAACAATAAAAATATTTCTACAATCTTCAACTTAAAATAATGAGCCTTAATTTGGTCAGGCACAGTATATAAACTGGAAAAAATTTGGCGAACCGACTCTGTTTCCTCCATCATCATACCAAAGTCTGTATTTTCACAAAATCGATTGGCTATGGCAGCCAAATCAATCGGTGTATCTGCTACCAATGTATCTAATACATGTTGTGCTCGTTCTACATCTACTAATAGAACAATTCCTTTAAACGATTTTGTAGGAAAGTAATTTTCATGTTGATAATCAGCCCTGATATGCCATCCTAACGACATATCTCCGGGACCCATATACAAGTATTCTCCAGATGCAAACTTGCATTCAATACGTCCCTCTTCACAATGATTAATTGCAAAGGTCTTTGTATGAGATTTGGCGAAAAATTGAATCGTTTCACGCTTTACATCAAGGAATAGCAAATCAATACCGTCAAATACGGTATGTCTAGCCATACATACACCTGATTGTAATTTCATATGAGCATGTGGATTCATAGTATCACCATATATATATAAATATTATAAACAATACATTAATAATAATTATTTTGATATTGATTGTCAAATTCATGGTTGTAATAATTCATGTAATCTTTATTAAAATACATATAATATATTCATTTACTCTATATAATAGAATCTACTAGTAAAAAAGTCCCTCGTATTAAAGTATTCTCTAATACGAGGGATCAAGTATATACCTAACTATTCTTTTGTTTTAATAATAAATAACAATGCTATAATATGAGCAATCCATACGACCGCCATAATGATAAGGGCAATAGGAATATTCCTAGAAAAATAAGCCCCTATTAACATAATTATAGTAACAGAAGTAAGAATGGACAACTTTGCCCGCAACGTTAACGCTTTATCACGCTCATAAGCACCAACAGTCTTTTTATACAAATTAGAGTTCAAAAACATTGTATGAAAACGCTCAGATCCGCGTGCTAAACAAAATAATGTGAGCATATAAAAGGGAACTGTTGGCAATATTGGTAATACGATTCCTACTGTACCAAGTCCAAAACTTATGGCACCTATAGTTAGGAACATATATCGTATAAATGCATTATTATGTTGCTCAGTTGTTTTCATTAATCCTCTTCTACGTAATTAATAACTTTTCCTTTTGTTTTAATGAAGTTAGGAATAATAAGAACAAGGGCTGCAATGACAACAACGCCGTAAATACCAGCCATGCCAATCCATTCGAAGGCATTACCTAATACGAGGCCCATTACAGCAAAGTCTGCGTCGCCAAATGTTGTATTTTGGAAACCTAATTGGCCTAAAACTGGCAATGCTAGTGCTGGCAAGAATGTGATAGCCAACCCATTAAGGAATGCACCTACAGCCGCACCACGGCGACCACCGGTAGCATTACCATAGATACCTGCTGTTGCACCACAGAAGAAGTGAGGTACAAGACCAGGAATGATGAGTACGCCACCTACAGCACCTAGAATAAGCATACCGATAATACCACCGATAAAGGAGCTAATAAAGCCTAATACTACAGCTGTTGGCGCATAGGTAAAGAATACGGCACAGTCTACAGCTGGAATTGCATTAGGAATGATTTTGGTAGCGATACCTTGGAATGCTGGAATCAAGTCACCCAAGATCATGCGAACGCCAGAATATACGATAGCTACACCTACGGCAAAGTTCATAGCGCTCATAACAGCAAATAAGTAGGGACTCATAGAACCGGATAGAGTTGCTACGAATTCAGAGCCCGCTGCAATAGCAGCAATCAAATAAAATACGATCATTGTCAAGGCAGTAGATAATGTGGAGTCACGCAAGAATCCCCATTTCTCAGGAATTTCAATATCTTCTGTACTTTCCTCTGCCTTACCTACGTATTTTGCTACCCATGCAGATAGATAGTAACCTAAACTACCAAAGTGGCCCAATGCAATTTCATCACCATCGGTAACTTTAGAAGTATAGCTTTGACCGATAGCTGGAGAAATAGCGGACCAAGCGCCCATTAAGAAGCCACCTACAAGGATCAATTCAATACCGGATAAACCTGCAGTACCAAGCACGGCAGACATTAAACAAGCCATAAATAAACTGTGGTGACCAGTAAGGAATACATACTTAAATTTGGTGAAACGAGCAATTAATAAGTTCATCAATAAGCCTACAACAAGGATAGACATCGTTTCAACACCAAGCACCTTTTGTGCTACCGCTACGATAGCTTCATTATTTGGTACAACACCGGTAATATGGAATCCGTGTTCAATCATTTTTCCAAGTGGATCAAGATTGCTAACGATAACACCTGCACCTGCAGCAAGCATTAAATAGCCGAGAATTGGTTTTAACGTACCTGTCATAATCTTATGAAATGGTCGTTTTAAAGCAATTAAGCCTACACAGGACATAATACCAATTAACAAGGCTGGTTGACTTAATACATCTCGTAAGAATTCTAATATCATTTCCATAGAATTATCTCCCCTGTGAATTACTTAGCGATTTGTTGTAATCGTTCCAAAATATCTTCTTTAATTTTCTTTTTATTAATATAGCTACGTACAATAGCTACATCCTTGTCCTCAAATTGTTCTGCCAATTCTTTTACAGTAACAATTAAATCTGCCTTGCGACCTTGAGCCGCATTAAAATCGATTGATTCTACTTGTGCTTCAATATTATTTTCAGCACAAATTTCTTCAATTTTCATTTTTAACATCAAACTAGAACCAATACCATTACCACATACAGTTAAAATGGAAATCATAGTACACCTCCCAAATTACACTTCATCAAGATGTTCTGCTAAAAAGGCTTGTACATCTTCAATGCTTTCAAAATTTACCGCTGCATCAAGAAACTCTTCATCCTCAAATAGGGTTGCAATATCAGTAAGCAATTGAATATGTTCATCCTTATTCGGCGCACATAAAAATACCGCTACTGATACAGGATCATTTTCTGGGCTACCAAAATCGATAGGTTTTTCTAGCGTTACCAAAGCCGTACCTACTCGCTTAGCTCCCTTTTCTGGGCGCGCATGAGGCATAGCAAGCCCCGGTGCCAATACAATGTACGGCCCCATGTCACGAACTACGTCAATCATAGCCTCTGTATATGTAGGATCTGTAAAACCAGCATCGACCATAAGCTGACCACCGTGACGAATCACATCTTCCCACGTCTCAGCAGGATAATGGAATGACACATTATCCTCTGATAATAAATCTTGTAACAAGCTAACACCTCCTATACTCACACTTGTATACTCATATTATAACTAGGTATAGTTAAAATGCCTATACCTTATGTATTTATTTACAAAAAAATTAGACCCCAAAGGGTCTAATTTTCTTGTATTCACATGGCTTGTATAAGAGTTGCTACTATCGGAAGAGTTTTTTAAAAGAATTTAGTATATACATATACCATGTCAATATTTAGTTATTTAAATACTCTATGTGTTGCTTATTAGATGCATCTGTGCGCATTCTAATAGCTTCTATTAGTGGTTTCAGGATTTGATACTCCTCGTCTGTTAAACGGAATGATCTACATACGCGCTTACACATACGAGGTCTACGACCAGAACCCTCTCTCTGTCCGCCCCATGTCATTAACATATACCTCTCTCTAAGGACCATTATATAATTGTCTCTCACAGTAATCAGTATATGTCATTTTATGCGAAATTTCAAGATTTTTATTCAATTTTATAAATAATTAATTTTTTGCTTCTGCCGCCGCTTTTGCAGCTTCTGCTGCCTTTTTCAAATTAGGTACAGATGTAGGACATGTAGCAGGTGTACATGCACCATTAGGACCTAAATCTTCAGAGCGATTTACAAATGTTGTGTGTAACATATGATGTGCCTTATGGCTCATAGGTTTACCATCAAAGAACTCAGCATATAATTTTTGGATATCTGGATTATCACAAGCTGCTTTCACTT
>ENA-OWLZ01000214-OWLZ01000214.1-metagenome-genome-assembly--contig:-NODE-214-length-16428-cov-7.364441_pt1 | contig 16428 bp, 8 predicted proteins | sample MGYA00245341_ERZ651117 | MGnify/ENA primary metagenome ERZ651117 (study PRJEB26857, sample SAMEA4031763) | metagenome | biome: human; feature: oral; material: saliva | place: Philippines | collected 2014 | study... | reverse complement strand
TCTTTACAGGACTGAATGTGCTGCGTGCTAACTTTGCTCGTCGCCATAAGGATACATTGAGAGTGGAGTATTCTCATGTTTATCTCTCTTTCTATGACCAATTAGAGAAGGCAAACTTGATGTTGCAGGGTGTGATAGATAATGCAAGTAAGCCATTGGATGACCCACGTGTACAGTTCTTCTTTAAGAATCCTATCAGTGATGGCGGTACGTTCTGCGGTGTGTCAGACTTGGTTGAGAAGTATGGTGTTGTACCAATGGAAGCAATGAAAGAAACCTATTCTGCTGAAAACACCTCTCGTATGGCAAGGATAGTGTCGTCAAAACTACGTGAGTATGGCCTGGAATTGCGTAAGATGGTAGCTGAAAAGAAATCGAAGGCAGCTATTAAGGCACGCAAGACAGAGATGTTGGGAAGTATCTATCATATTCTCTCACTTTCTTTGGGCGAGCCTGTGAAGACTTTTACCTTTGCTTTTAAGGATAAGAACGGCAAGCAGATTGGTAAGGCAAAGACCTATACTCCACAGCAATTCTATAAAGAAACGGTGGGCGGACCACTTAATGGTACGTTCATTATGGCCATGAACGACCCTCGTCGTCCTTACTATAAGACCTACGAGATAGAGTATGATCGCCACACCTACGATGGTCATAACTGGAAATATGTGAACCTCCCTATGGAGGAGATAGCAAAGATGGCGATTGCTTCTTTGAAGGATTCGACGAAGATGTACACCAGTTATGACGTTGGTAAGCAGCTCGATCGCAAGCGTGGTTACCTTGACTTGGATAACTATGACTATGGGACACTTTTCGGAACGACCTTCCCAATGAACAAGGCAGAGCGCATAGCGACCTTTGACAGTGGTTCTACGCATGCGATGACACTTACGGCAGTAGACTTAGATGAGAACGGTCAGCCAAAGAAATGGAAGGTTGAGAACTCTTGGAGTGCCTCTTATGGTCAGAATGGTTACTTGATTATGAGTAATCCTTGGTTCAATGAATACACCTTCCGTCTGGTTGTTGACAATAAGTATGTACCAGAGAATATTTTGAAAGTTGCCCAGCAGAAGCCTATCATGGTTGTGCCTGAGGATCCTTTGTTCCAAGAGGATATGTAAAGAGCTACCCCTATTCGTCCAAAGGAGGTGAGGGATGGATAAGCTGGTGACGGTAGACTTGCTAAGTCAAGAGGGTTGACAGGCCTTCTATGTGAGGCATACAAGCTATCTTTTCTTACAAGTTAGTCATAAAGAAAACGCAGGGAAAGACGGATTAGTCTATCCCTGCGTTTTTTAGTTTATACTACTTTTTCTTGCAATATAGGGGTGATTGCCCTCTTCCCGATATTCCCTTGTAGTGGAATAGGGGGGGTATCGCTCCTTGTGTCGATGATGAAACAGCATGCTCTACATTGTAAAGGTAGAGGCAGCCAGCTGTCAGACAGGCGAAAGATAACCATTAACTCTGATACCCCTTATTCTGTTTTAGCTTTTCATTGAGGTCTAATGCTCGTGAAGGAATAGGGAAGACAATAGTATGTCGGTCGGCTTCTGTTGCAGGTGCAGTACGTTGGTCGTAGGACTGATGGAAGCGATCAAAGCGGATGAGGTCGTTGCGGCGCCAGCCTTCCCACATCAGTTCCATAAGGCGTTCGGCCAAGATATTATCCAAGGTAGCTGTTCTGTAGCCCATTCCACTACGACTTCTGACGAGGTTAAGTTCCCTATCACCATTCTCTCCATTGCGTACTTCGGCCTCTGCCTTCATCAGTAACACATCAGCATAACGGAAGAGAACAATGTCGTTATCAGGGCTTTTACCATCGTTAAAGGCGGTACGGTCCACCTCATACTTTGCCATTCTTGCCCCTGCTGTCTTGATATATGGACTGTTTGTGAGGTTTAGCTCTACTGCAAGTGGTACATAGACAAGCGGCTGACCATTCTCCAAACGGATGATATTACCGTCTACACGAACCGTGTCGGAGTAGAGGTTGTAGGCGTAACGATTGTCTACATGGTTAGTTCCATAGCCGAAGGTCCTCACAGTTGAGACAGTTGCTGAGGCTCCATTCTCAGAGCTTGTACCGAAGGCACCGCCATGTGCGTAGTGACGAGAGCGGAAAAGGTACTGGAGCTGACTCTTATAAAGGTGTTTGTCGAGCGGGATGATAAAGATATTCTCTGGTGAATCCTCATTGTGAACATAGAAGTTACTGAGATAGTCTGGTGCTAAGGTGAAGCCATCGGCAGTCACCTTATCACAGTAATGCTTGCAGGCTTGCCAGATATTCATCTGTTGTCCGTCAACAGTAAAGTAAGTCTGTCTGCCATCAGGACGCTGATTGTCGGTCCAATTGGCATCAGAGTAGACCTCACCATTAAGCATTAACTTAGCAAGAAGGAAATTGGCAACAGAGCGTGTTACACGTCCATAATATACACCAGCATGGTTGCTATGCCCTGTAGGGAGTAGAGGAGCGACCTCTTGCAGTTCTTTAACAATGAACTTATACACCTCAGGACGACTTGCCTGTTCAGCGTTTTCAGTATCTTCATTTACCGTTGTTACCAAGGGAATATTGCCGAACATGTCCATAAGATAATAGTAGTATATGGCACGAATAGCCCTAACCTCTGCCTTATAAGTCTTATACTGTTCGTCAGTCAGCAGTTGCTTATGTCGTTCGATAGTAGAAAGTCCATCATTACTAAACACGATCACCTTATATAAATATTTCCATGTGTCGTAGAGCGGTTTGCTATCTTCGGCCCAGTTGTGTGTGTATAAATCGGCCCAAAAACCTCCGTCATACCAGTCACCACCACGAATAGGGATGATGGCCTCGTCGGTTGTGAACGTATTATAGTCGTACACACCCCGATAGGTACCTTGTAGTCCTTCGCTGTCTTTGTCGCCGCCAATGTAATTATATAAGGTTGCAACAGCATTGACATACACGTCTTTGTCTGTAGTGTAGACTTGTTGCTCGTCAAGTCGGTCTTTGCTGTTTTCGTCCAAACAGCCCGTAAGGGAGATGAGGGCCATGAAAAGGAGTGATCGAAGTAGGTATTTCATACTTGATAGTTGTTTATGTTGCGTTAAAGTACTTAGAACTTAATGCTCACACCGATAGAGTAGGTACGATAAGGAGGGTAGGTTCGCTTGTCGTCAATACCTAAGGTGTTGTCTACTACATAGCTGTTGATGATTGGTGTTAAGCCACTGTAGCCTGTGATAGTAGCAAGGTTGTTGATGCTAAAAGACATGCGTAGAGAATTGATATACTTGTTTTTAACAGGTGTGTTCCAGCCTATCGTGAGATAATCAAAGTTCAGGTAATCACCGCGTTCCAGCCAGTAGTCAGTCACATTCTGGTCTACAATGTTCCGTGAAGGAGCTTCTGCAAGCACGTTATAGTCAGGGAAATTCGACATGTTCATAAACGACAGTGCCGTACCATTAAATATCTTATGTCCGAAAGCACCGTTCATTTGTAGAGAGATGTCGAAGTCTTTGTATCTGAAGCTTATATTAGAACCCAGTGTCATCTTAGGTGTTGCCTGTCCTGCAATATACCGATCACCATGGTCGCTGAGGTCGATTACGTTGTCATTGTTTAAGTCGGCAATGTCATACTTGTAGTGTCCATATCCGTTGTCAACAATTCCTTTGCAGTGAGGAAGATAGAAAACGCCTAAGGGTTGACCTACTATCTGATAAAGAATGTCGCTATATCCACCATGGAAACCAGCACCGTTCATACCACCGATAGGGGTTATTTCTGATGCAGTCATCTGTCTTCCATTATGTTTACCATTGAGTGACAGGAGTCTATTCCGTTGCCATGCCATATTGATATTGACGTTGAGTTCCATATCTTTCTTTGATATAGGAACAAGGCCAATACCCACTTCAAAACCGCTGTTAGACATAGATCCGATATTTGCTAATAGTTTGTCAAAGGCGAAGGTAGGTACTGGTACGTCGTATTCATAGAGCATATCTGTTGTCTTGGAATAGTAGTACTCTGCCGTAAGAAGGAGTCGGTTGTTGAACAAACCAAGGTCAGTACCGATATTGAAGGTGCTGCGTGTCTCCCAACGTAGGTCTGGGTTACTGTTGCGCAAGGTACCCATTGTGACAGTAGGTGTACCGTTGTATGGCACTAAACCTACTGGGATATACTGTCTTAAAGTAAGATAAGAACTGATACCACCAAGGTTTCCTGACCTACCATAGCCTGTTCGGAGGTTCAATAGACTAATGGTATTGCAGCTACGAAGGAACCTTTCCTTCTTTAAATCCCAGCTTGCTGAGATGGAGGGGAAGATACCCCAGGTATGATCTTTGCCTACCATTGACGAACCATCAGCACGTGTTGTCAGGTTAAGGGTGTATCTGTCGAGTAGCGTATAGGATAGAGTACCCATAAAAGAGGTAAGACTTGGGTCGGCATAGCTGCTTCCTGTTCCTCCGTACGGGCGGTCAGAGCCTGCTGCAAGATTGTCATAACCAAAGTTGTTGTTGGTCAATCCCTTTACTTGAGTCCAAAAGGCAGCTACCTTTCTCTTCTGATATTCAGCGAGGAGGGTGGCTGACAAGGCATTTGCACCCCAATGGTTCTTCCAGTCAAGAGAGATGTTTCCTAACATATCTTCGGTCTTTCGCTCTCCTCTATACGCCAATCCCTGTGCCCAAACCCACGTAGGAGCAAACTTACCATTCTCTGTTGAGGTGTAAGAATAGGAACCTAAGGCCGCTAACTGTAGGTTATGTGCCAACTGCAAGGATAACTGCAGGTGAGAATTGAACGTGAGGTTCTTCTCATCATTACGCTCAAACAGCAGTGGTTCTGTTGGTCCTATCTGTGAAGCATTACCGTTCCTCTGCCATCCTGTTCCTACCTTATGGAAGGGTAGGGTAGGGTTCATAGCAGCGGTAGAGTAGGACAATGCTTGTATATCAAATATCTTATCGTCTTGTTGAGAAGAGCCGAACACACCGAAGTCTATCTTTAGCTTCTCATCAAAAGCAAGCTGTGAGATATCCAACTTAGCCACGAAGTTATTGTAGTTCTTGTCCTTAATGACCGTTTGTCCACGTACATAGCCTAATGAGGCACGATAGTTAGACTTGTCACTACCCCCACTAAAAGCAACGTGATGCGAGTTTACGAAGCCTGTTCGTACTATCTCTTTTTGGAAATCAGTATCATAACCCTTGTCAACATAGTCTAATCCCAATGCTTTAGCCGCACTTATGTACTCTGCAGCATTAAGCATTCGAAGGCGTTTGTACACTACGTCGAAGCCTGCAGTCCCATCATAATAGATTTGAAACTTACCGCCATTACCACGTTTCGTCTTTACTTCGATAACACCCGCTGCTCCTCTTGAACCATACTTAGATGTTTCAGAGGCATTCTTGAGGATAGTAAAGCTTTCTATATCAGCCGGGTAGATAGTGGAAAGAGTTGCTAAATCAGACGAGACACCATCTATGAGGACCAGAGGGTCGTTGCCTCCTGTAAGCGAAGTGGTACCACGAACGCGCACACTGGTCAACATTGCCATTCGATCCTGTCCACTTGTTACGACATTCACACCAACAGCTTGTCCAGAGAGGGCACTGATGGCAGAGTTTACCAAACCTTTATTCATCTGTTTCTCACCTACCTTTGCCATAGAACCGACAATAGGAAGGGTGTCATTGATGAGGAATAATGGCTGCTTATGTTTGTTAGTAATTGCCTTATGTCTGCTCTGTGCATTTGCTACAGTGGCAGAACTAATCATCAAAAGGCAACAAACAATTGAGCGGTTTAGGGAGTGTTGTCTGGCCATATTAGGATACAATAAATGTTATTTATACTGTTTATCTAAGCAAATATACATATTTTTCGTGAGATAAGACGATAATTACAGGTTTTTTTGTTAATTTTGTTGTGTTATCCTTATCTATGCTCTTTGTGTGAGTTAAGGAACTTTAAGATAGAAACCTAAATTGTTATCAATATGGAAAAGTTATTTCTAACAGCATTACTGATGGGTATGTCTGTTACTGGTGTTCATGCGCAGAATACCATTCCTGCGCCAACTTTCACCGAGTGGCATGACCTTCAGGTGAATGCTGTCAATCGTTTTGCAACGCATACGGACTTTTTTGCTTTCGCACCAGCGGAGGATGTGCATGGAACAAAGTTCGATAGGAAGAACTCGACGAACTTTCTTTCCCTCGATGGGGACTGGAAGTTCAATTGGGTTGAGAATGCTGATCAGCGTCCAACAGACTTCTTTCGTACGGATTTCGACGATTCTCAGTGGACGACCTTCCCTGTTCCTGGTATCTGGGAGATGAATGGCTATGGTGATCCTGTCTATGTTAACATCGGTTTTGCATGGCGAGGTAATTTCAAGAATAACCCTCCCGAGGTTCCTATCAAGGAGAATCACGTAGGGTCTTATCGTCGTACTCTTCGTCTACCAGACAACTGGGATGGCAAACAAGTTATTGCTCATTTTGGTTCAGTGACGTCTTGTATATACCTGTGGGTGAATGGTAAGTTCGTTGGTTATAGTGAAGACTCTAAGATAGGGCCAGAGTTTGACGTGACGAAGTATCTTAAGAAGGGTGAAAACCAGTTTGCTTTCCAAGTGTTCCGATGGTCGGATGGCAGTTATTGTGAGGACCAAGATTTCTGGAGACTCAGTGGCGTTGCACGTGAGAGTTATCTCTATGCACGTGATGCTAAGCAGCATTTGAAAGATATCCGTGTAACGCCTGACCTTGTAAACGATTACAAAGACGGTACGCTTAGTGTCGATCTTCAGTTGGCAGGGAGTACAAAGGCTTTCTTGATATTGGAGGATGCGGATAATAACCTTGTCAGTAAGACTGTCGTTACGGCTGATAAAACAGGGAAGGCAAAGGCTTTCATGGAACTAAGAAACCCAAAGAAATGGACGGCTGAGACTCCTTATCTCTATCATCTCTATGTGAATGTAGAGGATGCTAAGACGGGCAAGGCCATTGAAACGGTCCCACTCAAGGTTGGTTTCCGTAAGGTTGAGATTAAGAACTCGCAGGTGTTGGTGAATGGTCAGCCTGTTCTCTTCAAGGGAGTCAACCGTCATGAGATGGACCCAGACGGAGGCTATGTTGTTACACGTGAGCGAATGCTTCAAGATATCAAGCTGATGAAGCGGTTGAACGTCAATGCCGTGCGCACATGTCACTATCCTGACGACCCTATATGGTACGACCTTTGCGACGAGTATGGCCTCTACGTCGTTGCTGAAGCTAATCAAGAGAGTCATGGCTTTGGTTATAATAAAGATGCAGTGTCTGGTAGTCCACTCTTTGCAAAGCAGATTATGGAGCGTAACCAGCATAATGTTGGGACAAAGTTTAATCATACAAGCATCACATTTTGGAGCTTAGGCAACGAAACTTGCTACAGTAAGAACTTCGATGCGGCATACGATTGGATAAAGTCGCAGGACAAGAGTCGCCCTGTACAGTATGAACGTGCAGAGCTGAATGGCTATGCTACGGATATCTTCTGTCCGATGTACTATCCTCCAAAGGCTTGTGAGGAGTATTCAAAGGATGATAAATACACCCGACCACTTATCCAATGCGAGTATAATCATACCATGGGTAACTCTGGAGGAAACTTGAAAGAGTACTGGGACCTCGTCCGTAAGTATCCAAAGTTCCAAGGTGGCTTTGATTGGGACTTTGTTGATCAGGGCTTACACCGCAGCCCTAAGTTCAATGCTGCTCGTAGGTTGGAGGATTATGAACGGGCGGCTGATGCAGTAGATGCGAAGACTGAGTACACATACGGGGGTGATTATAATAAGACAGACCCATCGGACAATAACTTCAACTGCAATGGTATGATTGGTCCTGACCGTCAGCTTAATCCACATGCGTACGAGGTTGCCTACGAGTATCAGAATATATGGGCGCATCCTGTCGACCTTAAACAAGGAAAGATAGCTGTTCATAATGAATATTTCTTCCGTGATCTTAGCAACTATCGCATGGAATGGAGTCTTGTCAACGATGGTAAGACCGTAGAGAAGGGTACGATTGAACAGCTGAAGGTCGCACCGCAGCAGACTGTTGAATACACTTTGCCTATCACAGGCAAGGAGTTTGATGGCGAAGTACTATTGAATGTCGACTTTAAGTTAAAGTCGGCTGAACCATTAATGGCTGCTGGTCAGACTGTTGCTGAGATGCAAATGGAGGTGCAGCCTTGGCAACCTATGCCAAAGATGGAGCCTGTTGCAAAGAGTAAGGTGAAGGTTATAGATAACGTGAAAGCGGGTTTTGTAGACTTTGCAGGCAATAACTTTAACATTGTCTTCGACCGTAAGACTGGCTTCCTCCGCAGTTATCAGGTCGATGGACGTAACTTCTTGGGCGAAGGCGGTAGTTTGAAGCCTAATTTCTGGCGTGCTATGACAGACAATGACATGGGAACGAACTTCCAAAATCGCCTGTCCGTGTGGAAGAACCCTACCATGACTCTTAGGTCATTAGAGGTCGATAAGAAGATGAATCGCCTCACTGCTGTCTATGATATGCCACAGGTTGAGGGCCAGTTATGCCTTGTCTATCATGTAGCAACGGATGGTGCACTCCATGTAAGCATGGATATGGACATGAAGGAAGGCAGCAAAGCACCTCAACTTCCTCGTTTCGGAGTGTTGATGCAGTTGCCTTATAATATGGATAAATCGGTGTTCTACGGTCGTGGACCTATCGAGAACTATGCTGATCGTAAGCTTTCTCAGCGCATCGGGATATATGAGCAGACTGCTGACAAGCAATTCTATCCTTACATCCGACCACAGGAAACGGGTACGAAAAGCGATATTCGCTGGTGGCAACAGACTGATAACGGTGGTCATGGGTTCCGTGTACTGTTTGATGAGGCTGCTTTCTCTGCCAGCGCATTACACTATAATATCTCTGACCTTGATGAAGGACGTGAGAAACATCAGCGACATAGCTATCAGGTACCACTGTCTAAGTACACTAATCTTACTTTAGATGCTGCAATGATGGGTGTGGGTGGTATTGACAGTTGGGGTGCTGAACCATTAAAGAAGTATCAGTTGCCAGCTGAAAACCGTGCTATGCACTTCTGGATTGTACCAGTTTACTAAGCTGATAGGCATATTTTATAATACAGAAAACGCCTTTGCGGGACTCCTGCAAAGGCGTTTTTGTATTATTTCAGTAGGGTGTACATCCCCCATGGGGTAGTTGTTTCTAATTTTTTTTCATGAAGAAAAATATTTTTCTTCATGAAAAAAAATATTTCTTGTCGTGAAAATAATTCTTTCTTGTCGTGAAAATAATTCGGATAAGGGACTCTATGAGACTTTTATTTGAGTCGTTTCATCTTCTCAATCATCGTTGTATAGACCTCTTTCGACACTTGTTTGCCCCGTAAAGAACGCACGCATGGCATGTTGTGGAAGTACTCGTCTTGTGATTGATACCATGCGTAATGAACTATCTCATGCATGCGAGCAAGGGAGATTGCCAATTTTCTGGCAGCAGAGGGATTGACGGAAGAAAGGAAATACTTACCATCTTTCGTCTCTAAAGCTAATATAAGATAATCCTTGGCTTGTTGTGTCGTGCGAAACTGGAGGTTACGTGTGCGCACGGAGATTGTGATGTGTCTATTGAAAGTACGATTAATCTTGTCCATCATGCCACGAAAGATAACGCCGTGTGCTGATGTATCTTTTAATCCTGTATAGGCAATAGAGTAGTGTATCATCTCGTGAATGAGTACATCATCTATTTCTTCTGTCGTGAGTTTATAATAGTTGGAAACGGAAATGGTGAAGTCATAGTACTTTGTACGTCCCCAACTCATCTTTCTTTTACATGCCATCTGCCCCAAGCGAGTTTTGGCACGTGACCATTTTAGCTTTGGTAAGGGCAGTTTGCCCTCAAAGATGAGGTCATTGTAGTGCTCAAAAGCTTGTCGAAGATAATCTACTGTGAGTTCTGCGTTCATTGTCAATATAGGGCAGGTATTATAAACAAGATAGGGACAGACGGCTTTGTCTGTCCCTATGCGTCTGTTATATCTTTTTTTATCAGTGTTGAATCCAGAAGGTCAGTGTATATAGATACACGACAGCTGCTGGTATTGCTATGAGAGAAGAGTCGAAACGGTCGAGCATTCCACCATGTCCTGGTAAGATATTACCGCTATCCTTAACACCGAGTGTACGTTTAAGAAGACTCTCAACAAGGTCGCCCCACGTTCCGAAGAATACGACGACGAGTCCGAGACCTACCCATGCAGGAATACTTAGCACGTGAGGTGTACCACTGTTGTTGGCAAAGTAGCCAATGACACCAGCCACAATCAGAACGAGAATACCGCCACCGATACTTCCTTCCCAGCTCTTTTTAGGGCTGATACGTGGGAAGAGTTTATGCTTGCCAAAGAGTGATCCACATACGTAAGCACCTGTGTCGTTGGTCCAAAGGAAGATGAAGATACTCAACGGAAGGAGGAAATCGAAAGTTATCTGGCCCGGTCCTACCTGTTGAAAAGCCAATACGTTAATCAAAGAGAAAGGCAGTACGATGTACATCTGGCCTAACATCGTGTATGCCCAACTGTTGACAGGGTTCTCATTCTTCAAGTAGAGTTCTGAAATAAACATGTAGATGATGGTCAGAACGTAGGGTACAAAGACGATGAAACCTTCAATGGGTGTCACACATAAACCTGCAACCGACAGAAAGAAATAGACACCTGCGATGGTTGAGATGAACCGGTTTACCTTTACTCCTTTGATGTTGTTCACCAGCCCAGTGTATTCCCAGACAGAAAGGCCCGTGATGAGTGCGAAAAGAGCAATCAGTCCGTGAGGGTGAAGGATACCTAACACCATCGCAACAACGAAGAACACACCCGTTATAGCCCTTATAATCAAGTTCTTTAGTTTATCACTCATAACTGTATAGATGTTTATAAGTCACTGGCTTTGTCGTTTTCTTCCTTTGCCTTCATTGCTTCGTGCTCTGCTTGAGCTTGCTTAACCTCTTCTGGCATATCCTCTAATTTAGGCTGAGAGTTCTCCTCCTGGTGGAGTAACTCATCTGTGCGACTTACCCATGGACGCTTTCCGAAGATTTCTTCAACGTCTTCTGCCATGATAACCTCACGTTCAACAAGAAGTTGTGCCAGGCGGTTATGACCCTCTTTGTGCTCTGAGAGGATCTGCTTTGCACGTGCATACTGTCCGTTAACCATCTTCAGTACTTCTTCGTCGATGGTCTTAGCCGTCGTGTCAGAGTATGGCTTCTGGAAGTTGTATTCGTCATTATTATAATAACAGATGTTTGGCAACTTGTCACTCATACCTGCATAAGCTATCATACCGTATGCACTTTTAGTGGCACGCTCGAGGTCGTTTATCGCTCCTGTGGATATATGACCAGTGAAGAGTTCCTCTGCTGCACGTCCACCCAGCAATGAACACATCTCGTCGAGCATCTGTTCCTTGGTGGTGATAGGGCGTTCCTCTGGCAAATACCATGCTGCACCGAGTGCCTGTCCACGTGGTACGATGCTCACCTTAACCAATGGGTTGGCATGTTCACAGAACCAACTGATTGTTGCATGACCAGCCTCATGGAGTGCGATGGTGCGCTTCTCGGCAGCTGTCAGTATCTTTGTCTTCTTCTCAAGACCACCGATGATACGGTCAACAGCGTCAAGGAAGTCCTGCTTTGTTACCTCTTTACTATCATGACGGGCTGCGATAAGTGCAGCTTCGTTACATACGTTAGCGATATCAGCACCTGAGAAACCTGGTGTCTGACGTGCGAGAAGGTCTATGTCGAGGTTCTTCTCTAACTTTAGGTTACGCATGTGAACAAGGAAAATCTCCTTGCGTTCAGGCAAGTCGGGTAGGTCAACGTGTATCTGACGGTCGAAACGTCCGGCACGAAGGAGAGCTTTGTCGAGCATGTCTACACGGTTGGTTGCTGCAAGAACGATAACACCTGAGTTCGTTCCGAAGCCGTCCATCTCTGTCAGAAGGGCGTTGAGTGTGTTCTCACGCTCGTCGTTTCCTCCCATAGCAGGGTTCTTTGAACGCGCACGCCCCACGGCATCAATCTCGTCAATAAAGATGATACAAGGTGACTTCTCCTTAGCCTGATGGAATACATCACGTACTCGACTGGCACCGACTCCGACAAACATTTCAACGAAATCAGAACCACTCATCGAGAAGAAAGGTACTCCTGCTTCGCCTGCAACGGCCTTTGCCAAGAGCGTCTTACCCGTTCCCGGAGGTCCAACAAGCAGTGCTCCCTTAGGTATCTTACCGCCTAAGTCGGTGTATTTCTTAGGGTTCTTCAAGAACTCAACAATCTCTTCTACCTCCTGTTTAGCACCTGTCTGGCCCGCAACATCCTTGAAGGTGATGCCCATCTCATTGGCCTTTTCATAAAGCTTAGCCTTAGACTTGCCAACACTGAAGACACTACCGCCTCCGCTGCCACCTCCGCCCATGCGGCGCATGAGGAAGTACCAGATTCCAAAGAAGAATATCCATGGTGCTATAGAACCAAGAATATCGAGAATGGTATTGCTTGATTTGTTCTCATAACTATAGCTGGCAATCTTCTTTTGGGCTACAGCTTGATCGAGGAAAGTCTCAACTTTGTCAACAGACCCAATCTCTACGTTTACGTATGGGGCTGTTCCTACTTCTTTAGTGCCCTTCTTGAAGATGTCACGGATGTGGTTTGGGCTAACATACATGCGTAGGGTGTTGTCGTTCCTATTGATAACAACTTTCGTACCATAGCCTTTTGCAACATATTGCTTAAAGGTGGTATAATCCTTATCTACACCTGCACTTGACGGAAATATTCCATTTCCTCCCGCAAAGAACACTACTCCGAGGGCAATGATAACGAATATGTAAAGCCAATTCATATTGAATTTAGGCATATTCGGTTTGTTGTTCGGTTTTGAATTGTCCATTTTGAAGTTTTAATTTTGATATAACAAGGTTGATTACTGGGTTACTTTATCAGTCTAAATCAGGCAGAGTAATCAACTTGGCATCCTCCCAGAGGTGTTCTATATCATAGAAAGCACGTGTCTCTGGGGTAAAGATATGGACGATAACGTCCGCATAATCTATTGCAACCCACTGTGCATTACCGAGTCCAACACAGTTGATTGGCTTCTCACCGACGGCTTCACGAACATAGTCGCTCACCGATCCTGCAATAGATTCTACCTGTTGAGTGGAGTTACCCTGGCATATTACGAAATAGCGACAGATAGTACCATCAATCTCTGATAGGTCTGCAATAACTATGCCATGTCCTTTCTTATCTTGAATTCCTTTTGTTATAAGTTCTACTAATTTCTTTGTTTCTTCCATTAAGTTACATTATTATATGAGATGCAAAGGTAGCGTAAAAGGAATGAAGCACAAAATAAATTTTGTTTTATTTAGCAATTTGTTACCATTTGACTAATTTGTCCACTTTAGCCAACGTAGAACTCCATTAAAGAACATTTTTATCTCTTTTATTAAAAAAAAGTCGTTAGAAGTTTTGGTAGTTAAAGAAAAAGTGCTAACTTTGCACTCGCAATTCGGAAATGAGTTGCTTAGTTATTGGGATATGGTGTAATGGTAACACTACAGATTCTGGTCCTGTCATTCCTGGTTCGAGTCCGGGTATCCCAACAAAGATGAGAGAGTTGAGTATTCAACTCTCTTTTTTCGTTTCATAAAGTATTTATCTTCTTACACAGTAGAGTATGAAAAAGTTTATTGCAGCCATTTTGGCAGTATTTGGAATAGGGATGGGTGCATCAGCACAAAGTGCGTACAAGAATGTTGATGTAAATGGTTTTGAACAGCTGATTAAGTCTGATTCTGTTCAGTTGGTGGATGTTCGCAGACTTAATGAGTATAAGGAAGGACATATTCCTGGCTCACTACATATCGACGTATTGGACTCTACATTCCTTACGAAGGCTCTTGCTACGCTTGACAAGCATCGTGCTTGTGCGGTTTATTGTCGTTCGGGGAAGCGTTCGGCTATGGCTGCTTCTCTTCTTAGCAAGGAGGGCTTTAAAGTAACTAACCTTTTAGGGGGTATCATAGCATGGAATGAGGCAAAGAAGAAGACGGTTAAGGAGTGACGAAACCATCTTTCAGAGTAGATGCTATGTGTGACAGATACTCCTGTCATCTGTCTTCTTTGAGTAAAGAAAAGCCTGTTTTCGATTTTTTTTCATGAAGAAAAATATTTCTTTTCATGAAGATAAATATTTCTTTTCACGATAAAAAATATTTCTTCTCATGAAAGTAAATTCGGCAATGAAGCTTTTTGTGGAGTGGAGCTGTGGATAAAGTAGAACAAAGAAAGGGGCAATCCTATGCGGAATTGCCCCTTTCTTTGTTTCTATTTTACCCTTCCCTCCGTCCTTTATTACCATGGACGAGCATGGTAGGGATGTTATGTTTTATTTGTTTTCAGCATCGATTGCCTTAATCTTCTGCTTCACTTCTTCCATATCATCCTTGAGTTTCTGAATACGACGGTTCATATCATCAATAAGGCTATTGCCCTTCTTTGAACTAATATTGAGGAAACCAAGGTTGTTCTCGTAGGTATTAATCTCCTGTTTCAGTTGTTCGAAGCGTCTGAGGAGACGGCCGCGCTCGTTGTCAAGAGCATCTGCACCACGGTCAGCAACCTTCTTCAGATTGTTACGGAAGTTGTCAACACGCTTGCGAGCAGCAGAGATATGGAGGTCCTTATATATCTTGTCCAATACCTCATGATACTCTTTATAAAGCTTGTCTTTCTCCTTGTAAGGTACGTGCCCCACCTTATTATATTGCTCAGTCAGTTCTTGAACCTTCTCGTGCAAACCTTCCTCGGCCTTTTCTGCGTGTTCCTTCAATTGCTTGATGATGTCACGTTTCTTGTTCAGGTTCTCATGCTCCTCATTACGAGAGTCTGCATGGACAGCGTTACGAGCCTCAAAGAAATGGTTACAAGCAGCCAAGAAATCATTCCATAGCTGGTCACCAATCTTCTTAGGAACCATACCAATGGTCTTCCACTCTTTCTGTAATGCAATGAGTTTATCTGATGTTGCTTTCCAGTCAGTAGAGTCACTTAATGCCTTTGCCTTCTCAACAAGTGCCTTCTTCTTCTCTGCGTTATCAGCAAACTGCTCTTTAAGCTGCTTGAAGAATTCGCCTTTACGACCGAAGAAATCGTCACATGCAGCACGAAAACGCTCAAAGATCTTAACGTTCATCTTCTGTGGAGCAAAGCCGATAGTCTTCCATTCTTGCTGAATAGCTATTATCTCCTTTGTACGTTTCTCCCAATCAGCAGAGGTCTTATTCTCCTGTTTAGCAATATCCTCAACCTTTTCGCAGAGTGCAGTCTTCTTTGTTAGATTCTCTTCCTCATGGTTGCGAAGTGTCTCGAAATGCTGTTGATGGCGTTTGTTGATAACAGTACTTGCAGCCTTAAAGCGTGTCCAAATCTGTTCACGAAGCTCTTTTGCCACAGGACCAGTCTCTCGGTATTCCTGATGAAGCTCCTGTAACTGATGGAAAGCACTGATGATATCTGTTTCGTCAGCTAACTTTTCTGCAGCCTCACACAGTTTTGTCTTCTTCTCAAGATTCTTTTTGAAATCGTATTCTCGTGCCTCACGGTTGAGGTTTAACAAGTCGTAGAACTGTTCAACATAGAGTTGATAGTTACGCCAAAGCTCGTTAGCCTTTTCAGCAGGGACAAGTTTGATTTCTTTCCACTCCTGTTGTAGCTTCTTGAGCTTGTCGAAGTTCTTGTTAGCCTCATCTGGAGTAGTAGCCATCGCCTTAATCTGCTCGATGATAGACTCTTTCTTCTTCAGATTTTGCTGTTTCTCTTCTTCAAGTGCAAGGAACGCTTTCTGGCGTTTTTCTTTGATAATGGTCATCTCCGCCTTAAAGACTTCTTCGTCCTCATCAGGTAGTACCTGATATTTCTCAGGGTCTCCGCCATTGTTGAGATATTCCTTTTGTTGTGCTTCGCGCTCGGCAAAGTGCAACTTATAGAATACCGTTTTAAGGTGTTCCACTTCAGCTTTTTCAGGTGTTTCGTCACTGTCGACGATAGCCTTTAGACGCTCTATGATTTCCTTTTTTGAACTATACGCCTTTGCAGCAGGGTTTGTCTCCTCGCTTTCAGGCTGTGTTTCAACTGGCTGTTTGAGGTCTTCTGCTGCTTTAGTATTAGTTTCCTGTGCTTCTTCAGAATTATCTTTTGAGGCGTTAGTTACAACTTCTTCAGACAGCTTAACTTCTTCTGCACCCTGCT
>ENA-OWLZ01000212-OWLZ01000212.1-metagenome-genome-assembly--contig:-NODE-212-length-16494-cov-7.206460_pt1 | contig 16494 bp, 28 predicted proteins | sample MGYA00245341_ERZ651117 | MGnify/ENA primary metagenome ERZ651117 (study PRJEB26857, sample SAMEA4031763) | metagenome | biome: human; feature: oral; material: saliva | place: Philippines | collected 2014... | reverse complement strand
AATAAGAATAAAGACCTATAGAGCTGGGAGCTCTAATACCAATTTTATCGACTCTTGTTTGTCGGCGCTGGCAGTCAGACCAGAAAATATATCCCTATTTATTGAGACACAGTACCTTTCAAAAATTCTGACAATAATATTTTCATCATCATCATCCTCTCTGCCTATAAAAAGGGGTAGGCAAGGATATTATAACACTTGTTTCACAAATAGGGAATGCTTTTTTTTAAAAAAAAGAAGACGATACGAATGCCAACGCAAAAAAATGAAAGGAGTTTAAACCATGACACACGCAGAACAAATTAGGGAATATTTCAAGAAACATCCTTCTGCTACCTATGATGAAGTTGCGGAAGCAGTCAAAACAACCAACAGTACTGTTCGCACAAATGTTTGTAGGGACTTAAAAACTGGAAGATGTATCCGATTAGAGGATGGCTCTCTGGACTACTCAACCTACTTCGAAAAAGACATTTTACTAACTGAGTTAGTCGAATGGAAGAACGAAACCAGACGGGAATGGGTGGATATGTTAACGAGAGCTGCTGAGAAAGAAACAGATAGTAACACAATGCGTTTGTTAATCAAAGAAGCTAACAAACTCATGAAAGAAGTAACGAAGTAAAGGAAGGTGAAAACCGTGGAACAATCAACGCTTGATTATTACGAACTGATATTCTTTGAAGTCGTAAAAAGAAACCCAGAAAGATTTGTTGGATTAATAAAACCGTTTATTGATTCGAGAAGTAACAAAAGGTGGATAACGACTGAAGAATTGTGTGAAGCGATTGGAACTTCAAAAAGTAATTGGAATCAATCAGAAGTTAGAAATCATCCAGTGGTGGTTGCAGCAAGAAGAACAGATACACGCCCATACAAATATCAAGCGAGCATGATTGATGAAATACAGAAAGTATGGGATGGAAGGAGAAAACGATGAGACGAAAAAGAAAAACAAGAGTGCGATTCATTCCATTCATGAGATGGATGTTGCAATGGTACATCCTAGCGTTTGGACTCATTATCGCAATGATGAGCATCGTGCTCTTGGTCGGAAAGGCGGTTGAGCAGCACGAATCAAAAGTAAATTTGATAAGAAGCGGTCAATATATCGAACCTGATTTTCAGGAAACGTGGAACAAAAAAAGCCAGCGCGGGAACGCTGACTAAATAAAAATATCCTAAGGAGATTATAACACAATGTGCAATAAGTTTGAAACTTTACATGCAAATTACCTTGACCCTCCAGAGCCAAAAGTATGGGGTTATGACTGGCAAGGTGAAGAAATATACGTAGGTGACGAATATTACGATATGGATGGTGACTACGTTCAAGCCGATGACATCGAAGAATATTTAAAATCAACCTATTTAACAACTTCAATCAGAATTGCGGGTGAGTAGATGGAAGATGTGTATTTAAACGATGACCTATTGGATTCAAAACTGCAAAACGTTTTATATGCTAACAAAGTCATTGGACAAATTAGAATGAAGAATGATTCATACGAGGTCTATTTATACGAACCTCAAAGAAGAATGACTAAGGTTAAAACCTACAAGGAGGTTGAAGAGATATTAAAAAGCGTATCGAAATCATTAAAAGAACAGAGTCAAAAGTAATTTTAGACATTGATGCGGACTTTGTAAATCCGCTAATTTTCGAAAAATATATGGATTATGGAAAAACAGTGGAGGATGTAGCAGTGGCGATAGTACAAAATATCCCAAACGTGAAATCATTCCACATCGAACCGCAAGGAACACAGAAAGGAATGTTTTATAAATGAATTTATATGAATTAAGTATTGCTTTTCAAGAAGTACAAAACATGGATTTAGATCCTGAAGTAATGCAAGACACATTAGATAGTATCGAAGGCGCAATCGAAAATAAGGCAGAAAACATTGCAAAGCTTATTCGAAACCTTGAATCTGACGTATCAGCTTACAAAGAAGAAGAGGACCGTTTAAAAACTAAACGTCAAGCTACAGAGAATAAAGTGAAATGGTTAAAAACGTATTTAGAAGACAACATGAAATTGACTGGAAAAACTAAATTCAAGTCGGGAATGTTTAACTTCTCTATTCAAAAAAATCCAGCTAGTGTGAACATCACTGACGAAAATATTCTTCCAGAAGACTATCTAATTCCACAACCACCTAAAGTGGATAAAACTTCGTTGAAAGAAGCATTGAAGAACGGAATTGAAGTTCCAGGAGCTGAATTAAAACAAACGGAAGGATTGAGAATTCGATAATGATAAACAGAATTACAGTAACAGATAATATTTTAATTGAAATTTCTAAACAAAAAATTGAAATTTTTACATTTCTTCCATTCAACATTCAAGTTTGTTTTGAAGAAACGGTTGTTGACACCTTAGATGAAGACGGTGAGATGTTCGGAAAAAAATATCAATTAAACATTTTTGCGAAACCTAAATATATGGATGAGTGCACGTCTGAAAGTGATGTATCATTTACGATCAGTAATTACAGAGAATTAAAAACGTTCTGGAAGTTTGTTGAAAATAACAAAAACAACTTATTCGATATGGCAGGCTATGAAGGAGAAGTCGAAGGATGAAGATACTAGCGATAGACCCTGGAAGTGCGAAGGTCATAGGAAGTACGAACGGTATTGTGTTGCTTGATAATGCCAAATTAGTAAATCATTGGGTCGTTCCTTCTGCAAAGGTCCGGGATATCCGTAATTGGTTTGAAGAGGTCGGCCGTTTCTTAGATGTTGATGTAGTCGTTATTGAAAAATTCGAAGCTCGAGACAACGACAAATCAAAGGATAATTCAGTTCTCGAAAACGTAGCGTTGTTTCAAGTTCTTTTCCCAGACGCTATCTTGCAACGTAACGCAGGTTATCAATCAGATATCCCTAACGAGTTGTTAAAAAGACTAGGGTTATGGAAATTTGAAAAGAGTCATCATCAGGATGTACGTGCAGCAGCAAGGCTCGGGCTATTCTATGCTTTGAGAAACGATGTCAAAGAAGTCATCAATGATATAGGAAAAAGAATATTGGAGGTATAAAGTTTGACAAAATTAGTTTTAAGAAAATGGCAAAAGGAGGCACTATCCCGAAGTTCAAGATTAACAAATGGAATTTTTCTTGAAGCTTTGGGAGGTTAAAGGTCGCGGAAAAACTATCTGCGCTCTAGCTATCGCCAAGCAGAAGAATGCTAAAAAAATCATCATCACAAACAATCGTCTTTCGATTCTTGAAGGTTGGAAAGAAGCTATCAAAAAGATGAATTTTGATTCAGATGTTGAGTTTATTATCTCGACTGATAGAAGCATTCAAAATATGTTAAAAAAAAGCTCAAAATTCAATTGTGACGTGTTGATTATTGATGAGTGGCAGAATATGTCATCCGATAATCAAGTGGCCTTATATCGTCGTATAAAGCGAAAATACACGATAGGTCTTTCAGCTACTCCAATCAGAAAAAAAGGGCAAAATTTCTATCCACTCGAAAAAACTATTTTTGGGTTTGCGAATCCGAATAATAAATTTGATTGGCAGAAAGCTCATGGAAGAATGGTTTATGATCCATTCACTTACTCGAAAGAAAAATGGGAGGATTTCAGAGACTATGAACGCTATGTTAATAATCTCCCGAACTTTTTCAGATGGGAGGAAATTGAAGAAATCGAAAACGCTGTTGAGAACAACGGTTACGAAATTAAGTTCTATCCAGTAACTGTTGAGCCTGGAAATCCAGAAATATTAGACAAGTTTAGAAAATTAAATCTAGTAACTGTAAAAGGCGAAACGGCAATGGCAAAACAATCTTTCGGGCGGAATACATTTGAAAGATATCTCAATCAAGCAGGAGTAGAAGTTGATTTTCCGAAAATCAAACCAGTGAACGCTGATACTCCACTAATGCTAAAACTCGATGGATTAATCAAAAGAGCACCACACGATATGCTGATTGTCAGCAAGTCAAAACAAATCGTAAATGTCATCAAGGAACGACATCCTAACATCGGAATTTGGACCGGAGACATCAAAGAAGGACTTGATAGAAAAGTAGTAGTTGCTACAAATCAGGTTCTTGGAGTCGGTGTTGATGGATTGCAGCACAAATATCAAACAATCGTTGTTTTAGATCCAGTCGAAGAAGGTTCTGGAGAATATGACGATTACCGCCAATTGTTATGGCGAATAACAGGAAGTAGACAACAACACGATGTAAACGTGATTGAATTTTATTATAAAGAAAGGTAAAAAAATGGATAAAACATTTTTAGAAAAAAGAATTGAAGAAAAAGCGAGAGAAGAATTTGAAAAAGAATGGAATGGTTTTGTAGAACAAATGTACAAACATCCTATTTTTAAACATATTACTATCAAAATTGACGAGAAAGACATTCCACTTGCTGATTTTGGCATTAATTTCGGTGTCTTTAATCAAAAACAAGATGAAAATCCTAGAAATAAATTTTTAAATTTCGAAGAAGTCAAAGAAAAAGTTGTTCAAGAAAAAATCAAAGAAAAAACAGATGACTTGCTGCATAGATTTTCTTCTTTAAATTATTTGTTCGAAAAGGAGGGCTTTTAATGTTTAAACTTCCAGAAAACAAACCACAAGTGCCAAAGGATACACCACGGAATTACTTCATTTACGGAGAGACAATGAGTGGTAAATCGTACCTGGCAAACGAGTTTCCTAACCCAATCGTTTTAAACACGGATGGGAATGCGGAAGCAAATAGCGTACCAAGTATTCAACTTTTGAATGACAAAGATAAATCAGGTCGAATCACTAATTCAGTGATTAAGCAGCTAGGAGAAATCTTATTAGCTCTACAAACGCAAGAACATTCATACGAGACAGTCGTAATTGATGTTATTGATGACGTTATCGAGATGATTAAAATCGCTGTGTGTGATGAATTAACTCCACCAGGTAAACCTCGATTGAAATCATTATCTGAAATTCCATACGGGAAAGGCTACGACTTCTTTAATCAGGCTATTACGGAACTGGTTATTGACCTTAAAGCATTACCGATGAATGTGATTTATATCAGCCGTCAAATCTCAGAATATGACGATAACGGAAATGCGACAAAGGACAAACCAAGCCTTAAAGATAAGTACGTGAACCTTATCAACGGGAATTCGGATTTAATGATCCACACAGAAAAAATTGGGAATAACTACAACCGTGAAGTTGACAGAAAACGTAAAACGTATTATGCGGACCAGGTTGATGACAAACCAATTTTGAAAATCTTATCAACAATTAGAGGTGCTGTTGAACCGCCCCGTAAACAACAAGCAGCAACAACGAAACCAACTAAACAAGAACCTGTTGAAGTTTCTAATAACGAAGAAGAATTATTTTAAAACTAAAGGAGAAATGAAAAATGAGTTTATTAAGTATTGCAAAGAAAATTAAAGAAGATGGATTTGACCCTCGTAAAGATAGCGTGAACGGACCTGCAGCATTACCTGCTGGAGACTATACAGTCGTTTTAAAACGAGTGCAATTCAACATTGCACCAAGTGGATGGGAAAGCCTAGGATTCACATTTGAAGTCCGTGGTGGTGAATTTAACGGACGTACTGAATATGTATCTTTCGGAACGTTGTCTGAATGGAATGGCAAAGATTTAACTTGGTCAGTAGAACGCACCATTAAATTCTTTACCAAAGCGATTGAATTAGCTGGAGACAAGGTTATGAAGAATGACTTTGAAGACGGAAGAGCATTAACTGATGCATTAGAACGTAAAGCAGTTGGTTCTTATTTCACATTAAAAATTCAAGAAACAAAAGGAAGAGAAGATAAGGTATATCGCAACTACGATATTGAAGAAAACGTTGAAAATGCGATGAATACAATCAACGTGGATGATTCGGATTTGCCTTTCTAAAAATAAGGTGATCTCATGCATTCAATGAAAGAATATGCGCTGTTGTATCAGCAGAAAGGGTTCTCGGTAATTCCGATTAGTCCCACAACTAAAAGACCATTAATTGAATTTGCGGATAAGCCACCTCTTGATGCTGATGGGATTAACGAAGTATGGAATCAATATCCGAATGCAAACATCGCATTAAGGACTACAAACTTCTTCGTGATTGACATTGACAAACACGGCCAAATCAGTGGATTTGATTCGTTGAAGAATTGGGAACATTTAAACCTAATCGAACCCACACTTCAAGCAAAGACGGCATCAGGAGGTAAGCACCTATTCTATTTCAAGCGTGATGATATCCACATCAGTCAAATGATTGGATTCCTTCCAGGAGTGGATATCAAAGCGCATGAAAACAATTATGTATTAGTTGCACCATCTGCTACGGATAAAGGTCAGTATGAATGGGATTTGGAAAAATCTCCTGAAAAAGGGACGATGATTACTCCGTCACGAGAATTGATTGAAGCGATTATCCAACAATACAAAATCACCAATGGACGTGAATTTGATTACAGCGACGGTTTAAGGTCGTGGGTTAGTAAGGGCAGGACATCCGGAAAGACTAAAACAACGGAATTGTTCGAAATAATCGCAAATGGATTAGGTGATGAAGGGAATCGTAATGATAAGCTTGCTAAATTTGTGGGCGGATTATTATGGCGAAAGGTGGATGAGATGGATGTGTTGACGTTGGCTAAGATAGCTAATGCCAATACTCCAAATCCACTATCGATGCAAGAACTAGAAAGAACAGTAGTAAGTATGATTAATAAAGACAGGAGGTGATTGCGATTGGCGAAGTAGTGAGTTTTTACAAGGATTATGAACCGATTAAAAATAGTAACGGAACTTTAAAGACGAACAGTCCAGTAAACGTGTTAAACGCATTTCGAGCTGATGACCAGTTAAATCTCTATCTGAAGCATAACGAGTTCTCTCAGGAACACGAACTAACAAGAGACATCCAACTTGGGAACACGCTTTTGAAAAAAGGGGAGTTACCTTCGAATTTTGAATCGGTTGTCAAAGTATATTTTGAAAATGTCACGGGTGCAGCATTTACGAGTCAAGCTATGGTAGATGGTATGGAAACTTTCTTATCTGAACGTTCTTATAATCCGGTAAAAGAGTATATGGAAGAAGCTGAGAAAAACTGGGATAAACGGAAACGCATCGGGCAAATGCTGCAAGTTTATTTAGGTGCAAATCAAGACCCTTTAGTGTCTAAGATTGCTGAAATGTGGATGGTAGGTGCTGTTGCCAAAGTGTATGAACCTTATGTCAAATTTGACTATGTTCTGGACTTGGTAGGTGGTCAGGGTGTTGGTAAGACGTCGTTCTTGCAAAAGCTTGGGGGTCATTGGTACACGGACGCAGTGACTGATTTTGCTAACAAAGACAACTATGACATCATGCTAAAACATTTGATAGTGAATGATGACGAAATGGTCGCTAGTGACCGCATGAGTTTCGCAGAAACAAAATCGTTTATTTCAAAAACGAGTTTACGATTCAGAAAGCCCTACATGCGCAGAACGCAGGAATTCGCAAAAAATTTCGTTTTAGCACGAACAAGCAATCACGTTGAATACCTCAAGGATAAAACAGGTGAACGCAGGTTCTTGCCTGTACTAGCAAGTAATGACAAACAGAAAAAGCATCCTATGAAGATGACGGATGAAGTCGTGAAACAAATTTGGGGCGAAGCAGTTACGCTCTACAAAAGCGGTGTGGATTTGATGTTTGATGAAGAAACGGAAGCGGAATTAGTTGAATATCGTGAGCAATTCATGTTCAGAGATGAGATTGAACTGCAAATCCTTCAATACCTGGAAATGCCCGTTCCTAAAGATTGGGAAAGTAGAACAACAACTGATCAGTATATTTATACGACTAAATATTTTGCGAACAGTCCTGACTGGCAATCAGGTGGACAAACGATGAATCGAGTGGCTACTCGGGAGATTATGTTTAATTTATTCCATAAAGAATCGAACGACCAAAAACTATCTCGAAAGATTAGTTTTATTATGGATAATCTGCTTAATTGGAAGAAACAATCGTACAAAATTAATGGAAAAACAACAAGAGGTTATAAGAGAATTTTACCTTAAAAAAAGGTTACACCAGACGTGTAACCTTTGGGTAAAATCGGTGTCTACGTGTAACCTTTTACCACATGTAGTTACACGTAGGTTACACGTTTTTTTCGCTACGTGTAACCTCTAGAAATGTTGATATATCAATGTTTATAGATACTTTTTATATAAAAAGTTACATGTTTACATGTTTTTTTTAGTAAAAAGTATATTGTAAGTATAAACCCTATTAAATCAACATTCTTATATTTTTATTTTATATTTTTCAAAAAAAACGTGTAACCGTGTAACCCGAGTTAATTTTTAAGAAAAAACAGTAAAGGAGTGATGCTCATGAATAATATTAAATTGTATGTCATTAGAGATGCTAAAAACACACAATGGTATTTCCAACGTATCGAAGACTACTCAAGCATGATGGGATATCTTGCGAAGAATCATCCGCAATATACGATCAAGTTTACAAACGACATTAAGCAAGCGATGCACTTTGAAACGCCAAACCAGGCGCTAGAGTTTATTAAGGAACATTCCATTGAAGGGACTATCGTTAAAGATCCGTACCAAGAACGAGTTAGCAAAGTGGCTTTTAAGTATATGGGTGAAAATTGCGGTGAAGCTATTACGTACATTCATGGAAAGATTGAAAATTCAAGCGAAAAGATGTTAGCTGCTTCCAAAGCGTTAAAAGTGAATGCGAATACGTTGATTAAATTTATGAAAGACCCGTATTCAGTTGCAGCTCATATTCGAGATAGAATTGTAGAAAATTTAGCAAATCTAGAAAAGGCGGTGAAGTCAATTGGTTAAAGACGAATTAAAGAAATTAATAGATGATGTGCATTACTTAATCGTGGCTCATTGCAAGTACAAGGACATGTCGATGTATGACAGAGCGTTGAAACAGTTCCAGAAAGATATCAATTATGGGCAACTCGAAGAAATGAGCTACGATGAACGATTCGCTTTCTTACTCGGTTTCGAAACATCATTGAAGGCGATAGAAAATGCCATCGAATTAAGTGAACAATTGAAGGAAAAACAAAACATGATTGAATGGCCGACGAGGTTAGACCCTAATGATTATAAATATTGATGAATTTATCAAAGATTATGAAAAGAAACACAGACCAATCGAAGCCGATGGGTATTATGGTGAACAAGTTAAGATTGAACAAGATGGAGAAATTCTATATCAAGAAATATTTCCATGGGAACCGTATAGAAAAGTATGGGAATGCAGCAAACGGATGTTAGATATGAAGGAGGATAAGTAAATGACAAACTTAGAAACGTTGAAACAAAAAAGTAAAAGAAATGCAAGCAGAAATCGAACGATTGGAAAACGGGTGGGAGATGAAATGCCCATATGAAGAAGGCGATAAGGTTTTTAAGTTAGGTGATGATGGACTTAGTTGGGAATACGGATGGGATTGTATGGGTATAGATGAGGGTAGATTTGAACAAGGCAACATTTTTCCAACTAGACAAGCAGCCCGACTAGAATCCAAACGCAGAAACCTACTAACACGATTCAGATCGTTCAGAGATGAGTGCAATAACGGGTGGGAGCCTATTTTTGGAAAAGAATGCAAGACTTCAAAGTTTTTCATAGGATACTCTTGGGATTCTAAAGATGAACAATACAAATTAAAATCATTAGAATTAGGTTCAAGCAATTTGTTTCATCAATTTGGCTACTTTAAAAATCGTGAAGACTGCGATAAAGCTATTGAATTGTTTGGGGATGAAATCAAAGAATTGTTCGTGGATTGTGAGGTGCAGTGATGGATTTAACTTACAGCAAACACTTCAGAAAATATATCAAAGTAAAAAATGATTTAGGTTATCCACAAACCATTTACAAATTTCCTAACGGATACGGTGCAAGTGTAATTAAATTCAATTACGTGTACTTTGGAATTGAAATTGCAGTTTTAAGGTTTGATGAAGATGGTAATTGGGATATCGATTATGGGACACCAATCACAAACGATGTCGTCGGCGGTTTGAGTGAAGAAGAACGAGACAATGTTTTACAACAGATTTTTGATTTAGAGAAGGTAAAGGAGATAGAAAATGATTAAACCAGAAATATTAGATAAAAACCAGTTAATTATGAGAGAGTTAATCGGAACAGCAACTAACGAAGAAAACGATGAAAAAATTGAAATTAGTAGAAGTTTAAACGGCATGGGTATCATTGTCAGATACAAAGGTAAATATGTAATTTGGAATGTAAAAGACATGGTTGAAAAGTCGATAGAATTAATCGATGACGAAAATTTGGAGGGAGATTAAATGGATTTAACATATAGTGAAAAATTCAAAGAATATAAGGTGATTTGATGAAAAAATCAGAATTCAAAGAGATGATTAATAGAGACACTGAATCATTAAGCGAGTATGAAATAAAAGAAATATTTAATTTTATCGGACTAAGTGGTAAATGGACTTCTAAAGAAATTTATGACTACCTAGCTGGTGTTAGAGTAGGAATGAAAATAGAAAGTGAAGAATACCCGTATTGTTTTGAAGAAGAGGAGGAATAACAATGAAATTTATAACACTAACCGACGCAAACCAAGAAACAAGAAAATACACGATAAGCGTTAATAATATCGCTTGTATTGAAACGTATGTAAACGACGACGGAAAGTTGTTTACATGGATACATGGGCTAGGAATTGAAGACGGCCAATTATGTGTTAAAGAAACGGGAGAACAAATTATAAACGCGCTACAACGACAACAAACGATAGAACAAATGTTAAAAAATGCTGTGAGGTAGTTATGCACAAAGCCGTAAAACACTATCAAACACATGGTTTTTTAAGAAAACTCTTTAGAATAAAATCGCCGTCTGACAAATGGTTACAAGCGGGACTAATACTAAATAAAGAGCTTAAAAACGGGCTTAATAAACAGCCGAGCAACAAAGGGTTAGAACGATTATCAAAAGCAATTAAGGAAATGCAAAGAGGAATACATGGATAAAGCTGAACTAGCATATTTTGAAAAGTTATTTAAAGAGTATTATTCTTACGATAAGAAAATACTACTAAGAAAAGCGGAACTTACAGTAAGAGAGATTGACGAAAACGTCGGGGGTGGAAAAAGCAATATTAGAGCGAAAACAGTCGAAAACATGGTAATCAAGCAATTATCAGACGAACGCCTCGTATTTCTTGAGAATGTAAAAGACGCTATCGAGTATACATTGGACATGATTGAAATGATAAACCCGCAATTTAAAACGCTAATCGTTGAAAAGTATTTCAAAAACAGCGGTATTGATACGTGGGAAGATGTAGCAAAACGTGTAGGATGGTCTACGAGTCAAGCATACAATATTAGATATAAGACGCTAGAAATTTTTGCAAATAGATTAGGACTAGCAAACACATTGTAAACTTTAGAAAAAAAACTGTAGTTTTCCACTAACTTTTACGATATATTTGTATTGTGAAAAGGTGTGAGAAAGAAAAATCTTTTTTCTTGTGGTTTAAACTCCTTTATTTTTACCTATTGGGTGATGAACTCAATAGGTTTTTTATTTAAAAGTGTATGAGTCGTTCTGAACGGCTCTTTTTTTATGTATTCATTGGGAGGTGGTTCAGTGAGTGAGTAAGTTAACAACAAAACAAGAGTTATTTGTTCAGCAACTCGTCGCTGGGCAATCTCAAAGGCAAGCGTATAGACAAGCTTATCCGTCAGCTAAAAAATGGAAAGATAACGTCGTTGATAATAAAGCTAGTGAATTGTTAAAAAATGGTGAGGTTTCGGTTAGGTATCGTGAACTACTAAAACAATTCTCAAACATGGCTCTTTGGTCCAGGGAACAAGCATTTAACGAGTATGAATGGCTGAAGAATCAAGCGAAGGAAGACATTAAATTGCAAGGCGTTCGTCAAGCTAATTCAAACGCTTTTGTGAACGCACTTGAGGGAATGAATAAGATGGCAGTCGTTGGAGATGAATTAGTCAATGAGAAACTTCAACAAGAAATCGAGGTTCTTAAATCGAAAGTAACGAAGATGGACGAAAGCAACGAATCGAAAGTTGCAGAATACTTGAATAAGTTAGGGGATGAATTAGATGAGTTTACGTGATGTGTACACTCCTAAGCAGATTCAAGTTGCCAAACGTCTTCGTGCTTCTGATTGGTTTATCTGCGTGCTGCATGGTGCTAAACGTTCAGGGAAGACAGTATTGAACAATGACGTGTTTCTGCAAGAACTGGTACGTGTTCGTAAGATTGCGGACGAATTAGGCATTGCAGAACCTCAATATATATTAGCTGGAGTATCAAGTAGGACGATTCAAAATAACGTATTACAAGAGCTCTATAATCGCTATGGAATGGAATTCAAAGTCGATAAGCACAACAGCTTTAGATTGTTTGGGGTCAAAATCATCCAAGCTTACACAGGCACAATTTCAGGCCTTGGAAACATTCGAGGGATGACAGCGTTTGGAGCTTATGTAAATGAAGCATCACTTGCAAAAGAGCAAGTGTTTAAAGAGATTGTTTCACGTTGTTCTGGTGAAGGTGCTCGGATTGTGGCGGATACAAACCCAGACAATCCAAATCATTGGTTAAAGCGCGATTATATCGATAATGAGAGCGAAAATATCATCAACGAGCATTTTAAACTGGATGATAATACTTTCTTATCGAAACGATACCGTGAGAGTATCAAAAAAGCTACTCCTTCAGGGGTGTTTTGGGATAGAGATATTGAGGGCCTTTGGGTTATCGGTCAAGGAGCCGTGTACAAGGACTTCAATCGTGAAGTGCATTATGTGGACGATATTCCTTATGATAAAATCAGCAACTATTTTGTAGGGGTCGACTGGGGTTATGAGCACTACGGCGCAATGGTAGTGATTGGAGAAACAGATGATGGAACCTGGTATTTAGTAGACGGTTGTGCTGAGAAGCATAAAGATATTGATTTTTGGGCGATGAAAGCGAGAGAGTACGCTGATAAGTACGGTGCGAATATTCCGTTTTATTGCGATTCTGCACGTCCAGAGCATGTTAACAGATTATGGAATGATGGCTTGAATGCGTTCAATGCTGATAAGTCTATCCTGTCTGGAATTGAAGTCGTGGCTAAAGGCTTCAAGACGAATAAATTATTTGTTTTAAGAAACGCTATTCCTCGCTTCGATGAAGAAGTTTATCAGTATGCGTGGGATGAGAAAACAGGATTGCCTGTTAAAGTATTTGATGATGTTATGGATGCGTTACGTTATGCGTTGTATTCGAACATCACGAAAAGAAATGGATTTGTGGGGTGATTGAAATTAAAATCGAAGAAATTATGAGTAAAGATTATGAGGTTGCTGCTAAAGCGATTAACAACGCTATTCAAGAGCAAATCGGGAAAGAGTCATACTCGTTCGCTCAGACAGCTAATCGATATTATGAGAATGATCATGATATTAAAAACAACCGTATCTTTTATTTAGATGACAACGGTGTTCTTAAAGAAGACAAATATGCAACGAATGTTCAGATTCCGCATAGCTTCTTCACTGAATTGGTAGACCAAAAAGTAAACTACTTGATGAGTAATCCAGTTCGATTTGAAGTGAAAGAAAACGACGAGTTGCAACGTTTGATAGATGAATATATCGATGAAGACTTCCAATTATTTGTTTCTGAGTTATTAGAAGATGTATCTATCAGCGGTGCAACGTATGCGTATTTGAGAACGAATGCCGATGACAAGCTATGCTTCCAAGTGTCAAGATTCTTAAAAACATTCATGGTGTATGACGAAACATACGATGAAGTCGCAGTTATTCGTTATTACAAGAAACAAATGCAAGTCGAGAATAAGCTGCTAGACGTAATGTTTGCAGAACTTTGGACGGATGAGAATGTGACGTACTTCAAGACGGACCGCAATGGTAAATTGATTTTTGACAAAGACCGTCCGAAGAATCCGAAACCACATGTGGTTGCTAAAACGGATAACGGAACTTATTTAACACGTACTTATGGACGTATTCCGTTTTATAAACTATCTAACAATCATAGTGAGAAGTCGGACTTAGCACCGATAAAAGCGCTGATTGATGATTATGATTTAATGGCTTGTTTCTTGTCTAATAACTTAATGGATTATGACAAGCCAATTTATGTAGTCTCAGGCTTCCGTGGAACGAACCTATCAGAACTACGTCAGAACATCAAAGCACGCGGAATTGTAAACGTAGGGAATCCAGATAATAAAGGGAACGTTGACTTAAAGACGTTCGATATTCCTTTTGAAGCACGAAAAGCGAAATTGGAAATCGACAAAGAAGCGATTTATAAATTCGGTATGGGGTTTGACAATTCTCAAACAGGCGACGGGAATGTAACGAATGTGGTGATTAAATCACGATATACGCTTCTTGAAATGAAATGTCGCAAAGTAGAGATTCGTTTACGTTCTCTATTGAAGTGGGCGCTGCATGCAATTATTGATGATATCAATCGATTGAATCAAACGAATTACACAACAGAAGGCATTCAAATTTTGATTGAACCAGAAATGATTGTTAACGAATCGGATATTGCGAACATCGACAAACTAGAAGCAGAAACTAAACAAACGCTTATTAGCGCTATTGTATCGAGTGCTCCTTACTTAGGAGAAGATACTGTTATTGAGTTGATTTGTAAGCAATGGGACTTAGATGTTGAAGAGGTACGCAAAGCTATTGAGGAAGATTCAGAAGTAGGTGATAACGATGAACCGGTGGGAACAGGAACTACAGAACCTGGAGAAGATTCAAGACCTGAAAATGAATAGGGAATTGTATCACATCTACTCGGACACGTTGAAAGACGTTAAGAGTAAATTGAAAGCATATCTCGATGAGTATGAGGATTTACCTTATTGGAAGCAACAACAAACTGGTAGGTTAAAACAATTGACAGACGAGATCGTTGAAAAACTCAAAGAGGTATATCCTCAAACTAAAACCGTAATCGAAAATTTCAAACAAGAGCAGTTTGAAACGGGTTATTACGGTGGTTACTACACTGTGGAAGAATCGCAACAAGCAGATTTGCCGATAGCGTTTCTTCCAGATGAGGTTATTAGGTCAGCGGTAAGACAACCAGTTGCTAGTAAGACGTTATCTGAACGCTTGTATAAAGCACGAAATAGATTAGCGAATCGTTCCCAGGGCGCAATCACCTCTGGGATTCTTCAAGGGCATGGATATGCTGAAATAGCCAGTGTAATATCAAGCAACTCAGAAGCGAATTATAGACAAGCATTGCGAATAGCCCGCACTGAAGGCGGACGGATGCGAACGCAAGCAAGACAGAATTCGTATGAGGAAATGGAAAAAGTAGGCTGTGAGCTACAAAAACAATGGCTTGCAGCATTGGACAGAAAAACTCGTAAATCCCACGGACACTTAGATGGTCAAAGAGTGAAGATTGAAGAAATGTTTGTGTCGGACGGATACAAAGCCATAGGACCAAGATGTTTCGGTGTAGCTGGTATGGATATCAATTGTCGCTGCACTACTATTACGATTGTAGACGGAATCAATCCAGATTATCGAAGAGATAACGAGACTGGAGAAAAGATTGCTTTTAGAACGTATGATCAGTGGAAAAAAGACATTGACGAACGTCGCTTTTTGATGTCTGATGACGATGACTACATGAAAGCAAAGAACATGAAGTCACATCAATTAGGTAGTAAACGAATAATTAAGGATGAACAGCTTAGTTTTAGTGGGCGTAAGGTACTAACTTCAAACCATGACATGTATGTATCCGATAGTCTGAAAGGGACTAAGAAGAGCATCAACTATTACGAAAAACAGGTAGATAAAGCACTTGAATTGCTAGATTTACCAACCGGGGCAAAGAAACCTAGGATTGTTCTGATGGACGCTAAGAAGGACCTAGGAAGGCCAAGTGCGTTTGGTTCGTATTCACCAAGTACAAACACGATGTACTTAGATGCAACTACTCCAGGGCACAAAGCGATAGTGAAACGACTCAAAACGGCGAATGAATATTGGAAAAGAAAGGGAGAACCATGGAAGTACTTTGCAGTAGATGACGATTCTATGAGTCCTATCATCCATGAATTCGGACATTATCAACAATATCAATACGTAAACAAATACGCGGAGAAAAATGGCGTAAGTTATGCTGAAGCAAAGCGTAAATTTAATGCGAAACTGCTTGATATGATTGATAAAAACCATTATAATATTGCTAGAGATATTAGTGGTTACGCGAATGAATATTTAGAAAACAATGTTGAATTGCTTGGGCAAACGAATGAGATTGTTTCAGAAGCGTATACTTTATCTATTTTAAAGTCACACGCATTGGCAGATATTATAAAAGGATTGCTGGAAGGAGGTTATTGGTAATGATTATACCGACAGAAGAAGAAATGGAAATGTAC
>ENA-OWLZ01000210-OWLZ01000210.1-metagenome-genome-assembly--contig:-NODE-210-length-16582-cov-5.831306_pt1 | contig 16582 bp, 8 predicted proteins | sample MGYA00245341_ERZ651117 | MGnify/ENA primary metagenome ERZ651117 (study PRJEB26857, sample SAMEA4031763) | metagenome | biome: human; feature: oral; material: saliva | place: Philippines | collected 2014 | study... | reverse complement strand
GGCGTCAGGTTAAACTAAAAGGACTGACCCCGGAGGAGTTCCGGAATCAGTCCTTGGTGGCCTAGCTCTTTATTAAATTCGTCCAAGTTTTGGGACGCAGTTCACTTAGTCAAAGGCGGCTGTTTTTGTGTGCGAGAAGATTGCTTTAGCAGTTGGATCTTACTTCTGCTTGCGGGCCCTTAGTGCAAAGCCGAGAGCAGTGATGCCAGAAGCAACCATGCCAACAGAAGCAATTACAAGCTCAGCGACATCGCCGGTGTCTGGCAGAACGCGCTTCTTCTTAGTCTTAGAAGGCTTGTGTGGATCAGAGCTAGGTATTGGATCAGGGCTAGGTGTTGGCTCAGGATCTGGTGTTGGCTGAGGCTCAGGCTCTGGATAGTCGTTGGTAAAGACTAGAGGAGGAGTGCTAGTGCACTCACAGTTATCAACGTCTGAAACAGTTCCATCTTCAGCGGTCTTAGTAATGTAATAGGTGAAATCAAGCTCGCCATCATCATTCTTAAAGACGGTGTAGGTGAGGGTGTAGACGGACTTGTCGTAAGTAACCCTCTGGTTAGTGCCGGTAACCTCTTTGATGGTGTAAACATAGGTGCCAGGCTGCGTAAAGACTAGCTCACCGAAGTTATTATCGCCAGAAACAGCAACAGAAGTCTCAACGCTATCTGTTGTTGCGTTGTTTGGCATTGGGTAGGAAGGATCGTTGCGGGTGAGCGTGAACTTGAAGATATCCTGAGTTGTTGCAGTGTGTGGGTTGCCACCGTTGTCGTCGGGGAGAACTGATGGATAGTCGGTTGGAGCATCTGGTGCGTTACCAGTAACAACCTTCTGGACAACTGGATAGTCCCTGGCTGGCAGTGGATCAGGATAGACATTAGTAAAGACAGCACCTGGCGCATCGTTATACTCGCCAAGGTCAACGGTAGTAACGTTTCCGTCCTCGTCAGTCTTGGTCATAGTACGTGTTGCCTCAAGCTGGCCGGTACCGTCGTCAGCAACGTTATAGGTAACGGTGTAGACGCTCTGATCGTACTGGATGTTCTGGGTGCCGGTAACCTCTTTGATGGTGTACACGTAGGTGCCAGGCTGAGTGAACGTAATGTTGCGGAATACAGCGTCGCCACCGAGAAGCCTGCGTGTACGAGCGGTATTGCCGGTAGATCCCTCAGGCATAGGGCTGGATGGATCAAGGCGTGTCATCTCAAAGATAAAGACGTTAGGAGCGTCGCCCTCATCTTCAGAGCCATTTGCCAGGAAGTTATTGATTAGGCTCTCGGCAAAGCTGCCGCTTGCAGTGTCGTCGGCGCTTGTCGCGCTTGCAGTGCTTGCGGTGCCTGCTGTGCTAACGTTACCTGTGCTCAGGTAAGAATTAACCAGAGACGCAGGTGAAGGCTGTCCAGGTGTAGGAACAACTGGATAATCGCCTTCGACAATCTTGGTAACGGATGGCGTCACAATAGCAGGCCTGACATTGTAGACATTTACCAGCGACTGAGTGGTGGTGTACTGCTCAACGCGAGAAATACTACTTCTAGTTGAAACGTAGGAATTAGGGACGTTCTCGGTGATGGTGTACGAAACAGTATCAGCAGCAGTATTGTCTACGTACTTACGAAGACCCTTGTAGACAATGGTGTAGGTGTTATTGCCATTATCGGCAACCTCAGGCGCAATGGTGCTGGTATCAAAGTTCTTATCGTTAGAGAGAACCAGATTGTTAGCACCAAAATCAGTTGTGGATGGGCGCTTGCCGCCAGCATTGTTGTTATCGTCCCAGACCTTATTGATCTTGAGGTCAATGCCTGCATAGCTCAGAGCGTGAGTGGAGAGGGTACGAGTGGAGTGGTTACCAGCAATGTCGTAGTCAAGAACGCTGCTGAATACACTGCGATTACCGTCGTAGGAAGCATCTACGTTATCGGCAACCTTATAGGTGACGTCGACAAAGCCGCCGCTATTTGCAGCAAGTGCGTGCGTTGAAGTAAACAGCACCATGTCGGCCTCAGTAGGATCAGTGACTACAGTATAGTCGCCAGGCTGTGGAGCATGGTTTGCAGTGTAGGTAACACCAGGGTTCAGCTTGATGTACTGATAAGAGAAATTGGAAGAAGAGCTTACGCCCTCAAGTGTCAGAGGAAGCTGAGTTGCGCCCTCTGGGTTAATGCCAGCACCGCGGTTTGCAGACTTGGAAAGCAGTGGAACAAACAGCTGTGTGGTATTTGCGGTGTTACCGGTGTTATTGCGGACAGCAATGTGGACAGTAGCGGTGTCATCGCGCTGCATAACAGGGGTAGTTGCGCCTGGATTAGCGGAGTCGTACGTGTAGTTAGTAACGGTTCCAGAGACGGCATCCTTTACAGAAAGGGTAGATGCAGCGGCAATAGCAGATGCCTGTGCGATGTTGATACCAGGGCGCTCGGAGAGAGAAACCATGGTCTCGCCAGAGTTGACGCTGTTGCCAAACAGGCTGGTGTACTGGGAAGTGTTCCAGTTGCTGTGATCCCAGTGCTCAGCCTTAATCTGAGCGCCAATCTCCTTGAAGTCTTTGGTGGTAATGCCAACAAAGTCGTTGATGTGATAGATGCCCTTGGCTGCAAGATCGGTGGTGTGGACATCCATGCTCAGAGTCATGTTCTTGCTGGTAAAGTCTGGCTGATACTGGCCGCGAGTCTCATCGCCAATATCAATGGTGTACTTCCAAACCTTAACAGCTACGCCGTCCTTATCGTACGTTCCTACAAACTCAGGAGCACTGAGCGTGCCATTGGAAACGGTGAGGTTGCTGTAGGTAAAGCCCTCAGGCATGATGACGTAGAGCACTGGCTCCTGAAGAGGGTTCCAGTCCCAGTTAGCGTCGTCGATGCGACCAGAAATCTTGAAGGTCTCGCCGCCGTTAATCTGGGTCTTATCGATGCTACCAACGCCGTTAAGAACCTTAGGCGCGCCGGACTTAGCGGTCAGCGTAACGCCTGCGTCAGGAGTGGTGCCGGTGTCGTAGAGCTTGACGTTAGTGACAACGTCGGCGTTGGTGCCCTTTTTCCAAGAGCCATAAACGCCATTGGAGATGTAGCTCCAGCCGTAGTACTCGTCAGTGACATGCTTGTTGTTTGGATTCCATGTATCGAGAAGATCGCTCATTGGCCTAATGCCATCGTATCCGCCAAGAATTGGACCAAGGTCAACCTTGATGGAAGTGATGGAGGTATTGATATCAAGGCCAAGGGCAGTGTTGGTGATAAGTGCGGAGACACCGGAGGTACGCAGAATGCTTGGATCAGCAGTTCCGCTCGTGCCGTCCGATGCGGTCCAGTGGATTGGACCATAGGTCATACCAGCCTTGTAAGGGATGGTGACGCCACGGATGATAGCGGTCTGATTCTGGTCGATGGTCATCTCGAGCGTCTTTGGTGCGGTGTCTGTGGAGAGCTCGTTCTTGATGAGGTAGGTGCCAAGACGAACGTTGTAGGTATCGTTTTTCTTGTATGCCCAGTTAGGAGCTGTGTCGACAAGAGCGTGTGTGGTTATTTTCTCTGGGTTAAGTCCGTCAAGAATGGTAACAGTCAGAGTTGCTTGATTTGTTCCGGAAGAGCGGTTGACGTTAGGAGTGTCGTTCCAAACAGTTTTAGTGAGATTCTTGATAACAACGTTGAAGGTGGAACCATCTGCTCTTGTACTTGAAGCAGGAACCTTAATCTGTGGCTTAAAGGTTGGAGTACCTGCGTAAGAACCTGGCTCGTTCCACTCAACTGTTGCGGTCTTGTTAGTGCCATCATCGGTGGTAGAAACAATAGTACCTGCGGTGTTGTAGAGGCTGGTCTCGTTGACACCAACAAGCTCCATATCGCTTGGGTAGACAACCTGAACTGTAGTCTTGCTGTTTGACTCGGTGAGTACCTTAGAGCCTGTGGTAGAAACCTGCAGGGTAGAAGTGGTGCCACCCTTAGAGAGAACTTCGGTAGACTGATCAGCCCAGAAGCCGTAGGTCATGGCGTCAGCTGCAGTAACAGATGAGGTATGTGGATCAATGTTTTGTGTTGCAGCGGTGCTCAAGCTAACACGAATTGCGTTTGCAATAACCTGGCTTGCGCTCTGGTTCTCAACAGCGTCATCAAGCTTGAACTGAATTTCTCCTCTGGAAGAGACCTGGGTAAGGCCGTTATTGGTCATGTAGACCAAATCACCACTGCGGTTCTTCTCGGAACTTGCGCCAGGATAGCCGTAAGGAAGGGTTCCCGTTCCCGTAGGTGTGGTAACCAGGTTAGAGAAACTGGTGTTTGAGATGCCACCAACGGTAAACGTTGCACCTGGAAGGCCTGTGACATAGAGTCCGTCTCCAAACCTCACGTTGAGGTACGTTGGGGAGAACTGCAACGATGCAGGGATTGTGTAGCCAACATTCAAGGCGTAGGTGACTCCCGCCTTAAGGGCAGGAGTTTGACCTGCAAGAAGGTCAGCAACTTGGGCGTGAGTCGACGCATCTTCAATGCTCAGAGCATTGATTTGAAGACCTGTGGTGTCTTCTGCGTAAGCCACGCTAAGGTTGGGCAGCAATGCTGCGACGAATGCAACGGCAGCTAAAAGCAATCCCGCTACAATCCTTGCCTTACGTTTCATAGCACATCCTAACTAGAGCGATACAGAACCAATCACTTTCTTTCTTATTTATTCTTACGACGCTTAGTAATGCCAAGTGAAGTCATTACAGCGGTCATACCAGCGAGAAGTGCAGCAAGAGGTGCTGCAGCAGAAGCATCTCCGGTGTATGGAGTCTTCTGCTTCTTTTTCTTAGATGGCTTAGCTGGAGTGGAAGGAGTCTCAGGAGTCTCATTCTCTGCAACGGTAATAGTGAGCTGGATTGTGTCGTTATCAGTTGCAACGGCGTCCTTACCATCTGGCCACTGGACACCATTCCAGGTGAACGAGAAGACCTTGCGGTTGCCAGCAGCAGAGTCAGCGATAGCGCTAAAGGAGCCGGTAACGGTTCCAACGGCGGTGAGCTGGGTGCCTGCAGCAACATTGGAGTCAATGGTGACGCCAGGAATGGTGAGCTTCATCCAGCCATCGTTTGCACTTGCCTCATCAACAATGCGCTTGAGGTCAGAGTACGTTCTGATGGAGGATGGATCGCTGAGTTCAAAGGTGACGGTAACCGTACGACCGTTGACCTGAACATCGCTGACCTTAAAGCCGCTACCAAAGTTAGAAGCCTGGATGGTGTTGACATCAAGGTTGCTTGGAAGTGTCATTCCCTCAGGAACAGTCAGAGTTGCTGTGAACTTGAACTTCAGGTTGCTCAGCGTAATGGTGTCATGGTTGGTATTAGGGTAGGCACGCTCGATGTTGTTCATCTGCTCTTGGATAGAGGAAGCAAGAATTGAACCAGTGAGGTTAAAGGTAGAGCCTGCCATCATAGTGATGACCTGGTCATGCTCGGTATTCTCGTCAGCAAGCATATCTGCAGGAAGGTTCATCTCAATTGGGTTGTTCACAATCAGAGTCTGCTGAATGCCGGTACCACGAGGGTCTCTGCTCGCAGCAATCTGAACGCCGTTCCAAGAAAGCTCGTACTTCTTGGTGACGTTGGTGACGGTGTTCTTTGCAAAAGACTCAAAGGAGCCAGTAAGAGTACCTGTAGCAGTGAGCTCCTGACCATTGGTTACCTGAGTTGGGTCAAGTGTGAGACCATCAACAGTTACGGTAAGAGGTCTTGCAATTTCTGCGGTAGCTGCATCGTCTTTGCCAACTGTCTCGACAGCGTCTTTGAGCTGCTTGTAGTTGGTGTAAGTGCCCTTGAGCTTCAGGGTAACGGTAACTTCCTGACCGTTCACGGAAACGTTTGTAACCTCAAAGAGATCACCAAGGCCAGAGGTAGTTACGGTTGGATTAGCTGGGACAACAACGCCAGCAGGAAGCGTGAGCTTTGCAGTAAAGGTTGAAGTTGTGCCAGAAAGCGTAATCTTGGTTAGGTCGTCAAGGCCGCCAGCAATGCCATTCTCAAAAGCGCTCATCTGATTAATGACGGAAGTAGCGTCAATAGCGCCTGTAAGACTGAAGCTCTTGTCGTTAGAAACTTCCTTGATCTGAGTGGTGTTGCTCTGAGAGTCACTCCACATATCAGCAGGAAGATCGCTCGTAAGCTCTACTCTCTGGATGGAAGGATCTTCTTTCCACTTGAGGTAGTAAGTGACATCGTTAGTAAGCGTTGCGCCACCGTTAATGGTTGCAGGGGAGTTGCCTGCAGCGTCGGTGAACCAATAGTGGTAGTTCTGACCAAAAACAATGCCAAAGAATGTTACAGGGGTTTCAGCGTTATCCAGAATGTGGTTCTCAAAAGTTGCAATATTTGTGTAGGCAGTATTGGTGTTAGAGCTGGTTGGACTTGCAATTCCATCAGTAGACGTGGTCAGAGTATTGCCGCTGATATTCTGCAGTAGAGCATTAATGGTGGTCTGCTCAGCAACAGTTGGGTGAGTCTTGATAGTTGCAACTTCGCCGCCGTTTGCATCGGTGGTGATGTCAAAGACGTTTGGATTCTGCTTAAAGACGCTGTTCGCAGAGAAGGTTCCACCATTTGCCGAGAAGGACACAGTAAGGTGCTGCTCCTCCCAGTCTGCGTACAAATCAACGGTATCGGTGCCCGCAGGAACAGCCAGGTTGGAATTAGCTGCAACCTCGTCACCAGCGCCGTTTGCCTGGGTGGTCCAGCGCTTGAAGGTCTTACCAGCAATATTGAAGTTGTTGTCGAGGTTGTTGACATCAGCGTTAGAGCGAACCGTTACGGTACGGCTTGTGTTGGTGGCAACGCGGTCAATAACGGTGACACCGTTGCCGTTGTGATATCTGACATAGAGCCAAGCAGTGTTGGCCTTCCAATGTGGATAGACTGTCATGTCAGAGGTGACCTGGGTATCAGCGGTGAACTGGTGCTCGGTACCAGCTGCATCGGTGTAGTACCAGCCGTCAAACTCCTGACCACTTGCATAAGGATCTGCAGGTAGGGTAGTGGAGCCCTCTGCTACAGAAGAAGCGGTTGCAAGAGAGTTGCCGCGCATAGCAAGAGCAGTCTTGTTAGCAGTAGTGCCGTCAGCAAATGTTGGGTTGACGCCAGTAACGCCTGGGGTATTGAGGTCAAAGGTAACGGTTGCAGCAGGTGCCCAAACGTGCTTCTGACCATCGCTTGAAGCGTTAGCAACTGGGTAGGTATAGGTTGCTCCGTTAGCATTAATGAGGCTCAGAGAGTTAGTTGATGGGTCAGCAAGGGTAAAGAGCGAGAGAACCTCATTGCCGTTAGCTGCACCGTTTGTAGGGATAGTGCTACCAAAGCCACTGTTGTAGCTTGGTGCGTATTTGATCAGGTAAGAGCCGCCGACAACGTTGTAGTTCTGACGAGTCTGGCCAGCTCCGTTATCGGAGTTCTTGGTAGCAGGGGTTTCCACCAGGCTGTTTCCGGTGAATTGGATGGAGCCGTTAGTCTGGGCTCCAAAGAGGGCACCAGAGTTACGACCATCTCCCTTAATCGTGGAGTTGTTAATGATGACGTCACCAGTGTTGACGTTAAGGCCGCCAGTACCACCGTTAGTGAAGTTAAGGGTTGAGTTAGTAACGTTTACTGTTCCACCAGCTACACCAACAGAAATGCCAGAAGTTGAGCCAGCATTTGCGTTGATGGTGGAGTTAACAATATTGGAAGAACCCTGAATGGTCATACCCGTAGCGCCGTACCATGAAGGGTTAATGGTCAGAGTAGAGTCATTCATGTTGAGTTGGTTGACATAGAAAGTCTGACCAAAGCCTTCAACAGTAAGATCTGTGTTCTGAAGGTTGAGATTACGAGCATCGTTCCAGGTACGAGCTTGAGAAGTTACCTTGATGGTAGCGTTTTTGAAGGTGACACCAGACTCAAAGAAGTTTGTATTGCTCTTATCGTCAGCGGTAATAGTAACGCTGTTCTTGTTGGTAGATCCCTCAACGGTTCCGCCAAGGGAAATGCCACGAGTACCGCTTGCACCTGCGTTGTTTCTAAACACATAGGTACCATCGGTGATGGTTGAGCCATCTTGTGCAGTTAGTGCGGTTTTGAAGCCAGACATGGTAAGAGTGCCTGTGCCGGTCAGCGTTGAGCCAGGTGATAGAACCAGACCGTCAATGCTGTTTCCAGTGCCAGTAAGCGTTGCACCCTCAGATTCAATCTTGAGTGTAAGACCAGAAGGAATGGTAACCGTAGAGGTCAGATTAAGGTTGCCTTTGAGATGAATGGTGTAGATTGAGGAAGTTTCTGCCCACAGGTCCAGTGCTTTCTGGAGAGATTTAACAGGATCGGAGCTGGAGCCCTCGTTAGTATCGCTACCGTTGGTTCCGTCTACCCAGAGCTCAGTTGAGATGTAAGAAAGGCTTCTTGTAACACGGCGAGAAGATCTTTCTGCAGGAGCAGCAGTCTGCTCAGAGGTCTGCTGGTTGGAAGTAGCTTCTGCGTTAGTGGTGGTTTCAGTAGAGGTCTCTGTTGTTGCTTCAGAGGTTGAGGCAGTTGCATCACTTGTTTGAGTTGCTGCAACTTCTTGCGTCTGAGCTACCTCTTGAGTGCTAGCAATTTCTGCTAACGCTGAAGAAGGAACCAAAGAGAGCGCGAGTACCAAAGACATAGCTGTCTTTGCCCCTTTGCTTGCAAAGTTCTTGTTTTTTCTTTCCATACCTACCCCTAACAAATAGTGAATACCCCAACAAAATTTGCAATTAAATCTTGTGCTGAAAGTGATTAGTCACGATAAGCACGATAGAGATAAATGACACATATTCAGTACATTTTTCGTATAGACAATTATCTATTATTTTGATAAAAATTGTTAGCTCAACCAGCGATTTTTATAGTTTGAACACATTTCAAAAAACATCTTCATCTCATGTTATATAAATAATTTAATCAAAATATTTGGTACGTTGAAAAATGGCATTTAAATTGCTCTATTTTTAACGATTTTCTCGACATTTGTCATAAACGTGCAACGGATAAAAATTGCAATAGAAATGTATTAAATTTTAAGACAAATGTGAGTTATGCGGAAACTGAATAGCGGAAGCTGGATAGTTAACAATTTCATGAAATTTGAGCTTCAAAATTCTCAAGCAAGAGAGGCTGTGTACACTAAGAAAAAGATAGTTAAGGGGATGTACAATCTGCGCAAATAATGCGTGAGAGATACGTTTGAATGTGTTAAGCGGGGAGTTATGGACTCAAAAATTATCGATGACGCTTTGGATTTTGTAAAAGAGGTCTTCTCCACAGATTTTAGTGGCCACGATTACTTCCACACGTTGCGTGTGTACAAAATGGCAGTAAGAATTGCGCAAGAGGAGGGGGCAAATCAAGAGATTGTTGCCCTTGCTGCGCTTTTGCACGATGTTGATGACATCAAGCTTTCTCCAGAGACGCATGAACACAAAGATCGTGCCGTTGGTTTTCTGCGCCAGCATGCTGTCGACGAGGAAACTATCCAGGTAATTTGTACCGCAATCGATGAGGTTTCTTTCTCGGGAACAGACTCGGTAGTTCCTTCAACGCTTGAGGGTATGTGTGTTCAAGACGCAGATCGTCTGGACGCGCTTGGTGCTGTTGGCATCGCACGCGCCTTTGCTTATGGCGGAAGTCACGGTCGTGGTATGTATGACCCAGATGAGCCACCGACCCTTACTATGAGCGGCGAGGAGTATCACTCACACAAATCAACGTCGCTTAACCACTTTTACGAGAAACTCTTTTTACTGGCAGACATGATGAATACGCGCAGTGGCAAAGAGCTAGGAAAAGCTCGCGAGAAGTACATGCGTGAGTATGTTAACCAGTTCTTAGATGAGTGGAACGGTGAACGTTAAGATATAGTTTTTAGCTATATGGATTAGTTAAGTATTTGTATTTCACAAGTAAAGTTTTGATTGTCATACTGTTTTCTTGTAAGCAGTTCTAAGGGGTCATTGTGGCAATCAAAAATGATAAAACTACTCCACATCGCTTTGATGTTGTTGGAAGCTTTCTTCGTCCAGAAAATCTTAAGCAAGCTCGTATTCAGTTTGAAAAAGGTCAGATTGATGCACATGAGCTCAAGCAAGTAGAGGACAAAGCTATTACAGAGCTTATCCAAAAGGAGAAGCAGGCGGGCCTTAAAGTCATTACTGACGGTGAGTTTAGGCGTGCAACGTGGCACCTCGATTTTATGTGGGCGTTTGAAGGTATTGGCCATGCGCCAACTAATACGGGACTTCCTTTCCACGATGAGACTGCAAAGATTGATGACACCTTCCTTGTAGGAAAAGTGGAGCTCACCAAAGAGCATCCCTTTATAGAGCACTTCCGCTTTGTTCAGCAGTTTGAGGACGAGACTACCGCCGCCAAGCTTACTATTCCTGCACCTGCGCAGTTTATTGAGCAGTTCATTATGCCTATGAATCGCGAGCAGACTAACAAGTACTATGCCAACGACCAGGACCTTCTTGAAGATATTGTTGCTGGCTACGGTGCGTTTATTAAGCAGATATATGCTGCAGGCTGTCGTAATCTTCAGCTTGATGACTGCTCATGGGGTGTGCTGGTTGACCCTCGTGCAGAGCTTTTCTTTGGCGCTGACCACGAGGGTCTTAAGAGGATTAAAGCACTGCTCTTGGAGATTAATAACCGCGTTCTTGATGCAGCTCCAGCTGACTTGACTATTAACACGCACGTTTGTCGTGGCAACTTCCATAGTACCTGGGCTTGCGAGGGTGGCTATGACGATGTGGCCGATGCTCTTCTTGCTCAAGAGCACGTAAATGCGTTCTTCTTAGAATTTGATGATCATCGCTCCGGTGGCTTTGAGCCCCTGGCTTCTGTTCCAGCTGGTAAAAAAGTTGTGCTTGGTCTGATCACCACCAAGCACGCCCAGCTGGAAGAGAAAGCCAAGGTTATTGAGCGTATTCATGAGGCAGCTCAGTACGTACCTCTGGAGAACCTCTGCCTTTCTCCTCAGTGCGGCTTTGCAAGCTGCGAGATTGGTAACAAGCTCACCGAAGATGAGCAGTGGGCAAAGATTGCGCTTGTTAAAGAAATTGCTGAAGAAGTTTGGGGTTAAATGTTAGTTGGTAACGGTTTGTCTGCGACTTACATGCCGTTTACCGAAGAGTTTCTGACCATACGTTCTTCTCGACTCCTGTCCACTAAAATGGACAGGAGTTTTTTATTGGAGCTAGACTTCGGAGGCAGTATGCCAAGCGAGAAGACCCGCTGCTTGCATCTTGTAAAAATTTTTGAGGAAGAAACTGATGATGACCATGGTCTGAGCACACCTCAGCTTATTGAAAAGCTGGCAGAGCGTGGTCTGAGCGTGGAACGTAAAACACTCTACGATGACATCAAATCTCTGCAGAATTTTGGCTACGACATTCAGTCTTACCAGCGCCATCCTGTTGAATACGGTCTGGCAACCAGGAAGTTTCAGGCTGAAGAGCTCATGTTGATGGCAGATGCTGTGCAGTCGTCAAAGTTTTTGACAGAGTGCAAAGCAAATAACCTGGTGAGCCTTATTGGAGAGCTGGGTGGGAAGTCTACCTCTGATACGCTCAAGAAGCGTATCCATGTTGAGGGTCGTATTAAGTCGCAAAATGAGTCTGTGTTTTATGCGCTTAATGCTATTCAAACGGCTCTTTTGCAGAAGAAAAAGGTCTCGTTTAAGTACCGTAAGAAAGGCTTTAAAGATAAGGTTATTGAAGAGCTTCCCGTAAGAGAAGAAACGCCTGTTCAACTTACGTATATTGATGATTTTTACTATCTTATTGTGTGGAATGATAAGCATCAAAACTTTGTCAATTATCGCGTGGACCGCATGTTTAGACTTGAGGTCTCTGATGCTGACGCCACGGTTAACGAGCAGATCAAGCAGTTTGATATAGACAAGTATCAAGAGCGCGTCTTTGGCATGTACTCGGGCGAGGTTGTTGAGGTCACACTTCGTGTTAATGAGCGCGTAATGTGCTCAGTGTATGACCGCTTTGGCAAGAACATTATTTTGAATAATCCAAGTTCTGATGGAAGTACAGCTGACGTGCATGTTTCTGTAATGGAAGCTCCAACGTTTTACGGCTGGCTTGCAACCTTTGGAACAGATATAGAACTGGTAGCTCCAAAGAAGACCAGACAGAAATATCAAGAGTATCTGTGCGGGATTCTTCAGAGCTACCAATCACAGAAAGAGGACTAGCTCAGTAGGCCAAAGGGCAGGTTTACGTTTATCAATTAGCGAGCATCAATGACGTAAAGGCCTGCTTTAACAAGAAGATGACCATGGTGATCACTGAGTTGCGTAATCTTGCAGGTAACAATGTTTTGATGTCCATAGAAGAGCAAAGTACTCCAGAGAGAATTGCTTTCTCTAGGAATAAAGCCCAGCTTGTGGTCATTAGAGTACAGAGCAAGAGCCTCTGGGTCGTAAGGGTTATCGCGTTCAGGAACAATGATCAAATCTGAACCAAGTTTAAGTTGATCAAAAATAAGAGGAGCGTCGTAGTAGGGAAGACCGGAAATAACAAAGGAATCAACAAGCTTTGTAGGACTGTACATAAGAGCCTCCTTAGAAGATGTTGAGAATAGAATATGGATTTGTTAAAGAATGAGTGTCCAACAGATTGGACAGTAAAAATAACTGAAAGACAAAACAGTAAGAGACAGAGACAAAGAGTTTCAAAAGGAGTTTGGATGATTACCACTAAGAGATTGTTTCTTATTCCATGGCATGCATCTGACGCGGATGAGCTTTATGAACTAGCAAAAGATCCAGAAATTGGTCCACTTTGTGGATGGGAACCTCACAAAACTTTAGAAGATTCCAAGCAGGTTCTTGCAAACGTGCTGTCCGATAAGTCCTGTTATGCCGTAAAAGACATGAGGACCGGTCACATAATTGGCTCAATGTCGTTGGATTTTGAAGAAATTCCTGATCCAAAGGATTTCTCAAAGCAGTTGCATCAGGCAGAAATTGGCTATTGGATTGGTCGTCCTTATTGGGGACAAGGATTGGCACCTGAGGGCGCTCAAGCTCTTAGTGCATATGCATTTGAAGAGTATGGTGTTGATCAGGTGATTATTAGATATCTTGAACGCAATAAGAAGTCTGCTTCCGTGGCTCGTAAGTGCGGCTTTACGGAGACGGGAATTTTTACTGACTTAAATAAATATACAGGCAAAGAAGAGCAGTTTGGCATCTCCATGCTTACAAAAGCAGACTGGGAACGTGTTCAAAAATAGCAGTTGTTCTCGCTATTTTGTATGTTGTTTTTAAATGTTGCATAAGGCAAACTCGTATATGCAACGACAAAACTACATGTAAAGTAAATGAAACAGTTAGTGGACTAAAGATTCTGCTTGTAAGAAAAGCGAGAGAAGTTTTATATGATGATTAACAAACGCCTCATTGCGCTTATTGAGGAGAGTAAAAAATACATTGGCTTGACCGTGCTTTACCAGTGGATTGCGCTGCTTGCCAATATTGTATTTATGTATTCTCTGGCAAGAATGATACAAGCCCTATTCATGGATTATTTTGTCCTCGAAGAGCAGTTGGTGTTTATTGCACTCTGCCTTATTGCTATTGTGATTAGGTATTTCTGCAAACTTGCTCAGCACAAGACAAGCTTTTATGCAGCAAAAAGGGTTAAAAAGACCCTTCGCGAGAAAATCTATCAGAAGCTTTTAGAGTTTGGTCCCTCGTATAAAAATTCATATGCGACTAGTGAGATTGTTCAGCTGGCAGTTGAAGGAGTAGATCAGCTAGAAACCTATTTTGCACAGTATCTACCTCAGTTTTTCTATGCTGTTTTGGCTCCGCTCACACTTTTTCTTGTTTTGCTCCTTATTAGTCCGGTAGTTGGCATTGTTTTGCTGGTATTTGTACCGCTCATTCCAATGACTATCGTTCTTATCCAGAAGTTTGCAAAGAAGCTTTTGTCTAAGTATTGGGGCCAGTATACGCAGCTTGGCGATACGTTTTTGGAGAACCTGCAGGGTCTGACCACAGCAAAGATTTACAAGGCTGATGGTTTTAAACATAAGCAGATGAACGAGGAAGCCGAGCACTTTAGACGTATTACCATGAAGGTTCTAACCATGCAGCTCAACTCCATCACCGTGATGGACGTGGTTGCATTTGGTGGAAGCGCGCTTGGTACAATTCTTGCAATTCAGCAGGTAAATGACCAGCTCCTCGTTATGTGGGAAGGTGTCTTTGTCATTTTGATTTCGGCTGAGTTCTTCCTGCCCATGCGTCTTTTGGGTAGTTATTTTCACATTGCCATGAACGGTATGGCAGCGTCGGACAAGATTTTTGACCTGCTTGATATGCCTGTTCGAGAGCAGGGTACCAAGACCGTTCCAGCTTCTAGTGATGTCGCTTTGCGCAACGTTTCTTTCTCCTATGATGGCGAGAAACCCGTCTTGGTGAATGTTTCTTTTGGAATGCGCGCTAACTCCCTGAATGCGCTAGTAGGAGAGTCAGGCTGCGGTAAATCAACAATTGCAGCACTTCTGACCGGAAAACTCCGCTCGTATTCTGGCGATGTTCTGTTTGGAAATACCAGTTTGTCTGACATTTCTGACCATAATTTGCTTCAAAACGTTACGTATATTGGTCATCAGGCACATCTCTTTATGGGAAGCGTTCGCTCTAACCTTGCCATGGGTAATCCAGAGGCAACTGAAGAACAGCTCTGGCACGCCCTTGAACAGGTCAATCTTGCTGAGTTCGTAAAGTCTTTGGGTGGACTTGACGCGCCAGTTGCCGAGAAGGGCTCCAACTTGTCTGGTGGTCAGCGTCAGAGATTAGCACTGGCCAGAGCCCTGCTTCATAATAGCCAGATGTACATCTTTGATGAAGCTACTTCAAATATTGATGTTGAGAGTGAAGACGTTATTATGCAGCAGGTTCACCAGCTTGCTCAGACAAAGATGGTGCTGGTAATTTCCCATCGCTTGGTAAACGTTAAAAATGCTGATCAAATCGTTGTTATGCAGCATGGTCGCATTGTTGGAAGCGGTACGCACCAAGAGTTGCTTGCAACAAATGACGAGTACAAACGAATGACACAGGCCCAGAGCGAGCTTGAGAATTATGTGAAAGGAGTTGAGGCGTAATGAAGACAGAAGTTAAGAACAGCGCCACAACTGCACGTACTTCTCGCCGTAGTGCGCTCACTATTATGCTGAGACTGGTGGGGCTGGTTCGTCCGCTGGCTGGCTTTATGATACTTGCAATTTTGATGGGTGTGTTGGGCAACCTTGCCGCCACGTTCATCAGCATTTTTGGGGCATATGCGCTGCTCAGTGCTATGGGCTTCGCTTCATCTTCTTCTATGGCGCTGCTTTTTGGTGGCATGCTTTTGTTTGCCCTAATCCGCGGTCTGCTGCGCTATGCCGAGCAGGAATGCAACCACTTTATTGCGTTTAAACTGCTTGCGCTTATTAGAGACCGTGTGTTTACGGCGCTCAGAAAGCTTGCCCCTGCAAAGCTCGAGGTCAAAAATAAGGGCAACCTGATGAGCGTCATTACCTCAGACATTGAGCTGCTTGAGGTTTTCTACGCACACACTATTTCGCCTATCTGCATTGCGGTTGTGTTCTGCATTGCTATGGTGTGCTTTATTGTTGGCAGCACCAACTGGATTTTGGGTGTTATTGCACTTATTTCTTACCTGGTAGTTGGCGTGGTAATTCCGCTTGCCATGTCTAAACGATCCGAGCAAGACTCTGCTGAGGCAAGGGATCTTGCTGGTAAGCTTTCTACGGTTACCCTTGATAACCTGCGCGGTCTTGACGAGATTCTGCAATACAACACCGGTGCACAGATGATTGAGAAAACAAGTCAGTTAGCTGACCAGTTAAGTGACAGACAACAGGCGGTTAAGAAGGCATTTGGTGTCAACGATGCGGTCACCTCAACGGTTATTCTTGCCGCAACGCTAGTCATGTTCTTTAGTTCGTTCTACCTGGCCTATCACCAGCAGATTCTTATGAATGAAGCTTTCATTGTCACCATTGCATTGATGAGTTCGTTTGGGCCTGTTGTGGCTTTGGCAGCACTTGGTACAACTCTGACCAGTACGTTTGCTGCGGGTAATCGTGTTTTGGATATTCTGGACGAGAAACCCCTGGTTGAAGACGTAGTAGACCAAAAAGACATCTCATATGAGGGCGTGCGTGTATCTGAGCTTTCATTTGCATATGATAACGAGCAGATTCTGGACAACATTTCTGTGGATATTCCTACCGATAAGATTGTGGGAATTGTGGGAAAGAGCGGCTCAGGCAAGTCTACGCTGCTAAAACTCTTGATGCGTTTCTGGCCAGCAACACCTGGTGCCATTGAAATTTCTGGAACCCCTTTGGAGCAGGTTAATACCTCTAACCTGCGCGATCTTGAGAGCTATATGACGCAGGATACGCATCTGTATCACGATTCCATTAAGAACAATCTCCGCATTGCAAAGCTTGATGCAACGGATGAAGAGATTGTTGAGGCGTGCAAAAAGGCTTCAATTCACGAGTACATTTCCACGCTGCCTCAGGGTTACGACA
>ENA-OWLZ01000208-OWLZ01000208.1-metagenome-genome-assembly--contig:-NODE-208-length-16639-cov-7.105885_pt1 | contig 16639 bp, 9 predicted proteins | sample MGYA00245341_ERZ651117 | MGnify/ENA primary metagenome ERZ651117 (study PRJEB26857, sample SAMEA4031763) | metagenome | biome: human; feature: oral; material: saliva | place: Philippines | collected 2014 | study... | reverse complement strand
ATTTAGTACCTAATTATTATTTTCAAAAAATATGAAATAAATTAATTGACAAAAAATTATAATACAGTATAATAGAAATTGTTAGGAAGAGTTTGTTTTTGGTAGGGTGACTCCCTAACCAAAAAATTAGCCTAGAGTCTGGAATTCTAGGTTATCAAATTCCAATGTTTCATTGTGATGATTTAAAAAGAGAAGATTTAAACAGCAAACAAATCAGATTAATCGATTTAAAACATCAGCATCATCGTAGCGGGAGCTAGCGGTATTTTTAATCCGTGTAGAGCAAACAGCAGATTCAAAAACAGCAGAATCGGTAGAGACTACTTCTCTAAATGGAGAGAGAAAGAAAATAAAGCAGTACCTGCGAATAGATCTATCAGAAGGTGGACTAAACCTTTTCTTGATAGGTGGTATGTTTTGAGAGTGGCTATTTTAGCCAATACTCTTCTAGGAAATAGTATCTTGTAAGCAATATGACGTTTTGCACAAAAGCTAGAGGGAAAGCTTTTTAGATTGACTGACTATCAATCATAAGATGCTCTTTGCTAGAAACCATTTTGGACCAACACGTTTTTGCGTTTGTTGGTATTGAACTGCACCTAGGGAAATGGTGGTTCAATGTTAGTAAATAAAGACTTGTCATTTTAGGGAAGTCCAAAAATTTGTTTTATCTCAAGGTGAGCTCGAGGGATTAAGTTCTTATTGAGATTCAGGAACAAAAAGGTAAGAAGCATATTGGGATGGTGTTTCAGAAACGGAATTTGACGAGATGTTTGTGAGAGCATCTGTCTATGCCACATTGACTATTTTTAAAGGTCGTTTGGAATAGAAACTGTTTTCAAGGTCCCGGTTTCAGGGAAAATGGGGGATTTTCCTCTAGAAATCGAGATTGTTGAAAAGAGATCAAATGGACTGAGCGGCACTTGTATCCCAAGGTAAGCAATACACCTATAAAAACCTATGTTTCCATACAGCAGGGAGCAAGTTTCAGTTTGAATGGGGGCGCATCTAGAGAATTCTAGATGCTTTTTTATTTTTTTGAATTCTTTTGCGAATAATTAAGAGAGTGCATGAAGGAGGGGTCATGTTAATTGCAAAAAATCCGGAAGGGAAATTGGTTTCAGCTCTTGAAACTGAGTTAAATCGCGAGGAAAATTATCGTTGTCCCGGCTGTCAAGGTAGAGTCTTATTGAGGCAGGGTCAGGTAATGTGTCCGCATTTTGCTCATAAGTCTTTGCAAGATTGTCAGTTCTTCTCGGAAAATGAATCAGCCCAGCATCTATCCCTTAAGGCGGTATTATATAAGTCCTTGGTTAATCATGGTGAAAGAGTTTGTATTGAAAAGGTTCTGCCTGAGTTAGGTCAAATTGCAGATTTATTTGTTGGAGATTCCTTAGCCCTGGAAGTACAGTGTTCTCGTTTATCACAGAAACGTTTAAGAGAACGCACACGCGCCTATCAGCAAGTAGGCTATGAAGTTCGTTGGCTTTTGGGTGAGGACCTATGGTTGGGGCAGCGTTTAACGGGTCTACAGAGGGATTTTCTCTATTTTACTGTTAAAATAGGATTTCACCTTTGGGAACTTGATTGGAAGAGAGAAGAGATTAGACTTAAATATCTTATCTATGAGGATATTTTTGGGAGAGTTTATTACTTAACTAAGACCTGGCCTTTAACAGAGAATCTCATGACGATTTTACGTTTTCCCTATCAAGCAGAGAAGGTGGAGACTTATCAAGTGACTCAGCGAAAGAAAGTCTCACATGTGATTCAACGAGAATTAATGGGGAAAAATCCAAGATGGATGAGAAGGCAGGAGACGGCTTATCTTAAGGGGATGAATTTGTTAAGTCTGTCTGATCAGGATTTTTTCCCACAAGTGAGATTTCCTGAATCTAAGCAAGGATTTGCCCAAATTAGATTAGCTGTTGATGGTTTTGAAAAGCTTTTTATGCAATATTATCGAAAAAGGCATTTTTCTTATCAACAAACTCTCTACCCTCCCACCTTTTATGCTAAAATAATAATTAATAGACACAATTAAGGAGAATATTATGTCAGATAATCGTACTCATTTAGAAGAAAAATATACTTGGGATTTGACGACCATTTTTGCGACAGACGCTGATTGGGAGACTGAATATGAAAGCACTGTTCAGGATTTGAAGAAGGCTAGTGCTTATGCAGGTCATCTTTTGGATTCTGCTAAGAATTTGCTTGAAGCAACAGAACTTTATATGAGCCTTATGCGTCGTTTGGAGAAAATCTATGTGTATGCGTCAATGAAAAATGACCAAGACACAACTGTAGGTCTTTACCAAGAGTACCAAGCCAAAGCTTCAAACCTTTACTCACAATTGAGTGAAGCCTTTGCCTACTTTGAGCCTGAATTTATGGCTTTGGATGATGAAAAATTAGCATCCTTCAAAGAACAAGAATCTGGTCTTGGCCTTTATGATCACTATTTCGAACGCCTTTTGGCAAACAAGGACCACGTTCTTTCTCAAGAAGCAGAAGAACTCTTGGCAGCAGCTGGTGATATTTTCAACGGTCCAACGGATACTTTCAACGTCTTGGATAATGCTGACATCCTCTTCCCATGGGTATCAGATGGTCAAGGAGACGTGGTTGAATTGACACATGGTAACTTTATCACCCTCATGGAATCTAAGGACCGCGAAGTCCGTAAGGGAGCCTATGAAGCTATGTATGGAACTTATGAGCAGTTCCAACATACTTATGCACAAACACTCCAAGGCGTTGTCAAGGTTCATAATTATCAGGCTAAAGTTCGTCACTATAATTCGGCACGTCATGCAGCACTTGCGGCTAACTTTATTCCAGAAAGTGTTTACGACTCTCTCTTAGAATCAGTGAATAAGCATTTGCCACTTTTGCACCGTTACCTTGATTTGCGTAAGAAGGTCTTGGGACTTGATGAGCTTAAGATGTATGATGTTTATACACCACTTTCTGAGACAGAGACTGCTCTTACTTATGAAGAATCCCTCAAGAAAGCAGAGGAAGTCTTGGCTATCTTTGGTGAAGAGTACAGTAAAGGGGTTCATGCAGCCTTTACGGAACGTTGGATTGATGTTCACCCTAACAAAGGGAAACGTTCAGGTGCCTACTCGGGTGGTGCCTATGATACCAATGCTTTCATGCTTTTGAACTGGCAAGACACTTTGGACAATCTCTTTACCTTGGTTCACGAAACTGGCCACAGTTTGCATTCAACTTTCACACGTCAGACACAACCATATGTTTACGGAGATTACCCAATCTTCTTGGCTGAAATTGCGTCTACAACTAATGAAAATATCTTGACAGAAACACTTCTTAAAGAAGTTAAAGATGACAAGACACGTTTTGCTATCCTTAACCACTATTTAGATGGTTTTAAGGGAACTGTCTTCCGTCAAACGCAATTTGCCGAGTTCGAGCATGCTATCCATGAAGCTGATGCATCTGGTCAAATCTTGACAGCGGACTTCATGAATAAGCTTTATGCAGAGCTCAATGAGAAATACTACAACCTTAAAGCCGAAGATAACTACGAAATTCAGTTTGAGTGGGAACGTATTCCGCATTTCTACATGAATTACTATGTTTACCAATATGCTACAGGATTTGCAGCAGCAAGCTACTTGGCTGAAAAAATTGTTCATGGTACTGAAGAAGATAAGGAAGCTTACCTTACTTACCTTAAGGCAGGTAGCTCAGACTATCCATTGGAAGTCATCAAGAAAGCTGGTGTTGATATGACCAATACTGACTACTTGGATGCAGCTTTCAAAGTCTTTGAAGACCGCTTAGTTGAATTGGAAGCTTTAGTTGAAAAAGGTGTCCATCTTTCTTAAATAGAAGTTATTATACTATATGAGAGAATCATTCTGGAAAAGAGTGGTTCTTTTTTAGGTTTAAGAGTGACTATCTTAAATGCAGGTTTTTACAATCTATTGACCGAAGATGTCAAAAAAGATGTTGTAGTTAATCTAAATCTCTAGCACTCGCTAGGGATTTTTTATATAATAAAACACATGGTTAAATCATATAGTAAAAATGCGAATCACAACATGCGTCGTCCTGTAGTAAACAAAGATATCGTAGACTACATGCGAACGCATCTTAAGGAAAATACAGGGCATTTGGCTGAACTGGAGACTTTTGCTCGCAAGGAGAATATTCCAATTATCCAACACGAGGTTGTTGCTTATTTCCGATTCTTGTTGCAGACCTTACAACCTAAGAAAATCCTAGAGGTAGGAACAGCTATCGGTTTTTCAGCCCTTCTTATGGCTGAGTATGCGCCTGATGCCCAGATTACGACAGTTGATCGTAATGAAGAAATGATTGGCTTTGCCAAGGAAAATCTAGCTAAGTATGACAGTCGCAAACAAATCACCTTGGTCGAAGGAGATGCTGCTGAGGTATTGCAAGATTTGGATACTGATTATGATTTTATCTTTATGGACTCAGCCAAGTCTAAATATATCGTCTTTCTGCCTGAAATCTTAAAACGTCTTAAGGTTGGTGGTGTCATCGTCTTTGATGATATCTTCCAAGGTGGGGATATTGCCAAAGACATTATGGAGGTTCGTCGTGGTCAGCGGACGATCTATCGTGGCTTGCATCGCCTTTTTGATGCGACCTTAGATAACCCTGGTTTGACTGCAAGTTTGGTACCTATGAGTGACGGCCTTCTTATGATTCGGAAAAATTCTGAAAATATTATCTTGCCAGATTAAGCATTATTTAAGTAAGTGTGGTATAATGAAAAAGACATTGACAATTTAAGGAGTAGATAGAATGGCTAAAGAAAATGAAAACCTTGAGTCAACAGAAGAAACTGTTGAAGAGGTTGTAGCAGACAAAGACGCAGAACAAGAGGAGTTTGACCGTCAAAAAGAAGAAGAGGAAAGCATCGCCCTCGCCAGTGAAAAAGCGAAAGAAAAAGCTAAACGTGCTAAAACTAAGAAAACACGTGATGCTGGTAAACCAAGTTCAGGTGGTCGCTTCCTCGGAGGTCTTGCCCTTGTGGCTGTTTCAGCCCTTGTTGGTGCTGGTGTTATGTACGTTTCTCTAGGGAACAAAACGACTGAAGAAACAACTTTGGTATCTATGAAAGGTGATACTGTTACTGTTGGTGATGTTTTTGATTCACTTAAAGGTAGCAGCCAGACACAACAAAGTGTCTTGAGTGCAACCTTGCAAAAGGCTCTTGAAAAAGAATACGGTAGCAAGGTCAGCAACGAAGATGTTGACAAAGCCTATAAACAAGCTGCAGAACAATATGGAGATCAATTCTCACAAGTACTTGCAGCCTATGGTCAAACAGAAGAGTCATTCCGTAATCAAATCCGTACACAAAAATTGGTTGAGTACGCTGTTAACCAAGCTGCACAAAAAGAGTTAACGGAAGCAAATTACAAGGCTGCTTATGATAACTACACACCAAATACAGAGGTGCAAGTCGTTTCAACTACTGATAAAGCAGTGGCAGATAAAGTAGCCTCTGAAGCTAAAGCAGAAGGAGCAGACTTCTCACAAGTTGCTAAAGATAACGGCTTGGAAGTGACTTCTAAGACAGTTAACTCAGCTTCTCAAGACTTACCGACAGATGTTTTGACAGCGGCCTTCAATCAAGATGCTAATGCTGTTTCTGATGTCGTGACTGTTTCAGACAGTTCAACTGGTGCTACAACTTACTACATCGTCAAGACTGTTTCAAAATCTGAGAAAAATGCAGATTGGAAAAACTATAAGGATGATTTGACTAAGGTTATCATCAATGGTAAGAAAGCTGATACTAACTTCACTAACTCAGTGATTGCTGATATTCTTAAGAAATACAATGTTAAGGTTGTAGATAAAGCCTTTAGCGCAATTCTTGATCAGTATGCAACTGGTTCTGAAACGTCATCATCAAGCTCTAGCAAATAAATCATAAAATGGAGTTGGTAAAGCCATTATCAGCTTGACCTAAGACCTAAAACACGTTAAAATGAAGAGTGGCTAAAGATTTTAATATCATGAAATTTTTGCCCATCCCTTTGAGATTGGTAATCATCGCTTCTGATACAGAAAAATGGCGGTCGCTGCGAGCCATGGATGAATCTGGTTACTTGCTACTCAAAGTTCACAATTAAAGACAAATAAGAATGACAAGTTCATTGAATGAAGGTGGTACCGCGGTTCACGTCGCCCTTCGTTTAGTGGCCTTGTCTTTTATACTTTTGGTACTTTTTTAATGGTATAAATTAAGAAATAATTAAGGAGAAAAAATGAAACAACTTACTTCAGCACAAATTCGCCAAATGTGGCTTGATTTCTGGAAATCAAAAGGTCATGCTGTTGAACCATCTGCTAACTTGGTTCCAGTTAACGACCCAACCCTTCTTTGGATTAACTCAGGGGTTGCCACTTTGAAGAAATACTTTGATGGCTCTGTGATTCCTGAAAATCCACGTATCACCAACTCACAAAAGGCTATTCGTACCAACGATATCGAAAACGTTGGTAAGACAGCTCGTCACCACACTATGTTTGAAATGCTTGGTAACTTCTCAGTTGGTGATTACTTCCGTGATGAAGCTATCGAGTGGGGTTATGAGCTTTTGACAAGCCCAGAGTGGTTTGATTTTCCAAAAGATAAACTTTACATGACTTACTACCCAGATGATAAAGATTCATACAATCGCTGGATTGCCTGTGGAGTTGATCCAAGTCATTTGATTCCAATCGAAGATAACTTCTGGGAAATCGGTGCAGGACCCTCAGGACCAGATACTGAAATCTTTTTTGATCGTGGAGAAGATTTTGACCCTGACAATATTGGTATTCGCTTACTTGAAGAGGATATTGAAAACGACCGTTACATTGAAATTTGGAACATCGTTTTGTCACAATTCAACGCAGATCCAGCTGTTCCACGTTCAGAATACAAAGAACTTCCTAATAAAAACATTGATACGGGCGCAGGTCTTGAACGTCTTGTAGCCGTAATGCAAGGGGCTAAAACAAACTTTGAAACAGACCTTTTCATGCCAATCATTCGTGAAATTGAAAAAATGTCTGGTAAAACTTATGATCCAGATGGCGACACATTGAGCTTCAAGGTTATTGCAGACCACATTCGTTCATTGGCCTTTGCCATCGGTGATGGTGCCCTTCCAGGTAATGAAGGTCGTGGTTATGTCCTTCGTCGTCTTCTCCGTCGTGCCGTAATGCACGGTCGTCGCCTCGGTATTTCTGACGCTTTCTTGTACAAACTTGTCCCAACTGTTGGTCAAATCATGGAAAGCTATTACCCAGAAGTTCTTGAGAAGAAAGACTTTATCGAGAAAATTGTTAAACGTGAAGAAGAAACCTTTGCACGTACTATTGATGCAGGTTCAAGCATGCTTGATGAGCTTCTTGCCAACCTTAAGAAATCTGGTAAAGATACGCTTGAAGGTAAAGATATCTTTAAACTTTACGATACTTACGGATTCCCAGTGGAATTGACAGAAGAGTTAGCTGAAGACGAAGGCTTCAAGATTGATCATGAAGGTTTCAAAGCTGCCATGAAAGAACAACAAGACCGTGCACGTGCTAGTGTGGTTAAAGGTGGTTCTATGGGGATGCAAAATGAAACGCTTGCTAACATCACTGAACCATCTGAGTTCTTGTATGAAGCGGAAACTGCAGAAAGCCGTTTGAGCGTAATCGTTGCTGATGATGCTCGTCATGATAGTGTAAATTCTGGTCAAGCCCTCCTTGTATTTGAACAAACACCATTCTACGCTGAAATGGGTGGACAAGTAGCAGACCACGGTACTATTTCAGATGCAGCCGGGACTGTCGTTGCGCGTGTTGTTGATGTTCAACGTGCACCAAATGGACAAGCCCTTCACACTGTTGAGGTTGAAGGAGAACTTGTTGTAGGGGCTAACTACAAACTTGAAATTGACCACTCACGTCGTTACCGTGTTATGAAAAACCATACAGCAACACACCTCTTGCATGCTGCCCTTCATAACATCGTTGGTGATCACGCAGTTCAAGCTGGATCTCTTAACGAGCAAGAATTCTTACGTTTCGACTTCACTCACTTTGAGGCGGTAACTCCAGAAGAATTACGTGCTATAGAAGAACAAGTCGACGAAGAAATCTGGAAAGCAACTCCAGTAACAACTATTGAAACAGATATTGACACTGCTAAATCAATGGGAGCTATGGCCCTCTTTGGTGAAAAATATGGTAAGAATGTTCGTGTCGTTTCAATCGGTGACTACTCTGTTGAGCTTTGTGGTGGTACTCACGTTGCCAACACTGCTGAAATCGGTATGTTCAAGATTGTTAAAGAAGAAGGTATCGGTTCAGGAACACGCCGTATCTTTGCAGTTACATCACGTGAAGCTTACCTTGCTTATCGTGAAGAAGAAGATGCTCTCAAATCAATCGCAGCAACACTTAAGGCTCCACAATTGAAAGAAGTGCCTAACAAGGTTGCTAGCCTTCAAGAACAATTGCATGCCCTTCAAAAAGAAAATGCTGCTCTTAAAGAAAAAGCAGCTGCAGCTGCAGCTGGTGACGTCTTCAAAGATGTTAAAGAAGCTAACGGTGTTCGTTACATTGCTAGTCAAGTAGAAGTTTCTGATGCTGGTGCCCTTCGTACTTTTGCTGACCAATGGAAACAAGCAGACTACTCTGATGTTCTTGTCCTTGCGGCTCACATCGGCGAAAAAGTTAATGTCCTTGTAGCAAGCAAGTCTAAAGATGTTCACGCAGGTAATCTTATCAAGGTTCTTGCACCAATCGTATCAGGTCGTGGTGGTGGTAAACCAGATATGGCCATGGCCGGTGGTAGCGATGCTAATGGTATCCAAGACCTTCTTTCAGCAGTAGCAGAACAGTTTTAAGATGTGATACAATAAGAGAAACTTGAAAAGGTAGGATGAAAATCCTATCTTTTTTTCTTTAAAAAATTAGTAATACTATTGAAATAATTGTAAAAAATATTTCAAAGGAGTATAATAAAAGTGTGGAAACGGTTCCGATTTTTATCAAACAGCCTAGAAAGTGAGAGTGATTAAAATGAGAAAGGCATATGTTTTTAAGGAACGTCAACGTTACTCAATACGTAAATATTCTTTTGGAGCTGCATCAGTCTTGATTGGTGCGAGCTTGATGCTTGGTGGACATGCTTTGGCTCAGGAACAAGCCAATAGTGTAAATTCCAGCAAGGATTATGAAGTTTTTGTAAATAATTCTGAACCCCTTCAAATTGATCAGGCAACTTCAGAAGCTGTTACAGATGTCCTCAATCAACCAGCTTCAAGATCTGAAGAGCCAAGACCTAAGGTTGCTAGCAGTGAAGTTGCTTCTTCTGAAGCTAGTAGTGTAGTGGCTAGCGAAGTTGCTTCTATGGAAGTGCCAGCAGAGGTTGCTCATTCTGCATCTGCTGTTGCTTCTGTTTCTAGATCAGAAGTGGCTAGTCCACGTTCTGAAGTGACATCAGTGGCTAGCTCTGAAGTAGCAAGTGAGACTAACGGTTCAGCGACTTCAGAAGTTGCTGAAGCTAGACTTACTGACCGTGAAGCCGTCGAAACACGTCAACCTGGTGTAGATGGTCCAGTGACTGCTGATGGTTCTCTTGACATCCCATCAAACGGTACTTTTTATTTCCGTCGTACAACTGAAATTCGTACAGCTCCAGTCATGGATATCAAACCTACTTTTGTCTTTAGTGCAGGCGACCATGTTATCTATGACAAGGTCTTGAAGAGAGACAATCACCAATGGATTTCTTACATTGGTTACGACTATGAACGCTACTACGCTGATATCGCAGCTTTGAAGTCTGAAAGCACTAGTAGCACCACTGAAGCGACTAGTGATGAAACTATCCCTGAACGTGGTACTTATTACTTCACTAAACCTGCAGATGTGAAGAACCAACCTAGCTTGACTGCTAAGACTGAGTTCAATTTTGATCCTGGTATGTCAGTCAACTACGATAGATCTTTGCTTGCGGACAACCACCGTTGGATTTCTTATGTGTCTTACAATGGCACTCGTCGTTATGTCGACCTAGGTGCTGTTGCAGAGGCTCTGGCTAAACCAACAGGAACTATCGCTATTGAAAGTCATGACAATGGTGACTTTAGCGTGGTTATCAGTAATGTATCAGATCAAAACGGTGTCCTCGGAGTATCTGTTCCAATCTGGTCTGAAAAGAATGGTCAAGATGACATCATCTGGTACAATGCGACTCGTCTTAACAATGGTAACTACAAGGTTAATGTCAGTCTAAGTGACCACAAGAATGAACGTGGTCTCTACAATGTTCATCTTTACTATGTTGAAACTAATGGTAAATTAGTTGGTGTGGGTGGCACAACTTACACAGTTCCTGCCAAGGTTGAAGAAACTCATACAACTACTAGCTATAGCCTTCCTGATGCAGGAACTTACACCTTCAAAGAACGCTCTAGTATCAAGGCAGAACCAAGTGTGGCAAGTCCAGAGTTGGCCTACTATGATACTGGCATGTCAGTCAACTACGACAAGATTGTCAGTGGTGATGGTTATCAATGGCTTTCTTACCTCAGCTACAATGGCAACCGCCGTTATGTAGCCGTGGCTAAACTTGCTCAACAAGAAAGCAAACCAAGCGGTACAATCAATATTGAAAATCTCTCTAACCTTGGTTTCGACGTTCATATCACTAATGTTTCTGGTGGTGACAAAGCTATCCAAGGTGTAAGTGTTCCAGTTTGGACAGCTAAGGACGGTCAAGATGATCTTGTATGGCACCAAGCTGACAGACAAAGTGATGGTAGCTACAAGGTTCGCATCAATGTTAGTGATCATAAGGCTGAAGCAGGCGAATACATTGTCCATCTCTACTATGTTCAAGACGGTAAGATGGTAGGTATTGGAGGCACTAGCACAACTGTTCCAGTTCAAAATGCAACCCGCCACAACCTTCCAGCTTCAGGTTCATATACCTTTACTGCTCGTACTGGTATTAAGACTCAACCTTTGGTAGCCAACCCTGATGTTAGCTACTACGATGCTGGTATGTCAGTCAACTATGACAAGGTTGTCAATAATGACGGCTATACATGGGTTTCTTATCTTAGCTACTCAGGTCATCGTTTCTATGTGGCTATCGCACCAACGAGTGTGACTAAACCTGTAGAACAACCAGTCCAACCAAGCACACCTTCATCTGGCGTCTATACTTTTAAAGAACGTTCTAGCATTAAAGCAGAACCAAGTGTGGCAAGTCCAGAGTTGGCCTACTATGATGCTGGTATGTCCGTTAACTATGACAAAGTGGTGACTGCAGATGGTCATACCTGGCTCTCTTATGTCAGCCATGGAGGCAACCGCCGTTACATTGCTATTGATGGTAAGGCAACAGCAGTTGCTCAACCAGCAAGCTCAAGCCTAGCGGCAACTGGAACCTATACCTTTACAAAACCTAGCTCTATCAAGGCTCAACCAAGTGTTGCTAGCCCAGAGTTAGCCCACTATGATAAAGGCATGTCCGTTCGCTATGACAAGGTCCTAACAGCTGATGGCCACACCTGGTTGTCTTATGTAACCTATAGTGGTGCAAGACGCTATGTGGACATTGCTTAAGAGTTGTAACATCACTCTCTTTTGAGGGTGGTGTTTTTAGTTGATTGAAGCAAAAAAATGTTACAAATTATTGTTTTTTTGTAATAAAAGTGTAAAATAAGTAAAGAAAACAATAAATCTCATTATCAGTAAATAAGACATACATTTGTTAAAGGAAATGGTCAATATTGTGACTACCCTTCAGATTATGACAAAGGAATTATGCCATGCTTAACATCTATGTTTTAGAGGATCAGATTATCCAACAAAATCGTATTGAAGAGGTTATTCATACGATTCTTAAGAAAAATAACATTAAAGTAGGCGACTTTGAGGTTTTCGACAAACCCAATCAACTGTTAGAGTCTATCACCGAGAGAGGATCTCATCAGCTCTTTTTCTTGGACATTCAAATTAAAGACGATACTAAAAAAGGTTTGGAAGTGGCTAAGCAGATTCGAAAGAATGATCCCTATGCCAATATTGTTTTTTTCACGACCCATTCAGAGTATCTGCCCTTAACTTTTCAATACCAATTGGCAGCTCTAGACTTTATTGATAAATCTTTGGAGGGGGAGGACTTTCAAAAGCGTGTGGAAAGTATTATTTTATTAACTTGTCAAAAAACACAGAGTAAGGACCCGGAGGATGCTTTCCGAATCGAGAATGCTAAGACGGTTATTCAGGTTCCCTTTCATGATATCTTGTACTTTGAGACGTCTGATATCGTTCACAAGGTTATCCTTTATACTAAAGAGGAGCAGATTGAGTTTTATGGCAGTCTCTCTCAAATTGAAAAAAGTGATCCTAGACTGTTTAAATGCCACAAGTCTTTCCTTATCAATCCAGAAAACATCATCAAATTAGATAAAAGTACGGGGACAGTCTATTTTGAAAATGGTGGTGTTTGCTATGTCTCAAAATTGAAACTAAAGAAATTGCTTGAGAGAATCAGCCTATGACAGCAATCAATTTTTTGTTGGATAATCTAGACTTTTTAGCGGAGATTATCCTCTTTATTCTCATTTATCAATACATTACCTCCGAGAAGATAAAGCTAAGATGGTATATTATCATCCCCTTGATTATCCGATTTTTGTTTGTGCTTTCTCCAGCCCTGTCCTATGTTTTAGGACATGCCTTCTTGGTTGTTTATTCCCTCTACAGAAATCGTTATGGCAATAGGTTATTAGATATTTTCTATGGCTTGTTTCCAATTGTAATAGAAAGTCTTGTTCACAATCTTATTATTTATGGGATTGCTTTAGTTATCAATCGTCATTATCTGATTGTACTTAACCATTTTCATTTAAACCTTGTCATTGAGTTGCTAGTCTTTCCTGTGTTTTGGTTAATCATTAAGACCTTAAAAGTGGATTTCAAAGCATTGAACTATGGTTTTCGAAAGTCATTTTCAAAGTACTTTTTATTACTCATAGATATATCAATGTTATCTTATGCCCTCCTTCTCCAATATATTACCTTTTTTGTGCAACAGAGCCCTGGAGGAAGAGATTGGCATGTTTATCTCGTGGTGACCTATGCTTTACTCTTTCTTGCGACCCTTGTTTATATCAATGCGACCTTCAGTGAGAGACTAAAAGAAGAAGTCCTACTCCAAAAAGATAGGCAAATGAGTGATTTGGCTCATTATAGTCAACAAATCGAGCAACTCTATACGGATATTCGTCGCTTCAGGCACGATTACCTAAATGTTTTGTCTAGTATCAAATATGGCATTGACTCCAAGGATATGGATATCATTTCCGAAATCTACGATAACATTCTTGAAAAAACAAAGACTCGGATTGAGGGAAAACAGTACGAAATTGCCAACTTGATTAATATTAAAGATGAAGCCGTTAAAGGTGTCTTGGCTAGTAAAATCTTGGAAGCACAAGGCCAGTCAATTACCATTCACCTTGAGGTCAGTGATATCTTTGAAGTATCGAGGATGGAATTGTTGGATTTCATAACAGTGTTGTCCATTTTTTTGGATAATGCTATTGAAGCTAGTCTGGATAGCACTACTAAAGAAGTAAACATTGCTCTTATCAGTGGAGAGACAAAGGTAGTAATAGTAGAGAATACCATTGCTCAAGAATCGATCAATACAGTCGGTATCTTTAAACTTGGTCGCTCAAGTAAAGGAGAAGGACGTGGTATAGGTCTGTCCACTGTTCGAGAGATTTTAGGGAAGTATCCTAATTGTTCTTTATCAACACAATCTAAAGACTATCGTTTTAAACAGACACTAAAAATAGAAGATGTGGTTTGATTATGACGAAAAAACGACCGTTTATGACTTCAATGAAAAATTTAGTTGTTTTTGTATTATAATAACCGAGTAAATTATCAGAAAAGGAATATCACTCATGAAAAATATAAGTAAACTTATTGGTTTAGTATCAGCTCTTATCGTAGTTATTCTTGCTATATTTTTGGTGACTAAATTTAACAGCCATGAATCAGCTCGTGTTGGCACAAGTAGCAGTTCAGTCAAAACAGTTAAGAAGTCATATTCAAGCTCAAGTAAAGCTGTTAAGAAGGATAAGAAATCAGCTCAATCATCATCTTCAGCAGTCACAAATGAAGAAAATGACAATCAGGCCTCAGCAGTGACACCTAAAGCTTCTTCTCAAGAACAAGCTCAAGCAGGCACTACAGATGGTGGTCAAGTGGCTGAAGCTACAGTTGGAACAGATAATGCTAAATCTGAGAAGGGTACAAATAATAGTCAATCATCACTTAACTTTGGTGCCCTTGATAATGGTGATATTAGCTCTATTGTGGGAACTTGGACTAATGCGAATGGTGAATCAGTTACAATTAACGCTGATGGTACAATTATTAAAAACTCAACAGGTTATACTGCTCAATTGAAGCCTCAAGGAGTTTCAGATAATACATTCAATGCATCGGTGGTATCTCAAGATGATAGTGTAGCCTTATCCGTTGTGGCAGGAGGAGTAGGAAGCTCAGATTATCTTGTTATTGGGGCAAATGGACCATATTACCGTAACTAGTACGAAAAAGATTGCTATTTATTTAGTAATCTTTTTACTTTTCCTTTTGCTTTTTTGGAAAACTAACGAATATATAAGTATAAGTCGGACATTTTTGTCGATTATGACGAAAATCGGACAGTTTATGATTTAAGTGGGAACAAGTCAAAAAATTTGGTATACTAGTGGACAAGTGAGAAATATTAAGTAATTTTTGTAAAATAGTTGTAATATTTGTCATCTAGTGTTACAATCAATCGGTAACAACAATTGGATAGAGAGAAATAATAATATGAAACGAGAAAAATTTTTACACGAACAACAACGTTTTTCAATTCGTAAATATTCTTTTGGGGCTGCGTCAGTTCTTTTAGGAGCTAGTTTGGTTTTTGCAGGCCAAGCTTTGGCTGACGAACACCACGAAGTCGCAACGACCTCAGATGCCACTTTGCGTGCGACTTCAGATAGTGATGCCGTAACAGCGGCTGATGTTTTCAGTGGCGTAGCAACTAATGGAGTGGCATCAAGTGAGAAAGCTAGCGAAGCTTCAACAACGAGCCAAACAGCTAGTGAATCTGCTACTAGCGAAGCGACAAGTGAAGTGAGTGCTAGTACCTCACAAGTAGCAAATAAAACTTCTGAGTCGACAGTTGCTAGTTCAGAAGCCACAAGTGGTACAAATACTTCATCTGAAAAAGCCACTAACCTTGATGTATCTGCTTTAACGAGAGCGGCTGTCAATACGAGCTTGGTGAGCACACCAACAGCAACTACAGACAGCGACCTTCCAAGCCAAGGAACTTATGTCTACAAGGAACGTACAGAAATCAAGAATCAACCGAAGGTTTCTGCCAAGGCTGAATTTTATGTGAATCCAGGGGACAGCGTCTTTTACGACCAAGTCGTGACAGCTGACGGCTACCAATGGATTAGCTACAAATCATACTCTGGCGTGCGTCGTTATGCTCCAGTAAAACCAGTGGCAGCTGGTAGTGGCAGCGGTAACAGTGGTAGTGGGGATGGTAAGCCTTCTAATGGCGCTCAAGCCACAACAGGTGCTTTGAACATCCCAGCGACAGGAACTTTCTACTTTACACGTGACACAGATATTAAGAAAGAACCAAAAGCAGACCTTAAACCTACTTTTGTTTTCAGTAAGGGTGACCATGTCATCTATGACAAAGTTTTGACTGCGGATAATCACCAATGGATTTCTTACCTTGGTTATGACTATGTTCGCTACTATGCTGATATTGCGACTTTGACACCTGCCAAAGCTGAAACAACAGTTGCTAAACCAACAGAAAACAATCAAGCAAAACCAGAAACTAGCGGTGCTGAAAAGCTTTCAGCAAGTGGTACTTATAATGTAACACGTAGTTTGAATGTTAAAAATGAACCTAAGGCTTCTGCAGAAACACTTTATACTTTGGAAAAAGGCTACAAAGTGAACTATGACAAGGTCTTGACTGCGGACAACCACCAATGGATTTCTTACATCAGTTACAGTGGTACACGTCGTTATGTGGATATTGCGACCTTGAAAGCTACTGAGTCTAAACCACAAGAAAACCGTGTTTCTGGTGATCTTACTATAAGCAACCAAACCTCTAATGGCTTCGATGTTGTTGTTACCAATGTTTCAGGCGGTGGCAAGACAGTCCAAGAAGTGCGTGTTCCAATTTGGTCAGACAAAAATGGTCAAGATGACCTTACATGGTACCATGCCGACAAACAGTCAGATGGAAGCTACAAGGTTCACGTAGATAAAGCCAGCCATAAGGGTGATGCTGGTAGTTATTCTGTCCATCTTTACTATATGTTGGATGGCAAACGAACTTATATTACAGAAACTAAAGCCACAGTCAGCCCAGCCCCTGAGTCTCAAGTGTCAGGAAAATTGACCATCGATAACCAAACCTCTAATGGTTTTGATGTTGTCATTACCAATGTTTCAGGCGGTGGCAAGACAGTTCAAGAAGTACGTGTTCCAATCTGGTCAGATAAGAATGGTCAAGATG
>ENA-OWLZ01000206-OWLZ01000206.1-metagenome-genome-assembly--contig:-NODE-206-length-16735-cov-10.166667_pt1 | contig 16735 bp, 22 predicted proteins | sample MGYA00245341_ERZ651117 | MGnify/ENA primary metagenome ERZ651117 (study PRJEB26857, sample SAMEA4031763) | metagenome | biome: human; feature: oral; material: saliva | place: Philippines | collected 2014... | reverse complement strand
GATTTTGAATTAAAAGAAAAAGAATTGAATCAACGGAGCCATCACCATGATTAAAAGAACCACAAAATATGTATGTAGCGTAGCGGCGATTGTTGGGCTGACACTCGCTTTACATGGAAATGAAATTCGCACATCAGAAAAAGGCTTGCTATTAACAGGTAACGCAGAAGGTTGTCAAAGAGTGCCATATAACTGCCCTGCTGCAGTATTAACATTTGGTTTAGGGACAACAGACGCAGTAGAAAAAGTAATTCCACATAAAGTCTATACAGATGAAGAAATTGCAAATGCTTTTACAAAAGGCATTAAACAAGCTGAAAAATGTGTAAATACTTATGCAAATGGTCAAGCCATGCCACAAGGGGCTTTTGATGCCTTAGTCTCAATTACCTTTAACGCTGGGTGCGGGAGATTAAAAAACAGCACACTTTTTAAAATGGCACGGAAAGGATACAGCAAAGCCATGTGCGGTCAATTTGAACGTTGGATTTACGCAGACGGAAAACCACTGAAAGGCTTAATTGAAAGACGACAAAAGGAGGCAGCATTATGTTTGGGTTCTTAACGAAAAAAGAAAAATACATTTTATTAGTTGGTCCACTCATGCTTATAGCCATTATCCTGTTTCAAGGGTGGCAAGCTAACCACTGGCGAGCCGAAGCCGCCAAAGAAGAACAATTAAAATTGCAGTGGGAGGCATCTTACATGGCATTGAATGAAAGCGTGGATAAATTCAATGAGCAACAAAAAGCACTTACGGAAGCCATCAATCAGTTAAAAATCTCTCAAACCAAGCAAACACAGGACTTAAAAAATGCACTTAAAAAACACCAAGATTGGGCTGACACTTTTATCCCTGATGATGTTAGCGGCGTGTTCAACAACACCGCAAATCATTAAACAGCCAATTCTCTGCCCACAAGTTGCAGAATGTACGCCATTTGCCGCCACAATTAAAACAAACGGTGATTTGGCTAACGCTTATCTACAAAGCCAACAAAAGCTAAGTGTATGCATTGTTGAAAATCAAGCATTAAAGAAATGCATTGATGAATTTAATAAACAGGAAAAACAATGACAGATCAATTTGACCGTGCGCAAGAACTCGAACAAATGACACGTGACATTGCGTTACAAAAACACCGCACGTTTAAAGCGGTAAGTCACCTTTATTGCGAAGATTGCGACATTCCCATCCCTGAAAAACGCCGACAATTAATTCAAGGTGTAACCCGTTGCGTGGATTGTCAGCAAAAATACGAAATGCAACAACGGAATTTCAGAAAATGAAAAAAAAACAACTCTTTATCTCGCCATTGCCGCTTCATTGCCGTGTTTAGCAAATACGTACACCGTACCATTTAGAGATGGTCCATTTGGTAAATATTCAAATTATCCTGACGGAAGAATAACAGAAGTATGCATTCATCAAGTAGGCTATTTGATGACGGACACTGGACATTTGATTGTTGCCGTAGATAAAGACAACCGACCATTAATTTGCAGAGATACGCAAAATGAAAAAACCAAACCAACTGCGCAAAATCCTTGAACAAAGTCACCAAGACTTTGTGAAAAATCCTGACCGCTTACAGCTTTATGTTGACGGCGGTCAAGTTGTTGCAACCGGAAGCACATCCCTTAGCTTTGAATATCGTTACACGCTCAACATCATCATCACCGATTTTGCCTTTGATATTGCAAGCCTCATCGTGCCGATTAATGCGTATTTACGGAAAAATCAACCAGAACTATTCGAAAATCCGCAACGCCGCGAAAACGCTTTTAAATTCCAAATGGATTACAACAATAACAACACGGCGGACGTCTCTTTTGAAATCCAACTTACCGAACGCGTTGTGGCAAAACAAGTGGGCGAAAACGTGCAGATGACTTACGCCACAGAACCAACCGCACCGGAATGGGAAACATTAAATACATTAAAAGTCTATCTCGAAAAAATAGACGATGAACATCTGATTTTTAAAGGCGGTGAATAATGGCAACGGTGGAAGAAGTCCAAGCAAAACTGACCGCACTTATTAATAATCTCTCACCGCAATCCCGCCGCCAGTTAGCACGCAACATTGGGCAAGCTTTACGGAAAAATCAACAAGCCCGCATCGCACGTCAAGAAAACCCAGACGGCACAGCATTTGAGCCGAGAAAACCAAGAAAAGAATTTGGCAAAAAGAAAGGCAGAATTAAACGAAAAGCCATGTTTGCTAAGTTAAGAACAGCAAGATATTTCAAAATTCAAAGTAATGCCAATGAAGTGACGGTCGGGTTTAATGGGTCAAGTGCCACAATTGCAAACGTGCATCAATACGGCTTAACCGGCATAGTAGATAGAACAAAAAATATAAAAGCCCAATATGCACAGCGCGAATTGTTAGGCTTTAGTCAAAGCGATTTAGATGTGATCGAAGATTTAATTTTAGAACAATTATCTATGTAACTAAATATTGGTTTTGGTATTGTTTGCAGCCAAAACAATTAGCCCGAAAATAAGGGTAAACAATATAGATAAAATGACGCTATCAGTGATAAGCCAAAGAACAAAAATCAAAGAAATAATAGGAACAAATGCCACGGTTGCCATGCTAAAAACCGCAGAAATAACAGCAAAAGTTAGGCTGCCAGTAAAAAACAAACCTAATCCAATGAATAACGGAATGCCAATTAATGCAAGAATGATTGCCATAATCTCCTCCTTTGTTTTTTTAATTATTGAACTTAAAACAAAAGTTTGTCAATAAAAAAGTGAGTAAAAAATGAATAATTTACAATTATCTGTTTTGTTAAATGCCATTGATAAAATGTCAGCACCGGTGCGCAATGCATCAAAAAGCATTCAAGCCCTTTCTGAACAAGTGAAAAACAGCAAGGCGGCGTTGCGCGATCTTGAAAAAGCACAAAATCAAATGAAGTCTTTTTCACGCACCACGGAAAACATTAAGAAAAGCACAGAAACTATTGATAAGCACGCGAAAAAATTAGAGAACTTACGCAATAAAATTTCAAAAATGAAAGATGAGCGCGTGAATTTAAAAGGAAAAATTAAAGATGCGGAACTTTATCATGCTAAATTAATTTCTCAAGGGGATGTGGTTTCTGCATTAGGCGTTCGTGTAAAAATTAGTAATTTGACAAAACAATATGAAAGATTAAAAGGGGATATTGGTGCTACAAGCTCAAAAATTAACAAAGAAAATTCAGGATGGAAAGCAAGCCGTCGTGAAAAAGCCCAACAGCTTTTGCAACTTAGAGATTTAAAACGGAAGCTAAAAGAAATCGGCATTGATACAAAAAACTTTGCTCAATATGAAGGTAAACTCGCTGAAAAAATTAAGGTTGCGAACAGTGCGATTGAAAAACAGCAAGCGCATTTAGATAAACTGAACGCCAAACAAGCTGCCTATAATCGCTATCGTGGCCAAGTTGAAAAATTAAAAGATATTAGCGGGAAAGCACAGATTATTGGTGCGCAATCCATGGCGGCTGGTGCGACAATTACTGCGCCTATTGCCGCAGTGACAAAAGATTTTATGAGTTTTGAAGATGCTATGATTGGCGTAGCCCGTCAGGTCGATGGATTAAAAGATAAATCAGGGAACTTCACGCCTGAATTTGATCAATGGAAAATCAAAATTCATGACCTATCAAAAGAATTGCCTTTAACGACTGTGCAAATCGCAAACATGATTGAATCAGCCGCGCGAATGGATACACCAAAAGAGCAATTAGAGGATTTTATTCGACTAAACACGCAAATGGCTACTGCGTTTGATGCCACAAATCCCGATGAATTAGTCGAGCAATTCGGGAAAGTGACAAAAAACTTTAAACTCACAATCGACCAAACAAAAGATCTTGCTGACACAATCAACTATTTAGATGATAACGCGATCTCAAAAGGAACAGGCATCATCGGCTATATGAACCGTGTTGCAGGTATCGCCGGCATAGCTAAAATTACCGATAAAAATATGGCGGCCTTGGGCTCTACCTTGCAGACATTGGGGGCGGAAGAAGAAGACAGTGCCACCGCTGTTACAACTATTTTTACTCGATTAGGTGTGGCAGGAAATCACAAAGAAGTTGATGGCGCATTGAAAAAACTCAAATTAAATCCACAAAAAATAGCAAAAGGAATGGCAAAAGATGCACAAAGCACATTAATGCTTATCGTCAATAAAATTAAGGGATTAGATGATGACGCAAGAAGTGATGTAATGAAAGGTCTTGTCGGAATCCCTCATATTAAAACCATCTCAAAACTGGTAGCAAACACAGAAGAATGGCGCCGACAAATTGAACTGGCAAACAGCGAAGCGGCTAAAGGTTCAATGGGGCGTGAATTTGACACAAGAATGAAAGCCTTATCTGCCTCAACTCAAATTTTCACAAACCGCTTATTTAACTTAAAAACGACAATTGGCGGCACACTAGCCCCAATCTTACACAACATTTTAGATAAGCTGGGTGGCGTAGTTGATAAATTTAAGGCTTGGATTGAAGCAAACCCAGAACTTGCTAGAAAAATTTTACTTATCGCATCAGCATTAGGGACAACACTTACTGCATTTGGTGCACTAAGTCTTGCATTAAGCTTTGTTTTATATCCTATGGCACGAGTTGCACTTGGATTCGGGAAACTCACTGGGATAAATACGTTGCTTGCAAAAAGCTTTAATTCCACGACAAAGGCAGCAATCGTATCTAATAAAAATTTACTCTCATTCCGTGGGTGGTCGAGTATTTTTTCATCCGCACAAACAGCCCTAACAGGCCTTCTAGGGAAAATCACTAAACTAAATGCACTAAAAGTATTATTAGGCGCATTGAAAGCATGGACAATGCCGGTGAGAATGATTTTTATAGGGTTAAGCTCATCCATCTCATTTTTACTCTCCCCTATCGGTGTAGTTGTTGCGGCGGTAGTTGGAGCGGGAATTTATATTTACAACAATTGGGAAAAAGTAAAAGCCTTCTTTGGCGGATTTCTTGAAGGATTAAGAGCAGGACTTCAACCTGTGATTGATAAATTCAAACCGTTTGTCGGATGGATTGAAAGTGCTTTTAACTGGTTCACTAACCTACTTGCGCCAGTACAAAGCACAAAAGAAGATTTAGATGCAGCAGCAAGTGCAGGTAAAAAATTCGGCGAATGGCTTGTCGCCGGAATTGATTTGGTGACAAAACCTTTGCAATGGCTAATGGATAGCATTAAATGGGTGATAGACAATATGCCAACACTTGATGGAATTGGCAAGACAATCGACACAGCAAAACAGAAAGTATCAAATGCCACGGCTAATGCGATGAATAACAGTGCTGCAGGAAACTATTTCATGATTGGCGCGGGATTCGATGTGCCAAATGTGAAGAGATGGTCAGGCGGTTATGCGGGAAATGGCGGGAAATATGAGCCTAAAGGCATTTTCCACGGCGGTGAATACATCATGACCAAAGAAGCCACAAGCCGTCTTGGCGTCGCCACGCTGAACGCCTTAAATTACGGCAAACAAGCCTTAATTGCGGGCGGTTTAGGCATTGGAATTGCCACCGCTGCACCAATTCAGGTGGATAACAGACCGCCAATTTCAGCACGTCCAAGCATCAGCCAAACTATGCAACCAATGGCGGTGAATATCACCATTAATGCACAAGCAGGGCAAAATGAACGACAAATCGCCCAACTTGTCGCCGCAGAGCTTGAACGAATCAACCGACAACAACAAGCTAGAATGCGAAGTCGAATGACAGACAGGGCATAAAAACAAAAGGGCGAAAGCCCTTTTTTTGTTGCACATTGTAGAAAATAGTTTTATATTTCTTTAAAAAGTTGTAAACTTCGCAAACTTTTATTCTTTGGTGACTTATGACAAATCTATCATTAAACCCTATTTTTGAAGGCTTAGAACCTATTTTTAAGCAATTAAAAACAGCGGCGATTTCTGCATGTCTTGTTGTCCCTGCTGTATTAAACATTCATGCAAAATCAGTAGAAACAGTGCAGATTGTTAGCGTTCAGAAACTAAGATTAAGCCCTCAAGATGAGAAAGCATTTTATAAATTTGCAAGTAATGCAATAGATCTTGTGCAAGTGACTTCAGCATTGACGGATTTTGCTATTTCACTTATTCCGCAAGCTTTTAATGTGATTTCTACAAATGACATCCAATCTCTAGAAGAAAAAACGAATGAATATGACCATCTAATTACAAATATTATTTCAGGAATGAATCAATTTGATTTGAACCATCCTGCACTTGTTTCAGAATTAAATAATTTAAGTAATAAAATGCATACATTTTGTGATATTGTGAAATCAGGAAAATACAAACAAGAATCAGATAAAGTGGTTTTATCACGCATTTATCGTACACCCGAAGATGCTGGATACACCTACAAATCATCACATTCTTTTGATGATTTTAAAAAAGCAATGATGATGTAGGATAACCAATGAAGATTGAGTTATCGAAACAATTTCAAGAAGGGCGTTTAAACACGCCCTTTTTTAAAGACATTCAAGCCATGTCAGATGAAGAATTGCAACTCATCTTTGATTTTATGCAATCCATTCAACAAGGGAAACGATTAAGAGGTAAAAATAAACCCTCTTGGCTTGATGATAATCTCAATGACATTCCAAATACAGAGGTTTATCAACAAAACGAAATATGGCATTATCACTGCGGGCCTTACAATAAAGGATCTAGATATTGTCCTATGAGCGGGCTAAAAATGAATTTGGATGGTGAAACATCAGGGCCTGTAATTCATTATCAAAAAATATCAGATGAACATATCGTGATTATCGCTTTTTCCCCACAACACGAACCGTTCCCACGCGAATGGGACACCCCAAACCCAATCATTGACCGAACATAATAAGCAAGTCGCCTGACTTGCTTTTTTGTTACCCCATCTTTCACACCGCCCCACACTCGCAAAATCAAACAAACTCACCAAAAATAGGGGCAATTATTACAAGTAGAAATCCGCCCATGTCAGCCGATAACAACCGCAGAATTGAAAGCATTATCCGCTTTGGCTTAATTGCCGAAGTCGATTATGCACAAGCGAAAGCACGGGTAAAGTGCGGTGAAATCTTGACGGATTTTTTGCCTTTTATCACGTTACGAGCAGGCACAACAAAAACATGGTCACCGCCAACACAAGGTGAACAATGTGTCATCTTGGCGGCAAGTGGCGAACTAACAACTGCGTGCATCATCACAGGGCTTTACACTCAAAACAGCCCAAGCCATTCAGCCGATGAACACGTGATCGAATTTGCCGATGGCGCAAAAATCACCTACAACCAAGCAAACGGCGATTTGGTTATGACAGGCATAAAAACCGCCAATATCACTGCCGCCAATCAAATCAATATTGACTGCCCCACTGTCAACATTAAAGGCAATGTGAATATTGACGGCAAAGTGACATCAACAGGCGACATGATAGCGGGCGGAATTAGTCAAATGAAACATAAACACAAAGATGTTTCAAAAGGGAAAGATAAAACGGGAGAGCCTGAATAATGAATCGATTTACAGGCGAGAAAATCACAAGCGAAACGGAACACATCAAGCAGTCAATCGCAGACATTTTATTGACGCCAATCGGCTCACGTTTACAACGCCGAGATTATGGCAGTCGTATTCCGGAACTGATTGACAGGCCAATGAACCACGCTTTGTTGCTCCAACTTGCCGCAAGTGCGGTGATGGCATTGCACAAATGGGAACCCCGCGTGACGATTAGCCAATTTAAACCACAACTGACAGAAAACGGCATCACTTGCTCAATCGTGGGCAGAACAAGAAATCAAAATAACGTCATCAATTATGATGATGTATGGCTAGGCGGTAAGAATGAGCGAATTAGTTGATTTATCAAAACTGGACGCACCGAAAGTTTTAGAAGATCTCGATTTTGAAACCTTGCTTGTGGAAAGAAAACAAGAATTCATCAAGTTATTTGACGAATCAGAACGTGCTTTCTGGCAGTCTCGCTTAAGCCTTGAAAGCGAACCCATTACAAAACTCTTACAAGAAGTTGTCTATTTGCAACTACTTGAACGCACACGCATTAATCAAGCCGCACAGGCAACCATGCTTGCTTACGCAACAGGTAGCGATTTAGACGTTATCGCCGCCAACTACAACGTAAAACGCTTACTTATTCAAGCGGAAGATAACTCAACGATACCACCAAAGACAGCAGTCTATGAAAGCGACGCAGAACTACGCTTAAGAACGCAACTTGCCTTTGAGGGGATGTCAGTTGCAGGACCACGAAGCGCTTATGTGTTTCACGCCTTATCCGCTCACGCCGATGTAGCGGACGTGTCAGTCATCTCACCTGAACCCGCTAATGTTACCGTCACAATTTTAAGCCGAACAGGGCAAGGCGTAGCAAGTGAACAAGTGTTGAAAGCCGTCCGAGAAAGATTGAACGATGAAAACATTCGCCCAATCGGGGATCGTGTAACCGTGCAAAGTGCAACAATCCAAACATACGAAATCCGAGCAAAATTGCATTTATATCGTGGTCCTGAATATGAAGCGATAAAAGCAGAAGCAATGAAAAAACTCACCGCATACGCTGCCGAAAAACGCAGACTAGGGCGAGACATTAGCTTGTCGGGGATTTATGCAGCACTACACCTTGAAGGCGTTCAACGAGTGGAATTACTCGCCCCCACTGCCGATATTGTTTTGCCTAACTCAAAATCAGGCTATTGCACAAATATTAATATTGAGATTGTAACAAGTGATGATTACTAGTCACCTATTGCCTACCGGATCAACAAAACTGGAAAAACGAGCCGCAGAGATTTTAAAAAGTGCGGTTGAAAATCCAGTCATTATTGCTGATCTCATTAATCCTGATAAATGCCCCGCAGAATTACTCGCCTATCTTGCATGGGCATTATCGGTTGACAAGTGGGACGAGGGCTGGAGCGAAGAAGTTAAGCGCATTGCGATTAAACAATCTTTTTTCGTGCATAAGCACAAAGGCACCATTGCCGCCGTGAAACGAGTGATCGAACCCATAGGCTATCTTGTTGAGTTAAAAGAATGGTTCGATCAAAGCCCGCAAGCCAAAGCAGGTACATTTAGCATTACTGTGGAAGTGCCGGAAACAGGATTGAACGAGCAAACTTACAACGAATTAGTGCGATTAATCAATGATGTCAAACCTGTTTCACGCCATTTGTCACAGCTCGCCATCGCCATTTCACCAACTGGCACAATGAATACATTCTTTGGGCAACAAACAGGCGAAATCGTCAGCGTTTACCCTATCTAAGGATTTATATGACAGCACAATATTTCACAGTATTAACAGACTATGGCACACAAGCTTTTGCCAAAGCCATCGCAACCAATCAACCAATTCAATTTTCAAGCTTTGCAGTGGGTGATGGTAACGGGCAAGCCGTTACACCAACGGCAGACCGCACGGAGTTGGTGAAAGAGACACACCGCGCAAATGTCAGTGCCGTGTCACTCGATCCACGCAACAACAAGCAAATCATTATTGAATTAACAATACCGGAAGATGTGGGCGGGTTTTATATTCGAGAAATGGGCGTTTTCGACAGCGCAAACAAATTAGTGGCTTATGCCAATACGCCTGAAAGCTTTAAGCCAACACTTGAAAGCGGAAGCGGAAAAGTGCAAGTGTTGCGCATGATTTTAAAAGTCAGCAATTCACAAGCGGTCACATTAAGCATTGATAATTCGGTCATTTTCGTTACTCGTCAACAACTTAATCCACAAAAAATCACATCATCAACCACAAATGGCTTTGATGAAAGCGGGCATACACACGAAATCGAAAAAGCCGACACAACAAAAGCGGGGATTGTGCAACTCACCGATGACACAGGACTTGACAGCGACAAGTTAGGATTATCAGCAAGAGCCGGTAAAAAACTTGCACAGCTAATCAGCACAGTTCAACTCGCACTTGGCAATTACATTCCAAACAACAAAAAATCAAATTCAGTCACTAGCAACAGTAGTGAGGATGTGGCTACATCGTCAGCAGTCAAGAAAGCTTATGACAAAGCCATTGAAGCCAATAACAATGCGAATAATCGTGTATCCAAAACAGGCGATGAAATGTCTGGCAGTTTAAGGGCTAACGGGTTTTCGGCTAAAGAAAATTATGGTGCATTTGAAATTTTTAACTCAAATGAAACGCTCCGTATTGAAAAAGAAGGACAGAATTTTAAATTCTGGCGGCGCATGCCGGGCAAATCGGATGTGACCAATTATATGCCTTTAACATCAGGACGATTAGCCCTAGAAGACGACGTTAACAGGAAAGTATCTAAATCTGGTGATGATATCCAGTGGCTAAATGTTAAAAGAGGGCATGCGTGGTTAAATGTTACCAGCACTGCGCACGGGAGTTCGGCGATTGATTTTACCAATTCCAACGGCCGCCATGCTCAAGTATCTATTGAGGCAATCGACATTGGCGGCTGGGCAGATGAATTAAGATTACATGCTACCCCACCGGGCGAAAACTACGATACTGATCGACGGCAACACATAGCCACATTTTCGCCAATCGGCAATGTGTGGACTAAGACATACGGCTGGCTGCATGACTATTTCGCCAAACAAACCGACATTAATAATGTGTGGAATGAACTGAATAACAATGTAATGAAACGAGGGGATTTTATTCGTAATTGGTATCCTAATCATTATAACGGCACAGAAGTTTATAAAATCCGACATCTTAACTTAATGATTACGGTTATGTATGCAACGGGCGATAAAGAGCTTATTCTGCCTGAAAATTATGATGGTCATTTTGGCGTATGGGCGACTGATAGAGGTACGGGGAATGTTACTGTTAATAGCAACTATCCTGTCGGAAATAACCGCGTTCGTGTGGGTGGTCGGGGTGATACGGCTGTGACAGTATTAGTGATTGGTATGAAAAGTGTTTAGGGGATATGTATGTTAAAGCAATTTAGCTTGGAGTTATTGGCTTTTAGAGATCCAACAATTCAAGAAGAGGGCTGGTTTGATATTGAAACACAAGATGAAATTAATTCAATTTCAGCCAGTATAACTGGTGGCGGTGCAGTCTGGCTAGAAAACGGGAAAGTTAAATATTCTGGCAAAGCGCCAAGCGAATATCATGTTTTTGACTTTGAATCGAAATCTTTTAAGGTTTCGGAAGATAAGAAAGCGGAATTCTTTAAGCGTAAAAAGGAATCCTTATTAAACACTCTAGCGGAAAAGGCGGACACGATTAAAAGTGGCTTGCTTGCCGGCTATCCTCAAACAGAAATTGAAAGTTTTTACCGCCAAGAGAAAGAGGCGTTAGCATGGGTGAATGATAAAAACTCAGATACACCAATGCTTAAGCAAGTCGCAAGAGTGCGTGGCGTACCTTTTGAGGTGCTAGTTGAGAAAGTTATCGCAAAAGCATCACAATTTGCTGTTGCTATCGGCGTGATTATTGGACAAAGACAGGCATTTGAAGATCGCTTATTAGCTACAAAAACACTGGAAGAACTCACCGCACTTGAAAAGGAAATTGAAGAATGGACATTCCAAGCAAATTGAAGCTCTACGCCTATCACAACATCATCGCCATTGACCAATTATTTAATGCGATAACGGGTGGGGCCGCAGACGAAACATTATCAAGTCGCACCTATCGCGGGGCGATATTAGACGAAAAACCCAAAAAACGGTGGCGCGTACTCTATCGGTTCATCAATGGATTATTTAGAGATAAAAACCATTGTAAAACCGCCTACGAAAGCGAAATAAACGGCAAGCAGCACGATGAACGCTTCAAGGCGGTGCAACATGGCTGAGATTATTTTTAATTGGATTCGCGGCGATGATGAAATAGAAACGCTTGTATTTACAACCGAACAAGGCGACCCAATGGATTTTACTGATTGCCGCTTTGATTGCGACATTGTGCCAAATGGACGTGGAGAACGCATCCGCTTATCAACAACAACGGGCGAAATCACGGTTAATCAAAACGAAGTCACATTGACCATCTCACACGATAAAACAGAAGGCGTGAATTGGGATGTCGCCACATGGGATTTACAACGCACTAATGCGCAGGGATTAGTCAAAACCTTATGCGGTGGTAAAGCAATCCTGAAAAAGGATGTCACCCGTGCAGATTGATTTGAAAAAAACACCCATTACTGTCCAAGTAAGAACTGGCTTTACGCCAAGTCTTACTGTGGCAGTAAAGCAAAAAGAAAGCATCGGCGTGAAAGTGGAAAGTGGTGGTGAAAACCCATCACTTGAAAGCTATAACAACGACCTTTTGAAATATTATGAACTAGGTAAAAAGGATTACCAACATGGCAAAACCAACACCAACTAAAGAAGAACAAAGCTTTGTTTACCAACTCGGACAAGATGTGGCAAAGCTCGGGTTTGAACTCGAACAACTCAAAAGCAAGTCAGTAAAAGCTATGCGTGTAGCTGTACCGGCAATCCCTGATGGTTACACTGGTGGTTACTTAGAAGCTAAAGTAATGCTGCCAGTCGAATATCAACACATGATCTGTATTAAATCACGAGATGGGAAAATTGATTTGCTCCAAACAGGTGAGACATTAGATGTCATTGCAGAATATGGAGATTATGAATTCTATCTCGCGCCAGTATATAAACTTGATAATGAATCGGTTAGTGCAAACTTTTCACCCGAAACATTGGCGGAAATTGAAACAATAAAACGAAAAAACGCCATTTATAAATATCTAGCTAAGTATTTGACGGATAACTATTTAACACTAGTGCGCAATAACTATCAAGGACGTGCCAAAGTGTATGTTAATCAGAATGGACTAGACGCTTTACTAGATAAGCCTTTCGAGACAAATCTACGCGGCGTTGATTTACCGATAGGCGATTACGAAGAGGCTAAATCTGCCATTCAAACAGAGTTAGATAATATTAACGCTGGACGTGTTGATTTAAATAGTGCATCAAATTTTGCTATCGAACGATACTACGTAAGCTTAGATGTTTAATTTTAAAGTGCGGTCAATTTTGGCCGCATTTTGTTGCTAGTTTATAAGGTATAAATTACTAGGTATTTAACATGTGGATAAAACAAAAACTAAAACTATCCCCACAGGCAAAAAAAACATTACAAAACGCACAAAAGGGGATTATTTCCCCTTTTTCGCTATCTGTAAGTGGTACTAAATTAGGTGTGCATAATTGGTCGCACGGCATCAAAGAAAAATCAAATCACTATTTGTCACCCGAAAATGCCGTGAAAGCACTGGCGGCAAAGTTGGTTGATTATGCTGATCCGAATCGCCCTAAAGGTGAGCAAGATGTGGTTGCCATTATGGTGACAAGCAGCAATATCGATCAGTTTATTATCGAACTTGAAAAAGTGCGTGAGCTTTTACCAGATCCTACATTCAAGCAAGCCTTAGACTATGCAAAATCAAGCAAGGATTTGCAAACAACAAAAATGATAAAAACGCCAACGATGGCAAGTCCTTCATTTTCCAATAGTGCAGATATTACGCCAGGTTCTGCTCGCACGATGCAAAGTATTTTACGCAACGCCACATCGGCAGCAGTTGCTGCGCAAACTAAAGATCCGATGGCAATGATAGAGGCGTTAAAGGCGGCTAAAAAAGAACGAGACAAAGCAAACAGTGAAAAAGTCGAAAAAATGCTGAATACATCGGCGAAGGTGTATGCTTTTTCCGTTTCGGATTATCTTGAAGTGGCGGAAATGAAAATCAAATTGAATGTGCCGACAGCGGTTAATGTGTTTACTGCTTGTGTGATGTTTATTGGCACAGATTTAACAAATATCAGAGGTATGTTGCAAAATGCCGAAACGTAATCCAAGTGTACAACTTGCACTAAATGGCACGCCAATTTATTTGCACAATATCATGATGAGCGTGTCAGTTAAACGCGAAGAAAAGGATATGAGTGGGCAAAAATCCAGTACAAAGAAATCCGATAAAGGCGTGAAAGCTAAAGAATTAAACGTTACTGGATTTATCCCATACAGTCAAGAGGAATGGCTCACCAAATTATTTAACTTCGCAGAATCCGAAGACGGCAAAGGCGAGCAAAGCAAATACCGTGTATCTTGTACCATTGCCGAGGCGGTGAATATGCGAGAAGTGCAATTTAGTGGCGAAGTGTCAGCAATAGAACAAAGCGGACAATTAGGGTGGGCTATATCATTCACCTTGCGTGAAGTGAATTCTGTGGCCGAGAAAAAGGATCAGCGTAAGAAAAAACCAAAAGCCAAAGCACAAGGGGAAAAAGCCCCAACAGCACAAAGTTCAGCAAATAAAAGTGCGGTTGAAAATGGCAGTAAATCAGAACAAGCGCAAGCACAACAAGATGATTCATTTTTGGGCAGGATTGATAAAGAATTAGGGAAAATAGACGGATGAAAATAATCAAAACGTGCATCATCGACGGAGAAGAATTAGAACTTGCCGATGAAATGATTATCTTGGAGCTCAACAACACTGGGCGCGGTTTTGTCACCGTACTTACTGAAAAAGATTGCGTGGGGAAAAGTGCGGTATTTGAAATGGGCGAATACGATCACTATTACAAGTGGTTCGATGGGATTGTAGAGCGCGAGCAAGGCGCAGAAAACGGCTATAAAAAATTATTTATTCGCGAAAAAGTGGCAGTGTTTGAAAAGCCTTTAAACTGTTCTCACAGACACATAACCTTGCGTGATTTGTGCGCGTGGATTACCAGCCAAACAAAAATCCCCGTAAAAGTGCCACAAGCAGATTATGCGGATACGCCGATTTCGTTATTTACGCATAACGGTAGCGGTTATCAGCTTTTAGCCAATATCGGGCGACAATATCAAATCGCTGATTATATGTGGCAACAATCGCCAGATGGTTCTTTGTTTGTTGGTTCGCACAAAGATTCACGCTGGGCAGGTAAGAATATTGAGTTTGACGAAAGCATGACATTAACAAGCGGCAGCAATGATATGACAATTCCGATTACTGCTGCTATTCGACCAGGTGCGATTATCAATGGCAATAAAATTCAGAAAGTGGAATTATCTGGCGATGATTATGTGCTTTCGTGGGAAAATTTAGGCAAAGATGGTAAGCCAGAACAAAAAAGCCCAGAACGCCGCCAAATGGAAAAAACATTCCCTGAACTGGCTGGCGGTTATCATTTGCCGAAGTATGCTAAAGTTGTTGGTATAGCAGATCCCTCAAGCGGTGGCGATATTTCCGATCCGTTCCGCCCGAAATATGCCGTAGAATTACAACTACTAGATGAAAACGGAAACGAAGATAAAACGGTTCCAGTTTATCCCGCGGTGCCTTTGCCGGTGACAAGCACCGGTTCACAGGGTGGTGATTTCGCATTTCCCGAAGTCGGCACAATGGTTGAAGTAGGTTTTGCTTATGGGCGAAGTGATCAGCCTTTTGTACGCACTATGTTAGCGCAAGGAAAAACAGTACCGAGTGTTGCACCTGGAGAGCAACTCAAACAGCAACGCCCCGAAGTGTATGAACGCACCGATGCTGCAGGAAATAAGATTCGCGAAACGGATCAGAAGATTACAGATAAATCCTTTGAAAGATACATTGAAACCGACAGCGAAGTAAAACAAATCGGCACGTCAAATGTGACGATTGATTCTGATAAAACAGAAACTATTGGCGGAAATAAAACTGTTAGCGTGTTAGGCAGTATCAATGACACGACAGCAAGTAATCGAACTGTAGGGACAGGTGGTACTCTACAAGAAAAAATTGTTGGATTGGCGCAACGTGTTTCAGATGAAAAGAATAAATTTGTGGCGCCATTAAGTTATATCGGGTCAGAAGGTCAGAATATTTTTAGACTACTGGAAGACACCATTCAACTATTAGGCGAAGTTGCAAGCACCTTGTCCACGCATACGCACAGAGGTTCACCACCGCCAGATCAAGCAAGTACATTCACCCAGCAGGCAAGCCAAGCAAAAACAATCAAAGGCAAACTTACGCCGATTATTGAGTAACAACCGCAATTCATATAAAACCAAAGCCGCACAATGTTGCGGCTTTTCTTTATGTTTCCGACATGTCGGAAACATCAACCACGGAAAATCTAAGTTATTGTTATAACAAATAAATCTACGTAATAAGCAATATAAAAAAATTCCACGGAAATTTTTCACGTAAAAACACAAGGCACGGAAAATCCACTTCCTCCCCCGCCGAATTTGCGTTAAAAATTTACATTTTTTCAGTTAATTTTCAGCTGGTAGAATTGGGTAAGTAGTTGAAGTAAAAGAGATCATTTTATGAAAGAATAGAGATCTTAACTGTAAAATTTACGGGGTTTTACAGTGTTTTTCACTTAAAAGAGATCTTTAAATTGATATAGAGTTTTTTAACTATATGATTTTCATTATATTTATAAGTTTTACGTGGGATTTTTTAGAGAAAACTGTTTCAGTTAAAAAAGCTCTGGCGATCATCGCCACAGGATAAAATATAATAGCAATAACTAAATAAAATCTGCTGCCAGTTTATCGCCACTTAACCGCCAGTATTAAAAATTAGGTGTGAATTTTTGATATAAAAAAAGCCGCTTAGTGCGACTATCTTTTTGATTTTTAACTGTTTTTAATGGTGCCCGAAGCCAGACTTGAACTGGCACGCCTCGAAAGGCGAGGGATTTTA
>ENA-OWLZ01000204-OWLZ01000204.1-metagenome-genome-assembly--contig:-NODE-204-length-16799-cov-15.676601_pt1 | contig 16799 bp, 16 predicted proteins | sample MGYA00245341_ERZ651117 | MGnify/ENA primary metagenome ERZ651117 (study PRJEB26857, sample SAMEA4031763) | metagenome | biome: human; feature: oral; material: saliva | place: Philippines | collected 2014... | reverse complement strand
ACCGCTACACCACGGGGCCGTATCCAAAGTACTTGCTTAGTATATCGGTTATCAGAACTTTTGTCAACACTATACTACAATATTTTTGATGAATTCTTCTTCATCTTTTAATATTGTAGATTCTTTATGTCCTGGCTCAACAATTAAGTCCTTAGATAAAGATAAAATATACTTCAAACTTGTAATTAAATCATGAGGATTACTTTTATAATTATCTGTATTTCCCACATTTTGCTTAAACACAGTATCGCCAGTAAATAAGTGTCCATCTATTTCTAGGCAAACAGAGCCAGCACTATGGCCAGGTGTGTGATGGACAATAATTTCAAAAGGTCCTAATTGTAGTTTTCCTGTTACTAAATCTTCACAATTAGTATACATTTTCTTCTTGTAAACACTTGGCCTACGACGAATTAATTGTAGCAATTCATGATCTAAAGGATGTAAGTAGGCTGGAATTTTATAATGAGCACAGACCTCATCGAGGGCTGATACATGGTCACAGTGACCATGGGTTAACAAAACTGCTATAGGCTCAGAATCTTCTACCATTTCAATAATATGGTTGCAATGAAAGCCTGGGTCAATGATAAGGCATTTCCCCTCTTTTTTTAGTACATAACAATTTGCTTTATATAACCCTAGAGGACGTTTTATAATTTCCATATACATACGCCCTCCTATAAAATACGATAACGCTTAGGAACATCTTTTTTGATGAAGTAACCTTCCCAGAATTGAGGATGAAGCATAACAAGAATAGTAAACAATTCCAAACGGCCTAATAGCATATCTACAATAGCAATGCATTTAGCTGCGTCAGGCATAACGGTGAAGGAATCAGTTGGTCCAAAACCTCCAAAACCAAGTCCTACATTACTTAGGAATGCCGTTACTACTTGCATAGAATCATATGTAGTTAAACCAGTACAAGTCATAAGGAAAACAGATACTACATAAATCATTAGGTATAAAAATAAAAATTGTTGTGTCATCTGAATCCATTTAGTAGGCATTGGCTTACCATTGATACGCACTACTTGTACCATATCTGGGTGAATGGATTTTCTTAAGTATATAATACTACTCTTAACTAAAATAATAAGGCGAATAATCTTTACGCCACCCGTTGTAGAACCACTACAACCACCAAAGAATGTAGAAATAAATAATATCATCTGTGCCGCTGCAGGCCATAAATCATAGTCACTAACGGCAAAACCACTACCTGTTTGAAGGGAAACTAAGTTAAACGCAGAATCTCGAATAATTTGCAATGGATCATTCATGGTAGACTGTAAAGCTAGAGATATAGCTACTATTGCAACACCACTGAAAAGTATTAACCAGTACATACGCGTTTCAAAATCATCAATTAAAACACGAATCCCTTTTTGAAGTGCATTGTAATATACTGAGAAATTACCACCTGCAAGGATCATAAAGAAAATAAATACAAAGCAAATGTAGTTACTTTGTTCATATATAAATGCCCCTGCTGATGTAGGTGCAAAACCACCCGTTGCAATAATGGAAAAGGCATAATTTAAAGCATCAAATGGCTCGATACCACCGGCCCAAAGCATGAGAAAACAAAGAGCGGTAAAAGCAACGTATAAACGCCATAACTTTGTAGCCATCGATTGAATACGTGGCATTACAACACCTGGTTTTGGTACAGATGCTTCCGCATTGAAGAAGTGCGCTGCATCAGCCCCTAAGTTTTTCAAGAAGGATAGAATCAGAACGATAATCCCCATACCACCAATCCAATGCATTAGGCCACGCCATAAAACAAAGGTATTCGGTAAATCATCAACACTATAAATGATAGTAGCACCCGTTGCTGTAATCCCCGATGTAGCTTCAAAGAGTGCATCAAAAACATTTATTAATATACCACTACCTAAGAAAGGTAAGGCTCCCAAAATAACGGTTAATATCCATGTAGAGGATACTACGAGAAAACCATCTCTAAGACTAAAACTTTGACTTTTTCGGCCATAATAGGATAAAAGTCCACCTAGCCCTAAGGAAAGGCTCGTGGTTATAAGAAATGACCAATATGCAGTTTCAAATATGACACTATATATAAAAGGAACTAATGTAAAAGCACCAAATATATAAAGGAGTCGCCCCACTAAGGACATAACGATTTGAATTCGCATAGCCCCTCCATACTAAGTAAGATATTTAAGCAATTTACTTACCGATTCAGGTAATGTAAAGAGAACGATGTGATCCCCATCTAAAATTTCAGTATTACCACGAGGTACAATAGCTTCATCACCTCGTAAAATAACACCTACTAAAGCTTTGCCAGGCAGGCGGATATCTTTTAACTGCTTACCGGCTACGGGAGATTCACTTGTAATCTCAACCTCAATAGACTCTGCCTTACCACCTTCAAAAGTGGAAATTGATACTACCCCTTCTCCACTTCGTACAAATCGTAAAATTTGACTAGCAGTTAATAAGCGTGGAGAGAATACCACATCTATACCAACTTGCTCCATAAGCATAATATATTCAGGACGACCTACGCGAACAACAGTCTTAGGTATCCCCATATGCTTGCCTACAAGAGCTACTAGTAGATTAAGTTTATCATCGTCAGTTAACGCAATAATAACATCGCTATCAGCGATTTCTTCAGCTTCTAACAAATCAAAGTCTGTACCATCACCATTGATAACTATCGCTTTATCTACAAGATTTGCCAATTGCTCACATCGATCAAAGTCTTTTTCAATAACTTTAACAGAGAAACCAGCACGTTCTAATAAAACAGTCAGGTTACGACCAAGTAGCCCAGCACCAATGATAACAGCCCGTTTATAAAAAGCATTATAATTATGGAACCAAAGGTTTTCTACTTCCTCTACAGACTCTTTTACCCCCAAGAAGAATACACTGTCATCAGCTTGGAGGATGCTTTCACCATGAGGAATAATCATTTCACCATAACGTAAAATCCCTACTAGAAGAACACCTTCAGGGAAGCGAATTTCTTTTAATGGCTGACCTAATAGAGGGAACTCCTCAGTAAGTTTAAACTCCATAAGGCGCACAGCACCTTGACCAAATTCTTCAACATCAATGGCAGATGGAGTTTCAAGTATTTGTAATAACTCTTGAGCTGTAACCATTTCAGGGTTGATAAAAAGATCTACGCCCAGTTTAGCACGCATCTCTGCATCCAAATGTTCCGCCACACTATTGTCACGAACACGAGCAATCGTTGTAGGAACACCTGTAATTTTAGCTACCGCACAAGATAGCACATTTACCTCATCCGAATCAGTAACAGCAATGAACATACCTACATCAGACATACCAATTTCATTGAGCAATTGCACATCACTGCCATTTCCCTGAACTAGGCTAGCATCTAATGTATTTTCGAGATTGTGAATTCGTTCTGGTGAACGATCGATGACATATACATCATGATCATCTTGAATAAGGCGTTGAGCTAATGAATAACCAACCTTACCCGCGCCTACAATGACAATTTTCATCGTCTTTATTCCTCATCTTGGGACTCTTCACTAACAGGAGGTATCCACTGGCGACCAATATCGGTGAGCAATGTCCAACCATCCTCTTGAACAATTTTCTGCTCTTTCATTAAATGCCCTAAAGCACGTTTGAAAGCAGCTTTACTGATGTTAAATTTATCTTTAATCAACATAGCAGAAGATTCATCACTATACGGCATCTTGCCACCGCGATTCAAAAGATATTCCATAATAATATCTCCATCGGATACAAGAGCCTTTTCCTTTGTAGGACGCATCGATACGTTAACACGACCATCTTCACGTTTGAAAGTAATGCGACCTTCAACCATTTCTCCTACTTTTAATTTTCTAGTCATCTCAGAACGATGTAAAAAGGCAATCCAACGTTCAGGAGTGATGAAGAATGCCCCATCACTAGTCAAGTTGTAGATAGCACCTTTTACAAGTTGTCCTACTTTAGCATCTGTAGCAGCCTTAGATGCGCGACGCATTTCGTCATCAACATCCATAGATACAGCAAAACGACCAGATTTATCTGTATAGAGTCGAACCCAGACTTTTTCCCCTACTTGAGGACGACCACGCATTTCTGCATGAGGCATGAAGATACCACGCTCAGTACCAACCTCTACGAAACAGCCAAAGTTTGTCGTATTGATTACTTCAACATACCCAATTTGACCTACCTTCATCGCTGGTAAACGCATAGAAGCAGTTAAACGGCCTTTTGGGTCGCGATATAAGAATACTTCTACTTCATCACCAATGGCAACGGAAGATGTTTGTTGATCTTTATGAAGCAATATATCATCATTCGTATTGCCTGTTTGACCATCTAGGAAAGCACCTTGGTCACTAGTACGCAATACTTTCAATGTGGCAATTGTATTTTCCAACAATTCTGTAGCCATATTATACTCCTTCGAATGGAACTCGACTTGCGTCATTCCACAACTCTTCTAAACCGTAGAATTCACGCAATTCATCGCCACCAAAGACATGGCAAATTACATCGCCAAAATCTAATAAAATCCATTCACCTTCGCGGTAACCTTCTCTATGACGAACTGTCATGCCTAATTCAGCAGCTTTATCTTCCATTTCATCAGCAATACTTTGAGATTGCTTAATATTATTGGCACTAGCGATTAAGAAGTAATCACCTAACATAGAAATACCTTCTAAATCGAGGATTTCAATGTCTCTGCCTTTTTTATCGAATGCAGCTTGTGCTAATGCTAATACAAATTGTTTAATATCTTCTTTATTCTTCATAGTCTTCCTCTTATTTTAACGTTTACTACCGCTTTCATCACCAGGTTCAGTCGGCTTAGTAATTGTACCGCCATTGTGTTCTGATTCAGGTGCGACTTTAGCTGTACTATTTGTAGGAGCAGATACAAATTGTGTCATTTCATTAGCCGGTAAATTACCCATTGTAATACCCACTAAACGTTGCGCTTCTGTTGGATTTACTTTCCAGTAAGTCATATCTCCTACTAGCACTTTTTCGCCAGGAAGAATATAGAAATGAATTTCTTCCTTATTAATTTTGCTCATGTTATATACGAGCTTAATCGCATCTAAGGTTGAGATATTAGTATCGTAATGATCCCAAATGCGCCAAATATGCCATGCATTTGTTAAGAAAAATGCATTATGCATTTGTTCCACCCACAATTTTAAAAATCGTTCTTGTCGTTGAACACGAGTAAACGTATCATGTTTAGGATCTGAGTATCGTAAGTATGCTAACGCATTATTACTATCTAACTTTTGATAGCCACGGCGTAAATCTATATCCTTATTGCCTTCTGCATCAACATGTTCCATAGGTTGTTCTACATAAATTTGTTGATCACCTAAGATATCATTTGTTTTTTTGAAAGCATTTTGATCAACCACTACATAATATGGTATTGAAATGTGGAACATATCCTCAACAACGGCTTTAGTTAGCTCGATGCCGCCTTTTTCGTAGATACCATTCAACATAGTTGCATCAGTTTGGTCACGATTATCGATCTTACTATTACTTGGAATACCGATAACATCCATCGTTTTTTGATCAAGATTTATAGATAATAAAAATAAACTATCACCTTGGCTTGGATTATTATCATCAGTACCAACAACCAAAATATATAGAGGTTTATCTAACCCTTTTTGCTCAACAGATACAGTGTTAGCGTCTTGTTTGTTTCCATTATCAGCCACTGTTTCAGTAACTTCTGTAGTTCCTACAATAGCTCTATATGCATAAGATACGCCACTATATATGCCATATCCTATCCCACCGAGCAAAGCGAAAACAACAACGATGGCTAAAATGACTCTAGGCCATTTTACCGATGACTTTTGTTGACGTCTTCTCCTACGCCGGCGAGCTCTTGCTCGTTCACGTTCTTCCATATAAAAACTCCATTACTTACAAGATTGTAATACGTCATTACGACCAAGAATGGTCAAAGGATAAATAGAAAGATGTTGCTCAATAAGATGATTGATAGTGTTATCAAATCCTAGTAATACAGCCTCATCTAGGTCATTTTTAGCCATTTTACGCAATTCATCCACACCTGGGAAATCTCTATTAGGCTCAATATAATCGGCTAAAAATATAACCTTATCTAGCTTTGACATATGAACCTTACCAGTAGTATGAACACGAATTGCTTCTAAAACTTCTGGATCAGTTATAGAAAACTCCTTTTCAGCTCGAATCATACCTGCTAAGCCATGCAACAAATTACCATTAGCTAACAATTCATCATCAGCTTCGTATTTACTAGCTTTTACCAAAGCTTGCATATCTTTGAGTGACATTTCCTTTGCACAGTCATGTAGTAATGCTGCTAAACGCGCTTTCTCTACATCAACGTTATACAGTTTAGCTAATTGAGTTGCTGATTCAACAACACCTAGAGTATGCTTAAAACGTTTTTTACCCATCCATTGGCTCACTCTATGTTGTATTTCATCATAAGATAACATCCTTTATTCCTTCCCATAAATATGGTTTTCTTCTATATAATCTACTACACATTTAGGCAACATATAGCGAACGGTTTTACCAGAACGTAAGCGCTCCCGTAAATAAGTAGCAGATAATTTCATTTCAGGCACTTCCATAACATGAATCTTTTCATATGCCTTTGGTCCTAGTACATCTAATGTGGCATCTATAACACTCGATCCATCTGGTCTAGTAGCACCAATAAAATGAACTTCATCTAATAACTCTTCTATAAATTTCCAAGTCGGTAATGCCCGAATTGTATCCGTACCAGCAATAAAATAAAATTCTACATTTGGACCATATATAATTTTAAAATGTTGAATTGTATCTACTGTGTACGATGGACCTTCTCTTCTCATCTCTATATCAGATATTTCAAAATTTGGATTATCTGATACAGCAGCAGCTGTCATAGCATAGCGATGATGACTATCTATCACATCATGCTGCTTATGCGGTGGAATCCGGGCAGGTACAAATATAACCTTTTCTAAATTAAAGCTTTCACAAGCAACCTCTGCAATCATTAGATGACCTAGATGAATGGGGTTGAAAGTTCCACCAATGATACCTATACGACGTTTTCCTACCATAATGCGGTCACTCCCTTAATGACAATGACACAAATAATGATGAATAAGAGCAATGCCTTTCCATAGGATATCCATTCATATTGTCCTTTTGGTGTTTGAATATATCTGTAATATGCCCTTATAAAGTAATATAAATTCTTCACGTCCGCACTTGGCCTTCTCCAAATACGAAGTATTTATAAGATGTTAAAGCTTGTAAGCCCATAGGACCACGAGCGTGAAGTTTTTGTGTACTAATACCTATTTCTGCGCCAAAGCCAAACTCAAAGCCGTCTGTAAAGCGTGTGGACGCATTATGATACACTGTAGAACAGTCCACTAAATTCATAAATACTGTAGCACGCATCGGCTCATCAGTAATAATAGCTTCAGAGTGATGTGTAGTATAGCAATTTACATGCTCAATAGCTTCCTCAAGATTTTCAACGATACGTACATTTAAATCCATATCATTATATTCTGTGCTAAAGGAAGTCTCTGTTAAAGGAATTGTATTTTCCATATATTGAGCTACTGCTTCATCACCATGAATGCGAACGCCATATTCTTGTAATGCTTTATCAAGGCGAGGTAAAAATTCACCGGCCACGGCTTGGTGAACTAACAAAGTTTCCATAGCGTTACATACTGAAGGACGTTGCACTTTAGCATTAATAGCAATGTCTAATGCCATATCGAGATTAGCATATTCATCTACGAAAGTATGACATACACCACTACCCGTTTCAATAACAGGAATACTACTTTCCTCTACGACACGACGAATGAGTCCAGCCCCGCCACGGGGAATAATGACATCAATGTATTTACGTTGTTGTAATAGTACACCAACCATATCTCGATCAAGAACCTCGACCAATTGAATCGCATTCCCATTAATGCCCAAAGATTCTAGAGTATTACGCATGATAGACACGATGATTTGATTCGTATGGAATGCCTCTTTACCACCACGCAAAATTGTAGCATTTCCAGTTTTTAGGCAAAGAACACCAGCATCAATCGTTACATTTGGACGAGCTTCAAAAATAATACCAATCACACCAAAAGGTACTGCTCTTTTTTCTATAGTCAGACCATTAGGGCGTGTAATCGTTTCCATAACAGTGCCTACTGGGCTTTCAAGAGCGGCAACTTGTCGAACACCTTCCGCCATTTGAGCAATTCGATTAGGTGTCAACGTTAATCGATCAATCATAGTTTGAGGTACATTATAGTCCCCAGATTTCTCTAAGTCCTGCTTATTAGCAGCCATGATTTCATCAGTTTTTGCTTCCACAGCATCAGCGATTGCCAATAATGCAGCATCTAACGTACCTTGATCAAGTTGAGCTAATTCAAAAGCAGCTGTTTTAGCTCTCAAGCCCATATCTTTACAAATTTCTTCATACTGGTTCATAAAGTATCCTCAGTGTAATAAAACTAGATTATTACGATGTATAGCTTCATCATAAGTCGTATTAATACCTAAAATGTGAGCTATATCGTTAGTATTATGACCTTTAATAGCCTTCATATCATCAACACTATAGTTGATAAGGCCACGTCCAATTTCTTTTCCATTATGATAAATAGAAATTGTATCACCAGGTCCAAATGTACCTTCCACATCAACAATGCCAGCAGGCAATATACTAGCCCCTTTATCTAAAACAGCACGAGCACAACCATCATCAATAGTAATGGAACCCTTCAATCGTTTACCAAAGGCTAACCAATGATGTTTCCCTGATAAACCAGCATCACGTGCTTCGAAGAGAGTACCAATTTGTTCCCCCTTACATACGCGACGAATAGAGTCCTCTACTTCACCAGAGGTAATAACCATAGGTACACCAGAGTTTGTCGCCATGTGAGCTGCTTTAATTTTAGTATACATACCACCAGTGCCCATGTTAGAACCAGCACCACCTGCAATAGCATACGTTTCATCTGTAATCTCAGAAACTGTTTCTATTAAGGTAGCGTCAGGATGAGTTGCTGGATTAGCCGTATATAACCCTTCAATGTCAGATAAAATGATAAGTAAATCAGCATCTACAATACCTGCCACAGTAGCAGACAAAGTATCATTATCTCCTATTTTAAACTCTTCAATAGCAACCACGTCATTCTCGTTGATGATGGGAATAACATTGAGTTGCAACAAAATATGCAATGTATTACGTAAGTTAAGATAACTATGACGTCCAGTGCTATCCTCTTTTGTTAAAAGAATTTGCCCTACAGTGCGCCCATATTCACGGAACATGCGCTCGTACATATGGATAAGAATTCCTTGACCGACGGCGGCCGCTGCTTGCTTAAGTACAAGATCTCTAGGTTTCTCTTTAAAACCTAAGGGAGCAAGTCCAGCTCCTGTAGCACCAGAAGAAACAAGGATAACCTCTTTACCTTGGTTAGCTAAATCTGATAATTGTCGTACTAATCTTTCAATACGCTCTAAATTTAAATGACCATTAGCGTAACAAAGCGTACTGCTACCAACTTTGACTACAATTCGTTTAGCATTAACGATAGCGCTGCGCATAGACTAACCTCCTAAGGTTAAAAGCTTCTTAACTCCAAAATATTAATAAAAATGATTTCAAAACTATTTAGGTAAAATAATTTTTGGTTCTTTTTTAGCTTTATACAAAACGCCATTAAAGCCAATAACTTGTACTAACTCAGCACCTAGCATGTCTGCTAGCTCTTCGAAAATAGTTTTATCTTCAGGGCTGTTATTGTGTAATTTTACTTTAATTAATTCACGAGCCATCAACGCTGCACGAGCGCTATCAATAACACTATCTTCTAAGCCATTTTTACCAATTTGTACAACTGGTGGCATAGTAGCAGCTAAAGAACGTAAATACCGTTTTTGTTTTCCTGTCATTATAACTCCTACTCTTGGAATGTAAAGCGTTGATCCCCAATTACAACTTCATCACCGTCTTTACAACCTTTTTCTTTCAACTTAGCATCGAGTTCCATAAAACGCCAAATACGTTGGAATCTACGAAGAGATTGATCGTCGCTAAGATTTGTCATAGCAACTAGTCTTTCAATACGTTTACCAGTAATGTAGAAAGCAGCATCATCACCACGAGTGATAACAAACTCTACATCTTGTTTTGCTTCATAAACAACCGTATCATCAGTTGCTTCAGGTTCTGGTTCGTAGTTTTCTACATAGTAGTAAGCTCGTTCCATAAGCTCTGGTAAACCTTCGCCGCTCAATGCATTGATAAGAAATACTTCATAGCCCTTATCTTCAAAGTATTTTTTATTATCTGGAATTGTGGTGTCATCAAAGACCATATCAATCTTATTAAGAGCAACAATTTGCTTTTTATTAGCTAATTTTTCAGAATATTTGCGTAACTCTTCGTTGATAGCATCAAAGTCAACCTTAGGGTCACGGCCTTCCATCCCGGATACATCAAGAACATGAATTAAAATATTCGTACGCTCTACGTGACGCAAGAAGTTATGACCTAAGCCAACACCTTCACTAGCCCCTTCAATAAGACCAGGAATATCGGCTAATACAAAGCTACGATCCCCAGAAATAGTTACAACACCTAGAACTGGTGTCAATGTAGTAAAGTGGTACGCTGCTACCTCAGGTTGAGCTTTAGATACTTTACGCAAAATACTAGATTTACCAACAGATGGATACCCTAATAAACCCACGTCAGCTAATACTTTCAGCTCTAATTGTAACCAGAATTCTTCACCTGGTTCACCCTTTTCTGCAAAGGTTGGAGCACGGTTAGCGCTCGTTTGGAAACGAGCATTACCGCGACCGCCACGACCACCTTTAGCAATGACAAATGTATCGCCATCATTAACGAGGTCGCAGAAAACTTTGCCCGTTTCTTCCTCTTTAATTACTGTCCCTAATGGAACAGGAATGATAAGTGGTTCAGAACCACGGCCATGCTTGTTTGAGCTTTCACCATTACCACCAGCAGGTGCTTTGAATTGACGTTTATATCTAAAGTCTACAAGAGTATTAATATTCTTGTCCGCTTTAAAAATAACGTCCGCCCCTTTACCACCATCGCCGCCACTAGGACCGCCATTTGGCACGTATTTCTCACGACGAAAGCTGGACATGCCGTCCCCACCATCACCAGCCTTAACAAAGACGCGCGCTCTATCTATAAACATAATTTAACTCCTATGCATTATTGCTGTAATATCTCTAATGCCTTTTTAATTTGAATATCATCTAATTTACTAGATGGATTTACACCTTTTGGTAAATCTATTTCCACATCAGGTTTGATACCAGTTCCGTCAATAACACGGTCACTTGGTGTGTGGTATTTAGCAATGGTAACTTTAATACCCTCATTATCTAAACTTGGGAATATAGTTTGAACTGTACCTTTGCCATATGTATTAGTACCTACAATGGTACCTAATTTACGATCTTGAATGGCGCCTGCTATGATTTCAGATGCACTAGCAGATCCTTTGTTTACTAAAACGACTAAAGGAATAGTCACTTCAGAACCATCGGACTTATAAATATCCTTTTTACCAGCCCTATTTTGTACTGTTACTAATGTACCTGGAGGCATAATATAGTTGGCTATTTTTTCAGTTGTTGAAAGTAAGCCACCTGGATTATCTCGCAAGTCTAATACAAGTGCCTTCATTCCTTGAGCTTGTAGCTCCTTAAACTGAGTTGCAAAATCATCTGCCGTATTCTCAGCAAATTGACTAATGCGAATATAACCAACTGTGCTAGTTAGCATTTTACTTTTAACAGTAGGAAGAACAATAGATTCTCGAGTGATATCGAAATGCAACTTTTCACCATTGCGTTCAATCTCAAGGGCTACAACAGTACCTGCTTCACCACGAATTTTAGAGGACGCGTCCTCTACTGTAATATCACTAGTAGATTGACCATCAATAGCAATGATATGATCTCCAGGCTTGATACCCGCTTTAAAAGCTGGTTGATCTTCCATAACGCTAACAGCATATAGACCTTTATCGTCTGTACCAAGTACCATACCAACACCAGCATAAGTTGCAGATGTTTGCATTTTCATGGACTTATATTCTTCAGCATCTAAGTATACACTATGCGGATCTCCCAAAGAGTCAATTAAACCTTTTAGCATACCATCGTAAAGAGTGGATTTAGCTGTCGGTGTCATAAAGACTTGACTCGCAGCATAATAGGCTACAAATAATCTTGGCAATCCCCAGAATGAACCAGAAAGATACCAAAATGTAAGCCACATAATGACGATGCCAGAGCCTATATATTTCAATAGGCTCCATAATACTGTACGTGTGTCAAATTTCATATTATAAATATCCCATAGGATCCACTGGATCCCCACTTATACGAACTTCAAAATGTACGTGTGGTCCCGTACTGTTACCAGTACTACCAGCATAGGCTATAACTTGTCCTTTACCTACATCTTGACCTTCAGAAACAGCTAGCTCCGAGTTATGCCCATATAATGTAGACATACCATTACCATGATCGATAACTACGGCATAACCATAACCACCCATCCAGCCTGACCAAACAACAGTACCTCCATCAGCGGCATGAACAGGTGTACCTTCGTCAACACCAATATCGATGCCTGAATGGTAAATTGTAGTACCCCAAATTGGATGCGTGCGATAGCCATATGGTGAAGTAATTTCACCACTAACAGGCCAGCCAAGTTGACCAGACCCTTGTACCCAAGAATAACTTGGTGCAGCTTGTTGAGCCGCCGCTGCGGCGGCTGCTTCTGCAGCTGCACGTGCTGCTGCACGTTCTGCTTGTCGAGCTTTTAAGAGAGCTGTAATTTGAGCAGATGATGCATTCAGTTCTTCTACAGCTTGCATTGCTAAAGCACGATCATTTTGTGCTTTTTGTAGAACTACTTCACGCTCTTGTTTCTTCTGTTCAATTTCAGCTTGTTTAGCCACTGCCGCTTTTTCAAGCTCTACTAATTTAGCACGAGATTGTTCAAGGGCTTGCTTACGAGCAGCTATTTCAGCTCGCTCTTTTTTAATTTCATCAATTAACTTGATATCCGAATCAATGATTCGCTTTAAGATTTCTAAGCGATTTGCAAAGTCTTTAAAGTCTTTAGATCCAATAACTACATCTAAATAACTCAAACGACCATTGATATAAATATCACGGACACGTTTATGGAAAACAGCTTCACGGCCTTCTAAACGCTTTTGTGCTTCAGCAAGTAACTTTTCATTAACAGTAATATCATTTTCTACTGCTATACGTTGTTGTTGAATTGCTTCTAATTGTTGTTGCGCTTGACGCAATTGTTCTTCTATTTGACGCAATTGCTCAGATACGCTTACAATGACAGTTTCAGCATCTGCTTTAATAGCATTTTGCTGATTTACTTGTTGTTGAATCGAATCGAGTTGATTCGTTAAATCTTCGTCTTCTGCAATGATGTATAGAGGTGTTCCCAGTACAACTATACCCGTTAAAATTGTTGCTACAAGACGGGACTTTATTGTTTTATATTTCATAAACATTACACCTTCATGTATTGTTTTAAAGAAATAGTACTACCAATAGCACCTACTACTATGCCGCCACCTAAAATACAGATAGCCACATCATAGAAAAATGGGAACATTGGTACTAATGGGAAGAATGCTAACGATTCAGATACTTCCATAGTAATAAAATGATAGAATTCACCAACGCAAAGAACGGCAATGATAGCACCAATTAAGCCTAACATCATGCCTTCAATTAAAAACGGCCAACGGATAAATCCATTTGTAGCACCTACATACTTCATGATGGCAATTTCTTTACGACGTGCAAATACAGTTAACCGAATCGTATTAGAAATAATAAATAATGTAGCGGCTGCTAAAAAAGCAATTAATACAATACCGCCAATACGAATAACTTGAGTAATGCGGAAGAGCTCTTCTACAATATCTTGACCATAATGTGTACTTTCTACACCTTGGAAGGTCTTAGCTAGCTTTGCAGTTGCCTTTACATCACTAGGATTATCAAAAGTTAATACATATGAATTAGGCAATGGATTTACACCACCTAAAGCATCAACTAATTGCTGTTGATCACCAAGACGCTCTTTAAACTCTTTCATAGCTTGTTCTTTATTAACAAACTCAAGCTTTTTAAGATTTGGGATCGCCTTTATTTGCTTGCCTACAGACATAATTTGTTCTGTTGTTAAGCCATCTTTTAAGTAAATACTCAACTGTACTTGGTTTTCCAAGCTAGATGCCATATTATTCAAGTTAATAACACCACATAGGAATACACCAAGCATAAATAGAGATAAAGCCACTGTAGAAATAGATGCTAACGTCATAAGACCGTTACGCTTCATAGATTTGAGGGCTTCTTTAAAAAAGTATTTCAATGTTCTAGGCTTCATTAATTTCTGCACCTCTCATATTATCACTTTGAACGCGGCCATCTTTTAAACGAATCACGCGTTTATTTAAATACGAAACAAGATCCATATTATGGGTAACCATAATAACGGTAGTGCCAAAATTGTTGATATGCTTGAACAAATCTACAATATCCTTACTTGTATCAGGATCTAGGTTGCCTGTTGGCTCATCAGCAATGAGTACAGACGGGCGATTAACAATAGCACGAGCAATAGCAACACGCTGCTGTTCACCACCAGATAGATCCTCTGGCAAATCATTAGCCTTATCACTTAAACCAACAAGCTCTAATACATGACTTACCTTTTCTTTAATAATTTTCGGTTTTTCTTCAATTACTTCGAGAGCAAAGGAGATATTTTCAGCTACCGTTTTATTTGGTAATAAACGGAAGTCTTGGAATACTACGCCTAATTTTCTACGTAATTTTGGAATTTTGCTACGCTTCAAGCGCGTAACATCAAAGTCATCAACGATAACTGTACCAGTATCTGGTACAACTTCATGTGTTAACAACTTGAATAGAGTTGATTTCCCTGCACCACTGTGACCACAAACGAGGACAAATTCACCATCGTTAATGGTTAAACACACATCGTCTAATGCAACAGAACCATTATCATAGACTTTACTAACATTCTTAAATTCAATCATGGGGTCCCCTTTGATTATTTACGAGTGATTACACGTTTTACTGCTTCTACAATGTCTTTTGCTGTTAAGCCATATTTAGCCATTAATTCTTTTGGTGTACCACTCTCCCCAAATGTATCTCGGACACCAACGAATTCCATAGGAACAGGCTTATTAGCCACAACAACTTCAGACACAGCAGAACCAAGACCACCAATGATATTATGTTCTTCTGCGGTAACAATAGAACCTGTTTCGGCAGCTGCTTTAATAATTGCATCTGCATCTATAGGTTTAATAGATGCCATATTGATAACGCGAGCAGATACATTAGACTCACCTAACAATTTTGCTGCTTCTACAGCAGGTCCAACCAAGGCACCACAAGCGATAATTGTAACATCAGAGCCTTCTACTAATGTGGTAGATTTGCCTGGTACAAATGTATAACCTTCTGCAGTTACATCATCTACACCGGCACGACCAAGACGCACATATACAGGACCTTTATAAGATGCAGCCCATTCAATAACAGCTTCTGTTTCACGCTCATCTGCAGGAACTACAACTGTCATATTAGGCAATGTACGCATACAGGAAATATCTTCCAAGCTTTGATGTGTAGCACCATCTTCACCTACTGTAATACCCGCATGTGTAGCACATACTTTTACATTTAATTTTGGATAACATACAGAATTGCGAATTTGCTCGAATGCACGACCTGTGGCAAACATAGCGAAAGAAGAAACAAAAGGAATTTTACCTGCTGCTGCAAGGCCTGCACCAACGGAAATCAAGTTTTGCTCTGCAATACCTACATTAAAGAAGCGCTCTGGGCATGCACCTTTAAAAGTATCAGTTTTTGTAGATTTAGATAAATCTGCATCTAAAACGATAATATTTGTATTCTCTTTACCAATGCGAGCTAGCGCATTACCATATGCTTCACGTGTTGCTTTACCCATTATTGTACCCCCATAATTTCATTAACAAAGGCTACACCTTGTTCTTCACTAGGCGCTTTACCATGCCAACCTGCTTGACCTTCCATTTCTTCAACGCCTTTACCTTTTACAGTCTGCATTATGATGCATGTAGGGGCTTCTGTGAAAGCTTTAGCAGCTTCAATAGCATTATGAAGTTCATCAAGATCATGACCATTTACTTCAATAACATTCCAATTAAAAGCTTTGAACTTTTCAGGAATTGGTAATGGAGAAAGTACTTTTGTAATATCGCCGTCAATTTGAAGACCATTAAAGTCAACAAAGGCAGTTAAATTATTAAGTTTGTAATGGCCAGCAAACATTGCTGCTTCCCAAACTTGACCTTCTTCAAGCTCACCATCACCAAGAATGGAATACACTCGGTAATCAGCATTATCAATTTTACCAGCTAGTGCCATACCACAAGCTGCAGAAATACCTTGACCTAAGGAACCAGTAGACATATCTACACCAGGTGTATGTTTCATATCTGGATGACCTTGCAACATATGGTCAATTTTACGTAAGTTCAAAAGCTCTTCTTTTGGGAAATAGCCTTTTTCAGCTAATGTAGCGTATAGTGCAGGTGCAGCATGACCTTTAGAAAGGA
>ENA-OWLZ01000201-OWLZ01000201.1-metagenome-genome-assembly--contig:-NODE-201-length-16987-cov-13.326660_pt1 | contig 16987 bp, 18 predicted proteins | sample MGYA00245341_ERZ651117 | MGnify/ENA primary metagenome ERZ651117 (study PRJEB26857, sample SAMEA4031763) | metagenome | biome: human; feature: oral; material: saliva | place: Philippines | collected 2014... | reverse complement strand
ATCATACATATTGTATCATGCAACGCACCATATGCGAATAACTCTATCTAATTATATAGTATGTTCTTAAAAAAACACATGTATAAGTTCCAGACTATTCATAATGTAATGCATCGATTGGATTAAGTTTTGCTGCTTTTCGAGCAGGATAAATACCAAATACCAAACCGATTGCCATGGAGAAAGCAAAGGACAATACGATGGTTGGAATGGAAATAACGGTACTCATCCCCGAGGATACACTGATTATTTTTGAAGCCCCTATACCGAGCGCAATACCTATTAATCCACCCATCAAACTGATAACAACAGCCTCAATAAGGAACTGTGTGACGATGACATTATATGTAGCACCTAATGCCTTACGTACACCAATTTCTCGAGTCCGTTCTGTTACCGACACGAGCATGATATTCATAATACCAATACCACCAACTACGAGAGAAATGGCTGCTACAGCACCAAGGAATAATGTTAAGGTTCCCGTTGTTTCCTCCATAGTTTCCATGATGGAATTCATATTTTGAATGTTGAAATCATCTAGATTTGTATCTTTGATACCATGTCGTACCCGCAATAGGTTTTCGATATCGGACTGTAAGCGGTCAATACCATTTTCATCTTTACCTACAACATAAATCATTCGGAGATAGTCAACACCTTCTACCCGTTCCATAGCAGTAGTATATGGAATGAGTACTATATCATCTTGGTCAGCACCCATAGAGCCACTACCCTTGCTATTGAGCACACCAATGATACGGAATGGAATATTTTTAACCCGAATTTCAGCACCTACTGGATCTTCATCGCCGAATAAGTTTTTAACAACTGTTTGTCCAATAACAGCAACCCGTTCACGGTTTTGTACATTTTTATCGGAGAAGAAACGACCAGACTTCATAGTCCAGTTATTAACATCCATATAATTAGAATTAACACCAGATACAGTGGTAGTCCAGTTTTTATTTTGATAAATGACTACATATGAACCACTGGTCATAGGGCTTGCCGCTTTAACGCCATCTAGTTTAGAAATCGCTTCATAGTCGGAAACCTTTAATGATTTCATAGAGCCTGCCGAAGCTCTAACCCCCGGCGTACGTGGAGCACCAGGCATTACCATTAATAGATTAGAACCTAAACTAGAAATGGAGTTTTGAATATCTTGTTTTACACCATTACCAATGGACACTAATGCAATTACAGCAGCTACACCAATAATGATGCCAAGCATAGTTAAGATAGAACGTAATTTATTAGCAACGAGGGATGCCCATGCCATTAAGAAACTCTCTTTATACATGAGTCACCTCCTGTACGGGTGTCATATTTTGATTGAAGTTGTCTTCTACAATCACACCATCACGCAATACCACATTACGGCTAGCATAAGTAGCAATCTCTGGCTCATGCGTAACAAGAATTATTGTACGGCCCTCATCATAAAGCCCTCTAAAAATATTCATAACGTCAATGGTAGACTTGGAGTCAAGATTCCCTGTCGGTTCATCGGCCATAATAATGGCAGGGTTATTTGCTAAAGCCCGAGCAATAGCTACACGCTGCCGTTGACCACCAGACAACTCAGATGGCAAGTGATCCATACGTTCACCTAATCCAACTGATGCTAATAATGCAGCAGCACGTTCATTCCTTGTCTTCTTATCCATACCAGCATAAATCATAGGAAGTGCTACATTTTCTAGAGCAGTTAATTTTGTTAATAAGTTAAAACTTTGGAATACAAAGCCTATTTGTTTATTTCGTACAAAGGCCAATTCATCATCAGATAAGGTTGCTACCTCATCACCATTAAGACGATAGGAACCTGTCGTTGGTCGATCTAAACAACCAAGAATGTTCATAAAGGTAGACTTACCTGAACCAGAAGGACCCATAATAGATACGAATTCGCCTTTATTGACCTGCAAATCAATACCATGCAATACAGGTACCGATAATTTACCATTTACATAGGTCTTTGTAATCCCTTGTATGTCGATTACTGATTGATTCATATTCACCTACTATTAGAATGGTCCACGGCTATTATTCTTAGGTGCCGTAACATCACCACTTACAATGATTTCATCACCTTCAGATAAACCTTTTAGAATTTGTACATTCGTATCACCAGTTACACCTGTGGAAACAGTTGTACGAACTGGTTGACCGTCTTTCATTACATATACGTATTCACCTTGTTTATCTGTACGTACTGCAGTAAGAGGAACTACTAAGGTATTTTTAATATCTTCACCAAAGATTGTGGCACGTGCTGTCATAGATGGTAGGAAATTACCAGCAATGTTTTCTGGAATTTGAACCTTTACAGTATAGTACACAACACTTGTACTTGTAGTGCCCATGTTGCCTTTTGTACCTTTTGCGATTTCAGATACATAGCCTGTGAAAGTTTCACCTGGTTTAGAGTCTACCGTAAATTCTACTTTAGCCCCTTGTTTAATATTGCCAATATCCGTTTCATCTACAGTTAGATAAATTTCTAAATTACTTAAATCTGCAATAGTAGCAATAATCATTTGGGTAGAAATGCCTGTACTAATAGTTTGACCTGCTTTTAAAGGTGTGCCTACAACAGTACCGGACATAGGTGCCGTAATTGTGGCATCACTTAAATCTGCTGCTGCACGTTCATACGTAGATTTAGCACGTTCGTAAGCTGTTACGGCATCATCATACGTTTTTTGTGCAATAGCATTTTGGGCTGCCAATGCCTTATAACGGTTCATATCAAGTTCCGCATTTGCTAAAGCCGCACGAGCATCATCAACAGAAGCCTGTAGCTGTCGCGTATCAATATAAGCGATAACTTGTCCCGCTGTAACTTGATCATTTTCTTTTACTAAAACTTTTTCAAGCTTACCAGCCACATTCGTAGAAACGTCTACATAATTTACAGGGTTAATGGTACCAGTTGCACTGATGCTTGTTTTTACATCACCCTTTTCTACCTTGCCAGTAGTATATAAGTTTTGTGTTTGACTAGCATTTTGACTATGCATGTAGTAGTATGCTCCACCACCAAGAACACAAAGAGCAACAGCACCTGCTACAATTCGTTTGCGATGCTTTTGTAAAAACTCTTTCATTATAATCTCCTTAAATAAAAACGAAGATATACTCAACATAAATATCTATTTTCTATAGATACGTATAGTATATTAAATTATACAGCACTAATTGCTTTTATGCAATATAATTTTATTTATGAATAAATTATGAGATATATATAATGACACTGACAGGTCGTTTTCAATCATCTTAACTACTCAAAACAGATAGTAATGTATAATCCTTTTCATTAATTGGGAATTCTAGGCGTTCAGACTCTTGATAGGATATAGCACGAATATGTCCATCTATGTAGCCTACTAATCGATTATCTACACCACTCATCAAAAGATTGATACAAGCTTCACTCATACGAGCCGCTAAAATCGCATCAAATGCAGATGGACCACCACCGCGTTGCAAATATCCCAATACGGTCAAGCTCGGATCAAACTCAGTATGCTCCTTAATAAAGGCTTTTACATCACCGCTATTATAGGCACCTTCGGCTACGAGAATCACACTATATTCTTTACCTCGAATCTGGGTTTCCTTTAAATGTCTACATACGGCATGTAAAGGCATAGGATTTTCCGGAACTAATACGATTTCTGCACCACACGCAAGCCCAGCTTTAAGTGCAATATGACCAGCTTTACGCCCCATTACCTCTACAATGGCTACACGCTCATGTGAGTTAGATGTATCGCGAATACGACCAACCGCATCAACTACAGTGTTTAAAGCCGTATCAAAACCTAAAGTGTATTGAGTGCCCCCCATGTCATTATCAATGGTACAAGGAATAGTCATGGTAGACATACCGAGTTTTGCCAAACTTTTAGCGCCACGCATAGAACCATCACCACCAATAACGATAAGATGATCTATACCATGAGCTTTTAAAATGTCATACGCTTTTTTCTGAACCTCTTCATTTTGAAACTCAGGAAAGCGAGCCGTTTTTAGCATCGTCCCACCTTGGGTTATAATACCGCCCACGGCGCGATTTGTTAAAGGAAAAATCTGTTCTTCAATGATGCCTAAATAGCCTCGTTCAATACCAAATACCTCGAAACCTTCATATATGGCTTTTCTAGTTAGCGCTCTTATGGCGGCGTTCATTCCAGGTGCGTCTCCGCCGCTTGTTAGTATTGCGATTCTTCTCATATCCTTTACCCCCTTGTGGTGTACATTGTTTGGATATAGTCTCAGTCTTTCGTTTCTTGTTTCCTGCATTAGACGCCTTTTGCTTGCGACATTTATCAAATTGTGTTTCCTTAGATGCGTCTTTTACATCTATTTTGTCCGTTTCATTGGGTTGACGTCTTGCTTTAAATTGCACATCTGAGGCCTCTAATTCATCCTCAATACGTTGCATGAAATCATAGGTCCGACCATTTGTTGTGTCCAGTACAAAATCGCACTGCTTATACACGGGCTTCCAAGACTGTATCATAGCGTGTACAAAGGCATTAACATTAGTATAATCCATAGTAGGCCGCTTCCCAATACGTCGATTAACACGACTCACTATACGGAATTGCGCTGCTCGAATACCAATGATATAGGAGTATTTTTTCAGTACCTTCAATGTGCGATGTTCAATAGGGAAATTACCGCCTACAGAAATAACGGCTTCATGATACAAGCATACCTTTTTAAGTACATCCATTTCAGCACGGCGGAATGCTTTTTCCCCAATCTTCTTGAATATTTCAGCAATGGGCAACCCAAAACGACTTTCTAATACACGATCGGTATCTACAAATTGCCATCCTTTACGTTCTGCAAGATTTCGGCCAAAGTGACTTTTACCACTTCCCATAGATCCGATGAGCATAATATTGCGTTTAATTATCATTTATTATGTGCCCCTTATTATTTCATATCCTTCATTGTACTATAAAATGGCTCAAAAACAAAGACAGACTATAGACATAATATCTATAATCTGTCCCTATAAGAAGGCAATATTTCTACTGTAGCTATATCCTTGATTTCACAGCACAATGTACGTAAACTACATTACCCTTGCGCTCTATATCTTCTATTTCTATATGTCGTGAAGGTTCTTTTTCATCAACAGTATTAATCCAGTTTATGAGTCGCTCCGTACTACCTAATAATGTTAATTCTAGTATGCCTTCATGCTCATCAGTACTGACAATCATTAATGGTTCTCCTTGTAAGGAATCAAAGATACTTGTATGGCTAGTATGGGGGTTCTTGTTCTCTCTGAAAGTTTCTAATAGTTTAGCTTCCTTAGATACGATATAATCCGACTCCGCATTCATTTGTATAACAAAAGTCTCTTGCTGTTCTTGTAGGTGCCTAGCTTTTTGACTCAAATGTACATACCCATATACGGAAAGACTAATTACTATCCCCCACAGGGCTACGGTCATTAGTATCTTGTTGATTGGTTGAGCGGTGCTCTCTCTTAGATCCGTCCATATGGAATGTATAAATTCCTTTATCTGCTTTAACTGTTCCATGACACTCCATTCCCGATAATCTTTGCTGCAAAATAGCGATAAACTTACGACATGATTCATCGCTGACACCGACACCATCAATACTTATATGCCCATCCTTAATGCTAAGATGTTGTAAGCTAATATGTTCAGCCATGGCTGTATCAAGAATATATAGGACTATACTATTTTGATTGATATTCACTTTATTACTATCAGATGTATTCTTGAGAATTTTTTGTTTAATAGCCATTAACTCATTATATTTTTGCTCAACTGCTTGATACTGAGCGTTTGCTCGTAAATTTAGATACTCTACCTTTTGCCGATCATATATACCGTAACTATTCCAACACATATATATAGACACTAAGCCTACCATAAAATATATAAGACTTATACTATACAGATAGTACCGATATGTATGCCATAGACTATGCCATCGTAAAGAACGAGGCATTAAATTTATACATTTATCTTTACCATCCCAAGCCAATCCACTTAAGCCCCCTTGCGGCCATACCAATAGCCATATCCCAATCTAACTGGCCCTTTTTGCAACGATTACGACCACGACCTAAGAACAATAACGGAATATATTCGTTTTCACCATACATAGAAATTATTTCTTCCATATCATTCCGCTCTTCATCAGATAAGGTATCTAAACCATACATGCGTATACCTTGAATTTCATGGATACCAAATGTTTGCAATCTAGCTTCTAACTTCTCCATTGCTTCCGATACATCACTACCGGTAATAGGAACAATACATTCTTCAATACATATATCATTCCACCATAGCCATAGATGCATAGCCCCTTCTTCAACAACACTAGTTACAGTCCCACTACGCCGCATCAAGCAGTAACAAATAGGAATAGGCCAAAAATCGATAACTTCTACTGGCGCATACGTATCTCGTATACCTTGTTTTAATAGCTCCAGTGAATGACGATCTACGGCTACCATAAACATATGATAACTATGTCTTGGGTATTCTCGACGACATGCATCCATTTGGAAGCTATCACCATCAAAATTAAAGTAATCCTCTACGTTCCATTTTATAAATTCCTTCATATCAAAATCGTGAGGATCATAAGGGGCTACACGCATTTGCGTATCTATATTAGCTACAATACTATAAGCACCTTCGTCTAAATCATAGGTTTCAATAAATTTAGTAATATCTTCATCAATAGGTCCACTCCGTTTCATCTCTAATGCATCGGTAATTACCATTGTTTTATTTTCAATATGAGCAGTAACACATACAATACGCTCATTCGTAATACAAATACCAGAATGAATTTTCTTTTTCCGTTTCATAGATTCACCTCAATACGGTTTTACCTTTACCACATGCATACGCTTATCTTCGTCTACTGTGACATACATATGAACGCGGCTTACTATTTCTCGATTTTTTAATTTCCCATAACTCATAACATGACGAGGATTATCCATCGAATGATCCGGCTCAATTGTAATTTCTACTTCCCCCTCATCTGACACTATTAGCTTTTGATGAAAGTCCCAAGTATTCCCTGCCTTACAATACCCTACAAACCAATGAGCTCCTCTTTGAGCCGCATAATGAGCCTCCTCTAAATGTAATTCATCTATTGCATTACTTTCACAAATTTGACCAATACGAAGCCCCATAAAGGCTAAAACCAATAATAAGGACATTGTAAGTATAGCTACATATGTAATAAAGCCCGCATTATGGGCTCCTCCGTTCATGGCTTGTCTCCTCATTATCTTTATACCAATCATAAATAGTACTCTGCCCTATAGAGACCTCATATAGAGCTAATCCACCATATCCGCTAGTATAAGGCTTATTATTAGTAAAGCGATTATTAATGTACCATCGCATATGAACTGTTTTATTATTATCCAAACTAAAAGGATGCTCCTGCGTATACCCTACATTACGCTTATCTCTTGTTCCGATGATGCGACTGCCACTGACAGGTTGCAGGCTACCATCCGTGAGCTTTCTGTAAAGAGCATGTCTTTGTACGGTCAAGGTCGTACGTTTTGTATCATGAATATATAAGCTTATATTCTTATCCTCTACGGTAACCTTTGCAGGATTCCATATCATTTGAGCTACAACCATGCGCCGTGTATAACGACCATCCTCCATCATCGCTACGCTATCTAGTAATTTGGCATCCCACATAACCGCATAGAATACAATACCTAAGAGTAAGGTAAGGACGATAATAGAAATAGTCATACTAATAAGGGTCGAGTACAATATAAAGCCTTCATGATTATTAACTTTGCTAATAGTTGTAGCTTTTGTCTGAGCTCTATCATTAAGTTGCCCCTTAACTATAGTCTTAGGTATATCCTTATATTTGCTCTTTCTTTTATATTCTTTCAACTTTACCTCATCAATGCCTATTCTCTATATGGTTGCTATTTACTGTTTCTCTTCCAAATCAACGGACAATGAATAGACAACTGTTGCATTATCCATGGCATCTACCGTTAATCGTTGTAGTGAAATACCCTGCACTACTACGGGGTCCACATAGGTTTTATAAGTAATAGCCTCACTAGGACTCATGATAAATTGTGAGTTATGTACACCTGTTTGAAGTGTTCCCGTTTCATAATATGCTGCTTTACCTTCCTCCACATACGTTATAGTATCTTGCAATATATGGTCCCAATAATAAGCTTTATATATCGTTAGCGTCGACATCCAGAACACAGATAATACAATAGGTAACATAAACATTATAATAGCTGCCGAGATTAAAGCATCGCCATACATAAACCCTTCAGTGTACTTCTTCCCATCTGATACGCCCCGTTTGTACAGATATCCATATGCGATTTTTCTCACCACTTTCTCGATCCTCTAGAATAATTTCAGTTCCATCGTATGGTAAACCTAGTGCAGAAAAGGAAATAACCGTCAAAGGACGAGTACTTTCAATATGGGGAGGCAACGACATATCAACGGTAGGGTGTTGAGTATCCTCCTCTAAGGTGTAACTATCCTTATGTAATATAAAGAGCATTCTTCCTTTTCCATTTGATTTATGACCAAGCATAGACCAAAGTTGTACTTTCTTAAGCATATATGCCACCTCTTGTGTGGCACCATTTAAAGTATAACGACTTGGTGTTGTCACTATAGGTAATGCGATAGATATGAGCAGTAAGATTAAAGTTATCGTAATTAGCCATTCTATAAGTAGTGAGCCTCTTTGACGATTTAAAAGTTGTACCTTAACCATTGGTAAAGCACCTCCATATAGGGTCCACCATGTAAGGCACACCACCCACCAAAGCATAGAAAGGGACCAAACGGAATGTATCGATTACGATAGCCTGTTAGTAAGAGATAGAGAGAACCAACACCAAAAGCTACGTAAAAGAAACATACAATCTCCCATGGCGTAAGCCATGTGGCAATGGCAGAAAACCATTTCACATCACCCAGTCCAAAGCCATTATGACTAATCAGACGAAGTCCATATGTAATAGACGCTACACTTATAACACTTAATAGGGTTATTAACATAGATGTATCGTTTATATAGCTATATATAATACCACCTATTACAAGGGCCATAGCCCCTTCATCGGGCAATATATAGTAATGCATATCGATGGTAGCACCTGCTATGATGATGAGTGAAAACGCAGCATACAAAGCAATGTGAATAAAAGATATTGCCTTCGATGATAATAGAATAGGTAACACTACAGATGCTATATATACAATAAGTCCTATTACATAACTAGTCCCTTTCATACCTTGTCCTTCCATATATCAAGCACCTTTAATCGATGACAATACGAGGCCATCAATGTCTACGTGCCTAATAAACACTAGATGCTGAAAAAATAATCACTATGTACCTAATTAACACTATATGCCCATTAAATAGTACATACCTATCGATTAAGGTACACTAGGTGCTGTTACAACTACGGCTTTTGCTGTACCACCGCTAATACCTTCATAGGTAATGGTATATTCTTTACCTTTTGCGGTCTTAACATGTTCAGTGAGATAGCCTTCTTTATAAAGGTTTTCAACTGTTGGTGGAGTATCTACATTTTTATCAATCATGTAGAGCTGGGTCGCATTTTTTATGATTTGAATATCTGCCGTTTCTTTTGCAGATCGCGCTCTATCCGCGGCAGATAAGAACTGCGGCATCGCAATGGCTGCTAAAATCGCGATGACTGCAACGACAACCATTAATTCTACAAGGGTGAAACCACCTTTTCTCGACTTCTTAAGTCCTTCTCGAACACGACATATATGTAATCGCTCTACTATCCATTGTTCACACATTTCTAATCGATGATTTATCCCATGAACCATATGTATAACGGAACTCATAATATCCTCCTTTTACATTATTTTATATAATTCGATACTATATAATACTTGTAAAACAATATCTATTGTCCTCCTAGTTTGCCAATAGACGTAAATAAGGGATACATAACAGAAACGACTAATACGGCTACACCAATTCCCATGACGGTTAATAGTACAGGTTCTAATAGTCGCTCTAAGCGAGCAATATATTTTGAAAGTATAGACTCATAGTAGTGACCACAATGGTTTAACATCTTTACTAACTCACCGCTTTCTTCTCCAATAGAAACCATTTGCCATATAAAATCATTTCCTATATGACCACTTCGTAAGCTTTCTTCAAAAGAAAAGCCATTTAATAGTTTAGCCTCCACCTGCTCACTACATTCGCTGCCATATAGATTGCCCCATAAGGAACGAGTAATATTCATGGTATGAATGATCGAAATCCCCGAGTCAAGAAGCAGTGCCCAAACTTTCAACATACTCGTATAGTACATACAAGTACTCCATTGGTATCGGTGAGCCAAATGCCAAAGCCAACGATGTACTTTACATCTTATACTATGCTTCTTATAAGCAAATACTATTGAAACTATTACAACACTATGTATACCTATTACCATTAAAGGATGTTCCTTTAACCCTTGTCCTAATGCAAAGAGGGCTCGTGTCATCAATGGTAATGTAATATGCATAGTAGTAAAAACCTTTTCAAAGGATGGGATAATAAACAGGATGGTAACGAGAAAGAATACGTTCATCATGAGAAGAAGAAATATAGGATAAGAAATAGCGCTCATAACCTTTTGCCGGATTTGTCGTTCCCAATCGTAGTGACGTGAAATATATTGTAAGCTTTCACCTAAGGTACCTGCTGCCTCTCCACTTTCTAGTAAAGCTAAGGCTATAGCAGGACAACCTTCACTACGTAATGCTTGCGATAAGGTTTGTCCTCTCTCAATCGATTCATACAGAGCCGTATATAGCAAACCTCGCTTTCCATGACAGAGTAACTGTAAAGCCCTTCGTAAAGGTACACCAGACTCTATCAGTAATCCCAGTTGATAGGTTACATCAACCACCATAGAATGATTCCATTTATGTTTCTTCTTTTCTACTTGTAAAGATATTCTATAAATCTTGTATCCATCGCGTTTCAGCCGTGTTCCGATCTCCTGTTCTGAATCGCCCCACATCAAACCTTTCTCTGTTTCATTATTCTCATTTTTTACGACATATTCATAAGCCTCCATGTATTCACCTACGATAATTGTTGATCTAATAGCGTATGTAGTTGTTGTTGAGAACCATATTGTGCCTTCACATCTCGCACAGCCATTTCTAGTGTTTTCATCGGTAATTGTGTTTCTTGAATGGAAATAATTTGAGGTTCCTTACGAGTGCGAATTAAATTTGCTACTGCATGGGTATTCAGCAAAATATCACGAATAGTAATGAACTTCTTATTCCACCTAAGTAGTCGCTGGCATATAACGGCACGTAACACTTGAGATATTTGACTACGTACCTCTTCTTGTTGCTCTCCTGGGAATAGTGAAATCATGCGATGTACAGCCATTACGGCTCGCTGTGTATGCATAGTAGCCATTACAAGATGCCCCGTCTCTGCTGCATGAAGTGCAGCCTCCAAGGTTTCACGATCGCGAAGTTCGCCTACCATAATGACATCTGGATCCTCCCGCAAGGCATCTCGAATGCCGTCAGACATAGACTTAATATCAGCCCCTAATTGCCTTTGATGAATTAAAGATCTTTTAGGTTTAAATTCAAACTCGATAGGGTCTTCTAACGTTATGATATGGCGCTCCATTGTTTGATTAATGTGGTCGATACAACAAGCCAAAGTAAAGCTTTTACCACTGCCTGTAGGACCACAAACGAGCAACAAGCCATCATGGGACTCACATAATTTTTGCAACAATTGCCCTTCACTAGTATCATCTAGTTTTAGCTGTTGATGACTTAGTAGTCGCAATGTACCACATATGGTTTGATTAGCCCGATATAGATGGACGCGAATGCGCATACCACAACAAGAACAGGCTTCATCAAGCGATTGCCATTCATAAGAGGCTATACCACAGCGCCGTAAAATATCTTCGATTAATGCAGTGGTACACGTAAACGAAGTAGCTTTTAATCCGTCACCATACCTCAAATAGATAGGCTCACCACATTGTAGATGGATATCTGTTGATGATAATTGTATGGCTTGTTCTACAATGGCTTCTAAACTTTCATTCTTACAACATGAGTCCACAACGATGCACCTCCTCAATAGATGTAACATGCTGAGAAACGGCCTCACGAGCAGATTCCTCTAATGAAAGTAATACATGTGTTTCTAATTGCTCCCAGTTGGGCGTATTAGTAGGTATTTCTAAATATTCAAATAGAGCGGTCCGCCCGTGGTACGCTTTGCCGTCAAACTTTCGTACTAACCTTTGTGCAATTGCCCCCATTAAGGTAGCCCGTATTAAATAGGGTTCTACGCCCATATCCATAAGTCGCGTCACAACTCCCATCGCCGTATTGGTATGAATAGTCGATAATACACGATGTCCCGTTAAAGCGGCTTTAACTGCAAGCTCTGCAGTCTCCTTATCTCTGATTTCACCAATCATAATCGTATCGGGATCTTGCCGTAATACAGATCTAAGACCTTTTGCAAAGGTAAATCCAATCTTCTCATTGATACCAATTTGGATGGCTCCTTTTATTTCAGCTTCTACAGGATCTTCGAGACATATGAGCTTTGTTTCTTCTAAATTTAACATGCGCAGCATAGCATATAGAGTAGCCGTCTTACCACTGCCTGTAGGCCCACAGATGAGCAGTAAGCCATAAGGTCGTTTAAGGAGTTCCTCAATATGCTCGAAAATATCTGTATGCATACCTAATGCTTTAAGGTCTTTATGACTGCCCTCATTTCCCATAAGGCGACAGACTAAAGTCTCTCCGTATAAACTGGGCAAAGTAGATACACGCATAGTTATGGCTTTATCTTTATGACTCCAAGCCCAACGGCCGTCTTGAGGCAATCTTTTCTCGCTAATATCTAATGAACTACAAACCTTGATGCGATTGATAATAAGTTCTGCTACCTCACAAGGTACAGTCATGTAGTTTTGTAACAGTCCATCTTGTCGTAGTCGAACAAGCACACCACTTTTAAGAGGATCAAAGTGAATATCGCTCACATGATGTTCTAAGGCATGCAAAATAATATCGTCTAATGTTACGTCTACATACATGGTCACCTCCAATACCTTGCGGTATGTTTTTACCTCACACTAGCGTATGGCGTTATAGGTTTCGACATCATTCCCAAAATCCCTTTTTTATTTTTAAAAATCCACGAAGCGAAAACTTTTATATTTTTAGACATACAAAAAAGGCGCCCCGAAGGGCGCCCTTATTAGATTATTAGATATAACGTTTCTTATTTCAAGTTGTAGAATACGTCATTACCTTTATATTGAGCTGTTTCGTATAACATTTCTTCAATGCGAAGCAATTGGTTGTATTTTGCTACACGTTCAGAGCGAGCTGGTGCACCAGTCTTAATTTGACCAGCATTTACAGCTACAGCGATGTCAGCGATGAATGTATCTTCAGTTTCGCCAGAGCGGTGAGATACTACGCAAGTGTAACCAGCGCGTTTTGCAAGTTCCATAGCGTCAAAAGCTTCAGTGAGGGTACCAATTTGGTTAACTTTTACAAGAATAGAATTACCTACACCAAGCTCAATACCACGAGCTAAACGTTTTGTGTTAGTTACGAATAAATCGTCACCAACAAGTTGTACGCGGTCGCCAAGACGATCTGTTAATAATTTCCAGCCTTCCCAATCTTCTTCTGCAAGACCATCTTCGATGGATACGATTGGGTATTTGCCTACTAAGTATTCATAGAAATCAACCATTTCAGCGGCTGTTTTAACTTTTCCTTCGCCAGCTAGATTATATTTGCCATCTTCATAGAATTCGGAAGATGCAGAATCAAGGGCCAATTTAAAGTCTTTACCAGGCTCATAACCAGCCGCTTTAATAGCTTCACAAATGACTTCCAATGCTTCTTCGTTGGATGCCAAGTTAGGCGCAAAACCACCTTCATCGCCTACTGCAGTGCTAAGGCCTTTGCTATGAAGTACGGATTTCAATGTATGATATACCTCTGCACAGCTGCGAAGAGCTTCTGCGAAAGATTCAGCGCCTACAGGCATGATCATGAACTCTTGAATATCTACGTTGTTGTCCGCATGAGCACCACCGTTTAAGATATTCATCATAGGAACTGGCAATTCTTTTGCGTTGAAACCACCAAGATATGCAAATAATGGCAAATCTAAGGATTCAGCTGCTGCGCGAGCTACCGCCATAGATACGCCAAGGATTGCGTTTGCACCAAGGTTAGATTTATTATCTGTGTCGTCTAATTTCAACATCAAGTTATCGATTGCCACTTGTTCTGTAGCATCATAACCGATAAGTGCAGGACCGATTTTAGCATTTACATTATCGATAGCTTTCAAAACACCTTTGCCAAGGTAACGGGATTTATCACCATCGCGTAATTCTACGGCTTCAAACATACCTGTAGAAGCACCAGATGGAACAGCTGCAGTAGCAATAGTGCCGTCTTCTAAACATACTTCAACTTCAACAGTTGGGTTACCACGGGAATCTAAAATCTCTCTTGCAATGACTTGTTCAATTACTGCCATTTTATCACCTCATAAATCTAATGTGGAATTATCAAAAATATTCCACCACTATGTATCGATTGGGTTTAACTGTAGTGAAAGTTAAACCTCAAAATTATGCTCTATGTACTAAACTATGTCCTGTCATAGCACTTGGTTGCTCTATGCCAGCTAAGTCTAATAAGGTAGGAGCGATATCACATAATTTACCAGCTTCTAAAGTAGCTGTTTTTAGAGTATCACTCATTAAAATTAAAGGAACTAAATTTGTAGTATGTGCCGTATGGACTTTACCAGTTTCATGATTTACCATAAGCTCCGCATTACCATGATCTGCTGTAATCAGCAAATGACCATTTTTACTGCGAATAGCCTCTACAATGCGACCTAAACAAGTATCAACGGCTTGAATTGCTTTAACAGCTGCTTCAAAACTACCTGTATGACCAACCATATCTGGGTTTGCAAAGTTCAAGATAATCATATCGTATGTTTCATCTTGAATGGCTTGTACCACCTTATCCGTTACTTCATAAGCACTCATTTCAGGTTGTAAATCATAGGTAGCCACTTGAGGAGATTTTATGAGAATACGGTCCTCACCTTCAAATGGTTCCTCTTTACCGCCGTTGAAGAAATACGTTACATGAGCATATTTCTCTGTTTCAGCAATACGTAATTGACGGTATCTACCTGTGCTTAGCACTTCGCCTAATGTTTCAGACAAGGTATCCTTTTCATACACGATATGCACCGGCAAACCATCTTCGTATTTAGTCATAGTCGCCATATACAATGATAGTTGGTCTCGTTTAAAGCCATCAAAGTCAGGCAACACTAAGGCTTTTGTAAGCTCACGACCACGGTCTGGACGGAAATTACAGAAGATAACGGCATCTCCATCTTTGATAGTCCCTTCAGCATCAATTACGGTAGGAAGAACAAATTCATCAGCTACATCTTTGTCATAGGACTGTTGAACAGCTTCACAAGCAGAACCTGCTGTTTCGCCTTGACCATGTACAATAGCATTGTATTCTAACTCAACACGGTCCCATCGATTATCGCGATCCATTGCATAGTAACGACCGCTCACGGTAGCAATCTTGCCACAGTTTAGCTCTTCCATATACGCTTCTAAGTCCTTTAAATAGCCTTGCGCACATTGAGGAGCTACATCACGGCCATCGAGCAAGGCATGTACATAAACGTGCTCGATACCATGATCATGAGCCCCTTTAATGACTGCCTTAATGTGATCTAAGGAGCAATGTACATTGCCATCTGAAACTAGACCGATAAGATGTAAGCTTTGTTTTTTAGCGACTTCGTATAGTTCCTTCATAACAGGGCGATTATAAAACTCACCAGATTCAACATCTTTAGTAATACGAGTCAAATCTTGATACACGATACGCCCAGAGCCAAGGTTTAAATGGCCTACTTCAGAGTTCCCCATTTGACCTTCTGGCAGGCCTACCGCAAGCCCTGATGCTTCTAATTTTGTATGTGGATACGTATCCCATAATTGATTAAAACAGTGCGGCTTCGCCTGTACTACAGCATTGGTTGTATCTGATTGATCCCCCATGCCAAAGCCATCTAAGATGACTAGCATTACGGGAGCCTCTAATTTAGCCATTTTTAACCTCATATTAAGCGCTTACTTGATTCGCCGCTTTAATAATATCAATAAATTCATCAACCACTAAAGATGCACCGCCTACGAGAGCACCGTCAATATTTGGTTCCCCTAGAATTTCTAATGCATTTTCAGATTTAACGCTACCTCCATATTGGATACGCACGGCATCGGCAACTTCATCATCATATAAAGAGCGAATATAATCGCGAATAGCCTTACATACCTCTTCAGCTTGATCTGCAGTTGCAGTTTTACCCGTACCGATAGCCCAAATTGGTTCGTACGCAATAATAAGCTGACTAACATGCTCTTTAGGAATATCCTGTAAAGCCCCTTTAAGTTGAGCCGTAATCCAATCAAGAGTATGACCCGCTTCACGTTGCTCTAAACTTTCACCAACACAGACGATAGGGTTCAAATTATGATGGAATGCACTTTTAATTTTCGCATTCACCGTCTCATCTGTTTCGCCATAATATTCACGGCGTTCAGAATGACCGATAATAACATAATTGACGCCTACCTCTGTAAGCATAAGTGGTGAAATTTCACCAGTGAATGCACCAGCATCATGATAATCCATAGTTTGTGCGCCTACTTCAATCGCTGTGTTACGCGTCAGAGCTACAGCACGCTCAATAGCTGTGAAAGGCGGGCAAACAACTACATCACAGGATAATTCCATATCTT
>ENA-OWLZ01000200-OWLZ01000200.1-metagenome-genome-assembly--contig:-NODE-200-length-17041-cov-12.944248_pt1 | contig 17041 bp, 17 predicted proteins | sample MGYA00245341_ERZ651117 | MGnify/ENA primary metagenome ERZ651117 (study PRJEB26857, sample SAMEA4031763) | metagenome | biome: human; feature: oral; material: saliva | place: Philippines | collected 2014... | reverse complement strand
ATTCAATCTAGCAAAATTACATAACAGAATACAAGCAGGACGAGTTAATACAACACTATTTACTGCAAAACAAACTGCTTAAACCAAGAAATTTTTAAATAGGCCTAAAGGCCTATTTAAGTGCGTCTAAAAACAAGAAACACCAAGAAAACATAAGATTTTACAAATCTAAATGTCTTGGTGTTTCTTATATTTTAAAGGGACTGCAACTAGAATGCGGTAAAACCGCATTCTGTTACAGCCCCACTTGCAGCGATTATTCGGTACCGATGGCATTTTCTAATGCTCGTTGTACACCTAGGTATACAGCTTTGGCTAATGTGTCGCCGAATAGGGAATAGGATCCTGCATCAGTTAATACATCACCATTTGTATTGATGGTTAAGATGATGCCATCTGTAGCAGTTCCAGTAGCGGAGGTATTCGTTTCTTTTGCTAAACTGTGAACTATATGTGTATTATATTTGGGGAAGTCCTTGGTACTTTCTACCTTCCAATCTTGTAATGCTGCTGTTTTAGCCTCAGTAATCGTCATGATGGCTTTCACCATCGCACTATCTGTTAAGGCCTTGTTGGTGAATACGAGGATATTAATTGTGCCAGGGGTGTGGAATTCACCATCTTTTTCTTCATAACAATAACCTGTACCTGCACGATGGGCTGTTTTCTTATAACCACCGGTGACAATGGTTTCAACGATTGTATCACTTTCTTGTACCATTGTGTACGCATGAAGGGCTGGTGTAGCAGAGGTTAACAGTGCAGTGCTGAAATGTACAGGCATATCGATGTGCTCAAATTCTTGAGCTAAATAGTTTGCTACAGAACCACCTGGTAAATCCTTTTCTGTTTCAATATGGTAGGTTAATTGTTGATTACGTATACCTAATGTATGGTGAAAGCCTCCATTTAGTTGACCGCTGCTCAAGGAATAGTGAATGTCGTCAAAGAGTACGGTTACAGAGTTGCATTCTTTAGTGACATGACCGCCCGTTATTAATTCATCTGGCGCTGTATATGGATTATTAGACATATAGGACTCCCTAGTTTATCATTGTTAGATATAGAATATAAAGCTATAATAAAAGGTAATATTTTATTATCTTCATATAAGTTGTTTATAATACATAACATTTACATGTGAAATTATATCATATGTTTGCCATAGATTTGAGTAAATTACCTTGAGGAAGATGGAGGTTTATATGTATGAGTTTTTAGCATCGGCTTCAGAGTTATTATTTAAAGATGCCAATGTGTTGTTAAGATTGCGGGAATGGTTTTTTAGCCAAGCTGGTAATATTTTGCTTGATCTTATTATATTTTTTGTAGGTCTCTATATTATTCGATGGATTAAAACTTTTGCGGTTCGTGTTATGACACGGGCAAATTATGATACAGCAGCTATGAGTTTTATGACTCAAATCATCAATTATGTGTTACTTGTAGGATTGATTTTGATATGCCTTAATCAAATTGGTATACCTACAACATCCTTTGTAGCTGCCTTTGGTGCCTTTGGTTTAGGTATTGGCTTGGCATTACAAAATAATATGTCTAATTTGGCATCTGGGCTATTAATTCTGATATTCAAACCATTTCGTGCTGGTCACGTAATCCAAGTTGGGGACATTATAGGTAGTGTTACAGCTATACAATTTATGTACACTATTATTATTACAAAGGATCAAAAGCAGATTTATATACCAAATTCATTGCTTACATCACAAACTGTTATCAATATTACAAATACAAAGATACGTGTGATTCCATTTGTTTTTGATATTGGCTATAACAATGATCATCATGAAGCTATAAAAATATTAAAGAATGTATTTACTAATGAAAAACGTGTTCTTGATGTGAAAAATATGGAAATTGGGATTTCTGAATTTGGAGATAACTCAGTGCGTATTTCTGCCTTTGCTCGCGTTAATACCAAGGACTATCTTGATGTACAATACAGTATTATGTCTGATGTAAAGGATGCCTTTGATAAATATGGTATCGATATTCCATATCCGCAACGTGTAGTATATGTACAAAATGTAGATACTTCTACGGGTGAGTTAAAAGGAACAAAGAAAAAGGCTACTGCAACGAATATGGATATATAGTGCAAGTGAACAATAATTGATTGTTAGAACTAGAAAGAGATATATATGATAGATTTAATAATGAACAAGCGTTCAGTATGGCAATATTTTGTATTGGCGCTAGCTTTCATCAGTGTCATGTGTATTGGCACAGTTGTTCGTGCTGATGCACCTACGCCACCATCTACCATTGGTGAAGCAGTAGTGCTCATTGATGCAGATAATAAGGAAATTTTATTCGCCAAGAATCCTGATAAATGGATGCATCCGGCAAGTACTACGAAAATGGTAACCTTATTAACAGCCCTTGAGTTAAAAGGAACACAATTAGATGAGTTGGCAACGATTAGTCCCTATGCGACGAGCATGGAAGAATCTAATCTTGGTGTACAAGTAGGCGATCAAATCACCTTGGAAGGTGTTCTTGAAGGTATGATGGTAGCATCTGGTAATGATGCGGCTGTAGTGGTGGCGGAGAACGTAAGTGGGTCTGTAGAAAATTTTGCGAAGGATATGAATCGCATAGCTGCTAAGGCGGGGGCTAAAAACAGCGTATTCCTGAACCCGCATGGATTGACCCAAATGGGTCATCATTCGACGGCACGAGATTTGGCTTTAATTGCAGCTTATGGGATGAAATATCAAATGTTCCGCGATAAGGTGGCTAATGATTACTATACGGTGCCATATCAAAACCGTACACCCGAAACGATTCGAACTACAAACCATTTTATCCGCAATAAATATCCTGGTGCTAATGGTTTGAAGACTGGCTTTACAAATGCGGCTGGTGAGTGTTTAATCGCATCAGCTACGCGAAATGGGCACACTATGATTGTGGTGATGCTCAATGATGACAACCGTTGGAATGAGGCCGTTCAGTTCCTAGACTATGGCTTTAAATTACGCGGTGTCATTTAATATCATAACTATTTGGTTATACATACTATAAAAGGTCCTACCTTCTGGTGGGACCTTCATTGTAAGGGGGGATTTGTATGAGTTCATTTTTTGCTTTTTTAAAACGGATGCGCTTTATTAACCGTTGGAGCTTGATGCGCAATACAGAACTGGAAAATATTCAAGAGCACAGCCTTGAGGTAGCCATGGTAGCACACAATTTGGCGGCTCTTAAAAATGAATATTTCGGTGGAAATTTAGATATTAACAAGGTGGCCGTTATTGCCATGTACCATGAGGTAAGTGAAATTTTTACAGGGGATATGCCGACGCCTATTAAATACTTTGATCCTAAGCTTCGTTCCTTGTATGGCGAGGTCGAAACTTTAGCGCAAGAAAAAATGCTAAGTACATTGCCGGAACGATTGCAATCCGTTTATAAACCGTATATTGTAGATGCTGAAACATTGCCTGAATGGCCGATTGTGAAAGCCGCTGATACCTTGTCCGCCTATATGAAATGCGTTAATGAATTACATGCGGGCAATGATGAATTTAAGGAGGCGCACGATACGATTTTGGCCAAGTTGAAAGCTCTAAATATGCCGGAGGTGGACATGTTTATCGAAGAATATGTACCTGCCTTGAGTGAATCTTTGGATAAACTTAATTACTATAAAATATAGCAGGCGGTATCAAGGTTTGGTAATATATTCCTGATTGCGTATCAATATCTTTTTGCCGCGCCATGAGAAGGCTCGATGCCCGTGTTTTACTTTAAATTCCTTATTGGTCATGGACTCTAATTCGGCAACATCCACATAAGGTTCGATAGATTGAAATTCAATAATGGGTGTTGTAGGTAAGTCCTTATTATGAGGGCATACCTCTTGGCATACATCACAACCGAATAGCAAGGGTGATTTCCTGATGATGGCTTGTTCGTCATCGGTGAGATCGCCTTTTTTTTGCGTTAAATAGCTTTTACAGGTGGCGTAATTAAATTCATTGCCATCTAGACACTGACCTAAGCAGGAGGTAATGCATCGATTACAACCCATACACGTATCGGCCATAGGCGTGTTGGGTTCAAACTCTAATGTAGTAAGCACAGTGCCGATAATGATATAAGAACCCCAAGTTGGATTGATAAAGCATTTGTTTTTACCGTAGAATCCAAGACCTGCTAAATATGCCATATACCGATCGGCCAAGGGACTCGTATCGCAATGGATAGAGAATGATGCATCTTGAGCGGCCGTTTTTAGTTCATCTACGAGGCGTTGTAAATAGTCTGTCACAACGAGATGGTAATCAGTGGCCCACGTGTAACGGGATAGATTCGTAGGACCTTCATGTGGTACATGATAGGGAAATAGACAGACGATGGCGCTGCGTGGCATAAAGTCCGTTGTGCCCATTAGTCGTTCGTCCGTGTTGGCTGCTGTGAATGGGCAAGGATTGGATTCCTGCAAAATTTTGCGCGCCTCTATAGGGAGTGGCCATGACGTGGTTCCTACTACGGGGATATGTAATTGTTTGCAAACTTCTTGTAATTTTATATTGTTTGTCATAGATTTACGATGTAATAGTTGTTACAATTATATATAAGCAAAAATGAAAGGTTTTATGGCAACATTGCTAATAGTAAATGGCTTAAGATAATGATTGTTTTTAGTATACCATTGTGAGGATAGATTATGTTAGCCTTTTTGAAAGTATTACAACCGAAGACGGTGGAAGAGGCCTATGAAATGGCCATAAAAAATAAGATGGCTCCTATGCTTGCGGGAGGGTGTTGGCTGCGATTGGGGCGCCGCACATGGCCTGCAATAATCGATATGGCAGGACTAGATTTACGATATGTTCGTGAAGAAGATACCGAATTTGTTATTGGTGCCATGGCGACACAAGGTGATGTAGAACGGTTTGAACCATTACAACAATTTTGTGGTGGCGTCGTAGTGCGTGGCGTTAAGGAAATTTTAGGAGTCCAATTTAGAAATATGGCTACCATGGGTGGTTCCGTGGCTAGTAAATTTGGTTTCTCTGATATTATTCCCGCCTTGTTAGCTGTTCATGCAGACATCGTAACCTATAAAGGTGGTCGTATGTCCATGAAGGATTATATGAATTATCGGGAACGTGATATTTTAGTTGAAATTCGCATCCCTAAACGCGAAGTGCCTGTTGCGATTGAGGCATTGCGCATTTCTCGTGGCGATTTTCCGTATTTGACGGGATCTATTCGCCGTGATGATACAGCCTATGAAATCTATATCGGGACTCGTCCAGGTGCGCCACAATTGGCTGAGAAAGCCAGTGCGTTGCTTTCAGAAAAAGGAGTAGATGCACTAGATGAGGCAGCACAGATTGTATCAGAGGAATTAGTGTATCAAAAAAATTCTCATGCATCGAAAGAATATCGCATAGAAATGGCTAAAGCCATGGTTCGTCGGTTAGTTAAGGAGGTGGCACAATAATGGAATTAGTATTGAATATTAATAATAAAAACGTAACTGTTAATGTGCCAACGGATGAAATGCTATTAACTACGTTGCGTAACTTAGGCTATTATAGCGTACGTTGTGGCTGTGATACGACAAACTGTGGTTTATGTACTGTTTGGGTAGATGATGAAATCACGCTATCCTGTGCATATCCTACATTTCGTGCGCCAGGTCATACAATTACAACCCTTGAAGGGCTGGAAAAAGATGCGTCTTTGCTAGCTGACTGTCTTGCATCTGAAGGGGCGGACCAATGTGGTTTCTGTACTACTGGTATGATGATGAGTGCCATCGCATTGAAGCGTAGAAATCCTAATGCCAGTGATGATGAAATTCGAGAATATTTGATTGGAAATCTCTGTCGCTGTACTGGCTATGAATCGCAACTTCGAGGCGTTCGTAAGTATTTACAAGGAGGTTTATAATGAAGCACGTTGGTAAGTCTTATGATAAAGTCGATGCCAAGGGGATATTGAGTGGTAAACCTTCCTACACAGGGGATTTTGTACCAAAAGATGCCCTTATTATTAAGGTGTTGCGTAGTCCTCATGCGCAGGCGAAAATTAAATCTATCGATACATCTAAAGCTAAACTAATCCCGGGTGTAGAGGCTATTTTTACCTATGAAGATGTACCGAATACGCGTTTTACCTTAGCGGGTCAGACGTATCCAGAGCCATCTGCTTATGATGCGTTGATTCTTGATCCTGTAGTCCGCTATGTAGGCGATGAAGTGGCCCTCGTTGTGGCTAAAGATGAAGCTACTGCATTGAAGGCGATGCCTCTCATTAAAGTTGAATACGAGGTGCAAAAGCCGGTACTTGATTTACGTACAGCTATGGACCATGAAACAGTAGTTCATCCAGAAGATGATATTCTTAATCACATTCCAGTAGGACAAGACTGTAAACGCAATATTTGTGTATCGTACCATAAACGTGTTGGCGATATTGAAGCAGAACTTGCGAAATGCGACTATGTTGTAGAAGGCACTTATTTTGATCAGGCAACGCGTCAATCCGCAATGGAACCATTCCAAAGCTTTGGCTATATCGATCATTTAGGGCGTATTGTCATTGTAAGCTCCACGCAAATCGTGTTCCATGTACGTCGTCATATCGCACGAGCACTAGGTATTCCTGCCTCTAAGATTCGTGTTATTAAACCTCGTATTGGTGGTGGTTTTGGTTCAAAACAAACTGCTTGTACAGAATTGATGACTGCTTTTGTAACATGGAAATTACAAAAGCCTTGCTATCTTCTCTATGATAGAACGGAAGCGCAAACTTGTTCTACTACACGTCATGCTCGTGAATGGTATATTCGCTTAGGTGCTACAAAGGATGGCATTATCCAAGTTATTGATATGGATTCTATTACTGATGCTGGGGCTCATGCAACCCACTGCTTTACTACGACTACAGCAGGGGAACACAAGTCCGTGCCATTGTATAACAAGGCAAAAGCGGTGCACTATGGCACGGAAGGTGTTTACATGAACCATACGCCGGGCGGTGCCTTCCGTGGCTATGGTGCTACAGAAGCTTTGTGGCCGTTGGAGTGTGCCGTTAACCGATTAGCAGATGAAATGGGTATTGACCCAGCTGAACTTCGTCAAAAGAATTTGATTGCTGCTGGCGAACGCAGCTTAGTATATGATCCTGATGAAATTATGGATTCTGGACTATTCCAAGAAACCGTAAATAAGGTTAAGGAAATGGCCCGTTGGGATGAACGCCCTCATAGTTGGGACATTGATGAGCGCTATCGCGGCGGTTTAGGTATGGCGCTTGCCTTACAAGGGTCCGGTGTTGCTAATATCGATGTAGCATCCGTAGAAATTCGTCTTGGCGATGATGGTAACTACACATTGTATACGGGTTCTTCCGATATGGGGATGGGGGCTAATACAATTCTTACACAAATGGCTTGTGAAGTCCTTGGTTGCCCTATGGAATCTATGACTGTTGTCGAATCTGATACGGATATTGTTCCATTTGATCCAGGTTCATACGCATCGAGCACGACGTATGTAACGGGGACCGCGGCGAAGATGGCGGCTGAAGAGTTGAGAGAAAAGATAATCCATAAATTAGCGCAATTTATGGATGTTAAACCAGAAGATATTGATTTTGACGGCTTAGTAGGTACAACTAAGGATGGTACAAAGAAAATGTCCGTTCAAGAACTAGCGCCTAAGCTATTAGTAGGAACTACATCCGAACAACTAACGGGTTTTGCAACGTGGGGGAGTCATACCTCACCACCGCCATTTATGGCCTCTATTGCTGAAGTTAAGGTAGACAAACAAACGGGGCAAATTATACCATTACATATGTATAATTGCGTAGACTGTGGTACCGTTGTGAACCCTAAATTAGCGCGTGTACAGGTTGAAGGCGGTGCGGTACAAGCCATTGGTATGGCTTTGTATGAAGATGTTAGATACTCTAGTAATGGTCGTTTAGAAACCAATAATTTCATGACCTATAAGATTCCTACACGTCAAGATATTGGTGAAATACATACAGCCTTTGTTGAATCATATGAGGAAAGTGGCGCATATGGTGTTAAATCCATCGGTGAAATTGTTATTAATACAGCTTGTCCCGCAATACAGCATGCTGTAAAAAATGCAGTTGGTGCGGATATTCGTACATTACCTATGACACCAGAGAAGGTATTTATGGGGATGGACGAGAAATATAAAGTATAACTATTTCTACATTCCTAAAGGGGGCCTCGTGCTATGACATCACAAACGCAGTACTGGAATCGTCTTATCCAACCAGGCATTGTCGCATTGGTTGGCGCTGGCGGCAAAACAACGGTCTTATCTAAGCTAGTCGAGTATGGTCGGTTGCAAGGACAACCTATTGTAGTGACGACTACAACACAGTTGTATGAATCACAAGTGGCTCAATATGAACCTATTTATACGAAAGATATTAACGATGTTGATGAATATTGTACAAAACGTATTCAACAAGGATATTGTGGCGCCTGGTTTAGTGGTATTACACGAACTAAGGTTGATGCTGTAGATTGTGAAAGTATAGATGGTCTTAGCGCATTACATCCAAACTGGCAAATCGTCGTTGAAGCGGATGGAGCCAAAGAAAAATGGCTTAAGGCACCGAAACATACGGAACCAGTTATCCCGAGTCAAACAAAGATAACTATAGGGGTAGTGAACCTTCAAATGCTAGGTGCATCCCTTGATGAAGATCATGTTCATAATTTGGAATTAGTTCAATCCATTGTACATCGCGAAGAAGGGGCCATCGTAACACCTCATATGCTTGCTCAAATCGTGCTTCATAAACAAGGGTTATTCCAATATAGTAAAGGCAAGAAAATCTTGTTCTGTACTGGTTATGACACGGTGCAACATCGTATTATTGATGATTTCATAAGCCATGTGGTAGATAGTGATATTACGGACATTGTGTTGGCGGATGGGTATAAGGCTAGTTGTGAAATTCGTCGCATTATTCAGTGTCGCTAGGTAGCAAAATGGAATATAAGACAGGTGAAAGCGCTCCCTTAGGGGGCGCCCTTTCACGAGAAATGCCTTGTATTGGCATTGTCCTGTTAGCAGCAGGTCAGTCGAGACGAATGGGAAAAAATAAACAGTTACTTTCGTGGCGCGGAAAGACGATTCTTGATGCGGTATGTCACGCACTACAAATTGGCTGGGAGCAAACTAATTCTTCGTGGGATTTAAAAAATTATCCAATGGTTGCCGTTACAGCTGGGGACCATGATATTGACCATATTGCTAGTAGTTATGGATTTTCCATTATTCATAATGAATGTTCTGATTTAGGTCAAGGCACATCTATCGCATTAGGCGTACAATACTTGATGAATGAATTTGGCACACACGCGTTAGATGGTATTATTTGCTCTGTGTCTGATCAACCGTTACTGAAACCAATGGTTGTTGAACAACTCATCACTAGCTTTCAACAGCATAGGGATGAAACAAATAGAACAATCGTAGTACCTAAATATGGAACAACTCAACACCTTGGCAACCCAGTTTTGTTTGGTGCCCATTGGTTTGAGGCGTTGCAACACATCGAGGGCGATCAAGGTGGACGAACGATTATTCGTGGTGCGGGGCAGAATTTTGTAGAATATGTAAGTATTATTCCTGAATGGGGATTTGATATAGATACGCCAGAGGATTATAACGATTTACAACATCGTGAAAGTGAGGGTGTATGAAGCCTTTAATACTTGTGCGCGGAGGCGGCGATATCGCTTCCGGTGCAATTTATAGATTGAGACGTGCAGGTTATCCTGTAGTGGTTAATGAAATTGCTATACCTACTATGATTCGCAGAGAGGTTAGTTATGGCAATGCTGTTCATTGCGGTGAAATGATTCTTGAAAGGTTAGTCGCACGTCATGTGGGTATCGATGAAGTTCAGGACACTTTATCACAAGGTGTGATTCCTGTTGTAACATCGCCCTATGAGGAGATATTAGATCAACTACATCCAGATGTTGTTGTAGATGCCATTTTGGCTAAAAAGAATTTGGGGACTACTAGACTCGATGCACCCTTTGTTATTGGTGTAGGACCTGGGTTTAGTGCGGGCCGTGATGTGAATGTGGTCATCGAAACTATGCGTGGACATAATTTGGGACGCTGTATCTATGATGGTGAAGCAGAACCTAATACGGGGATTCCTGGCAATGTGGGTGGCTATACGCATGAACGTGTGATTCATTCATCAAAGGCGGGTTTATTTACAGCCAAACGCCATATTGGCGATGAGGTACAAGCTAATGAGGTGATTGGTTATGTCGATGAAGAACCGGTGCGAGCTAAGATTACCGGTACATTACGGGGCATTTTAAAAACGGGACTCATCGTTTCTGACCATTTTAAATTAGCTGATGTGGATGCTCGTTGTGAGGAATCGCATTGTTATAGTATTTCTGACAAATCCCTCGCTGTTGGTGGCGGTGTTTTAGAGGCTGTTACAGCATGGGACTATGAAAGGAATAAAGATGGAAAGCATTTATGATATTATGAAAGACCGATTGCAGGTCACGGAACCGACATTTTTGGTGACTATTTTATCGGGGCCTCGTCAAGGGAATAGGACTATCTATACTCAGGATGGGGATATATTATATGGTGACGCTATAGAAGGCTTTACACTAAATAGAGTTAAGCCGAATGCTTTATGTGTGTTTGGTAGTACTGAATGCTTTGTTGAGCCTATTGAAAAAGATCCATCTGTACTTGTACTTGGGGCAGGTCATGTGAGTCGGGCAATTACAGATTTATTATTATTTATCGGATGTCGTGCTACGGTCGTCGATGATCGACCTGAATATGTGGTGCCTGAATTCTTTGATGAACGTGTAACAAGAAAATGTTTGCCGTTGAATGATTTTAGAGACAAGTTACCTCTTGATGAGTATAATGGCTTTATTATCGTTACGAGAGCCCATGAATTCGATAATACGTGCCTTGAACAATTGAGAGAACAATTGCCTACTTATATGGGCGTTATGGGCAGTCAACAACGCATTTATTATGCATTAGAAAATTTGAAAGCCAAAGGTTGGACACAAGAGGAACTCGATATGATCTATGCTCCTATTGGTCTAGATTTAGGTGCTCAAACACCAGAGGAGATTGCCTTATCTATCGTCAGTGAGTACCTTGCTGTTGTACGAGGTAAACAAGGTCAGTTTTTACGTAGAAAGAGAGTTGTAAGTCATGAATCGTGAGTTTGTAGAATATTTGAGTCAACGCACAGGTGAAACACTAGCAGTGGCAACAATTCTTCATACGGCTGGTTCTACGCCTCGTAAAGCAGGTACCTCGATGGTTGTATTCCCTGATGGGTCTATTTTTGGCACTATCGGTGGTGGTCGTGCAGAAAATGAAATACGCCTCAGTGCTATTGATTCTATGAAGAAGAAGGAGCAGCATCGACGTATCGAAGTAAAATTAAATGATGATGTAGCCGTAAAGGAAGGCATGGTCTGCGGTGGATGCATGGATGTGTGGATTAAAACGCAAAATGTATAATCCTGTTTTAAATTTACAGTGCTCATAAAATGCGATAAAATATAAGGTACAGCTAATGTAATGGCTGTACCTTATTATTTTGTATAAGGAGTTGCACATATGCATTTTGAAGCCCTCATACATACCTTTAGAATCCTTGATCTCATCGATATCTTGACGGTTGCTATCGGTATTTATTATATGTATAAACTCTTAAAGGATACACGCGCTGTAGCCTTGTTGAAAGGGTTATTATTTTTGGCTATTTTGAATGTTTTAAGCCATGTAATGAATCTGTATGTTATTAACTGGATTCTCCAACAAGGGATGACCGTTATCCTCTTTGCGTTACCTGTCGTATTTCAACCGGAACTACGTCGTGCCCTAGAGCAACTTGGGCGAGGGCGGATTTTCAGCAAAGCACAGAATGTAAACGAAGAAGAAATGGATATGGCCATCAATGAAGTGATGGCAGCAGCTCGTGTTATGTCTCGTGAACATACAGGGGCCCTCATCGTATTCGAACGTGAGGTAGGATTAAATGATTTTATTGATACAGGTATCATCGTAGATGCCGTACTCAGCCGGGAATTGATTAAAAATATTTTCGTTCCTAGTACACCACTTCATGATGGGGCTATGATTATCCGCAATGGCCGCATTCAGGCTGCAGGTTGTCTATTGCCGCTTACAGAGGACCGTACATTGAGTACCGAACTTGGTACACGTCATCGCGCGGCTATCGGCTTGTCTGAACAAACAGACGCGGTTGTCGTTGTTGTCAGTGAAGAAACGGGTGTCATTTCTTATACCTATGGCGGACATATTTATCGTCATTTGCCAGAAGACCAAATTAAAGAGGCTCTTCGTACATTTATGGAAAGACCTCGTCAAAATATTACGAGCATGTGGAAATGGGGTGGCAAGAAATGCTGATTCATTTGAAACGCAACTGGCCTGCAAAAATACTTTCATTATTGGCAGCCATCGTCATGTGGTTTTTTATTATGCGCGACCAAAATCCTGTAATGGAGGTTTCCTATACGGTGCCTGTACAGGTGCAAAATTTGGCAGCTAATTACATCATAGAGGATGCACCTCAATATGTACGCGTTACGCTTAGTGGGTCTCGGGACACGATTATTAATTTAAAATCTGAAAACCTTAAGGCCTATATTGATGCATCTGGTGTTTCCACTGGTCAAAATAATGTAACAATTCACTTTAATCCACCATCGGGTATGACGTTAGTAGAGGTTAAACCTGATACGATAACGATTAATGTAGATGAATATGCATCAAAGAAATTACCTGTTGAAATTGTGCCAATCGGACAAATTCCGGATAATGTGGCCATGAAATCGGTTACCGTGATTCCTAAGGAAGTAATGGTATCTGGTCGTAAACAACAAGTAATGGCTGCCACACGAGTTGTCATGAAGGTTAATGTGGCTGGTCAAACTAAAAACTTTAGCGCTGTTGCTGATTTGGAAGCTTGGGATAATGCGGGCAATGTGCTCGATGTAAATATTAGCCCAACACAAGGCCAAGCACAGTATGAATTAAATTTACTTAGAAAAGATAAAGCCGTACCTATTTCGGCAATAACCGTAGGTCAAGTAGCGGATGGTTATGAAGTCAAAGGTATTACGATTAAGCCTGTACAAGTAACAATTACGGGTCGTGAAGAAATGGTGGATTCTGTTTCGGATCTTAAGACGGAATCTATTGATATAAGTAATGCTACGGCACCTATTGATGGTACCTATAATATAGTAATTCCTGATGGCCTTACTAGTAAGATGACTACGGTTCATGTAACAGTGGATATACAAAGAAAAGCATAGATATGATAAGAATAATAAATCTTCGCGTAGCCGTTACTGTAAAGGCTACGATTGAAGACATAGTAGAAAAGAAATATCCTCAACTAAAGGGGCATATACAGAAAATTCATGTGGTGAGACGTGCCGTCGATGCACGTAAGAAACCCAACATCGTATTTGTGTATACCCTTTTTGTAGAGGCACAACATGAAGAAAAACTTATTAAAAAATTAGGTAAGCAAAAGGATGTTACCTTGTTTACACCAGAGGATCCTGAGCCGATTGTAATTGGTGACAGACCTCTCGCACATAGACCTGTTGTAATGGGGTTTGGCCCAGCAGGTATGATGGCTGCTTTTTATTTAGCCCGTGAAGGCTATCGCCCTATCGTGTTGGAACGAGGGCAGGATGTAGATACGCGTGCAAAGGATGTGGAAATATTTTGGAAAACGGGATCCTTTAAACCGGAATCGAATGTTCAATTCGGTGAAGGTGGAGCCGGTACATTTTCTGATGGTAAATTGACTACTCGTGTGACACATCCACGGTTGCATGAAATTTCCAAATATTTTGTAGAGTTTGGTGCACCAGAAGAAATCTTATACAAGCATAAACCTCACGTAGGAACAGATAAATTGCGTCATATGGTAAAAGCCATGCGTGAGCGCATTATCGAGTGGGGTGGCGAAGTCCGCTTTGGTGCTAAGGTAACAGATATAATTGTTAACCAGGACCGTGTGGTCGGTATCGAGGTGAATGGTACAGAACGTATTGATACGACTCTAGTTTTGTCCGGTGTTGGTCATAGTGCACGAGATACCTATGAAATGTTATTTAAACGCGGTATCGATATGGTAGCTAAACCATTTGCTATCGGTGTTCGCATTGAGCATCCTCAAAATGTCATCAATCAATCTCAGTACGGTGTGGATCCAAAGAGCCTAGGTTTAGGTGCTGCTGAGTATTCCTTGGTATATCATGATAAGGAATCGGGACGCACTGCCTATAGCTTTTGTATGTGTCCTGGTGGGCAAGTGGTAGCATCTGCATCCGAACCGGGCGGTGTTGTAACTAATGGTATGAGCTTGTATGCTCGTGATAGCGGCGTTGCCAATAGTGCTATCGTCGTGAACGTAGGCCCTGATGATTTTGGTAACCATCCTCTAGACGGCGTGGCCTTTCAGCGAAAATGGGAACGCAAGGCTTATGAACTAGGAGGGGCAAATTTTAGTGCACCGGCTCAAACAGTAGGTTCTTTCTTGTCACAGTCTGATGCACTTCATGTTGAAAATAGTATACATAGTTATGAACCTCATATCGTAGATTGCGATTTGCATCAGTGTTTGCCTGATTATGTATCGTCTGTTTTAGAACGGGCCTTACCGTATTGGGGACGCCGTATTAAAGGCTTTGACAACCATGAAATCTGTATGACTGGTGTTGAAACACGAACATCTTCACCGCTTCGTATGGGACGTGATGATAATCGCGTTTCCACTACAGTCGATGGTTTTTACCCAATGGGGGAAGGTGCTGGGTATGCAGGTGGTATCATGAGTGCTGCTCTAGATGGTGCAGAAACAGCGATTGCGTGCATGAGCATGTATGCAAGACCTAATACATGATACTTTCACAAATAGATTTATACATTTACATGTTATGGTGAAAGTTCAACCTGGATTTTTATAAATAGTACAAACTCGTGTGATATAATACACACAACATAGATTGAAATACATTCGTTTGTAGACGGAGGAGAATATGGCTCGATTATTTGGTACTGATGGTGTACGTGGCGTTGTTAATGAATTTTTAACACCTGAATTGGCATACCATTTGGGGCGTGCAGCAGCAACACATTTTGGTAAAGAAAAAGAACATCCTACATTTTTAATTGGTAGAGATACGCGTATCTCTGGATCCATGTTGGAATGTGCATTGGCATCTGGTATTTGTTCTGTAGGCGGTAATGTAGTTATGGCGGGTGTCATTCCTACACCTGCTGTAGCATACCTTGTAAAACAACAAGGTTTTGATGCAGGCGCTGTTATTTCTGCATCCCATAACCCATTCCCAGATAATGGTATTAAATTCTTTGATGGTAGTGGATTTAAATTACCAGATGAAGTAGAAGATCAATTAGAAGTATATGTACGTCAAAGCGCAGATAACGAATTACCTCGTCCTACAGGTGCTGGCATTGGTCGTGTAGAGTATAATGCAAATCTCGCACATCACTATGCTCACTTTGTTCGTCATACAATCGATACATCTCTCGAAGGTCTAACGATTGTCTATGATGGTGCGAATGGCGCTGCTTCTAGCGTAGGTCCAGAAATCTTGTCTGGCCTTGGCGCAAAAGTTATCAATATCAATGTCAATCCAGATGGTTTAAATATCAATCATCATTGCGGTTCTACCCATATCGAAGGTTTGCAAGTAGCTGTTCAACAACACCATGCTGACTTAGGCATTGCCAATGATGGCGATGCAGATCGTTGCTTGTTAGTAGACGAAAAAGGTCAAGTCCTCGATGGCGACCAAATTATGCTTTTATGTGCTCTAAAATTGAAAGAGGAAGGCAAACTCAAAGGTGATACTGTAGTTGGTACCGTTATGAGTAATATTGGCTTCCACAAAGCAGCTGAAGAACTCGGTATGAAAACTGTTTCCACTGCTGTTGGTGACCGCTATGTATTGGAATACATGCGTGAACACGACCTTTCCATTGGCGGTGAACAATCTGGTCATGTCATCTTCTTAGACCATAATACAACTGGCGATGGTATGTTAACTGCTGTTCAAGTAGCGGCTCTTGTAAAAGAAAAAGGCCAACCACTTTCTGAATTGGCTGGCATTATGACAAAATACCCACAAGTTCTTGTGAACGTTCGTGTTGCTACAAAAACTGGTTGGGAAGAAAACGATATTATTAAGGCTGCTATCGTAACAGCTGAAGGTGAACTTGGAGACGAAGGTCGCGTGCTGGTACGTGCATCTGGTACAGAACCACTCATCCGCGTGATGGCTGAAGGTCCTAATCAAGAAGAATTACAATCCTTATGTCAAGAAATTGCTGATATTATCGGTAGAGAACAAGGGTTGGCCGAATAAAAAAAGAAAGCACTACATTGAATTGTAATAATTCAGAGTAGTGCTTTTGTCATTATTTATCAGCTACAACGAGTTTATATCCATTCAAGTGAATGTTACTGCTTGTTGTGTCTTCGTTAGTTAAGGATTTTACATAGCTGTCGCCAGTGAGTGTCCAGTTAGAGTCTTTGCTGAGTTTTACTGTAACTTCTTTAGCTGTGTTGTCAGTGTTGATAGCGCCTACGAGGCTGGATCCATTTGTCATATCTAGTGCGATGGTACTGATAGAATCAGCTACGATGTTACCGCTTAGTTCTTGGTTAGATGTGCGGAGTGTGAGGTGACCACCGTTTTCACCTGTTTTACCCCAACGGGAGTCTGCCGCGGTTTTTACTAGAGTTGTAGTATTTGGCATTAAGATCGTGTTACCTGTAAGGTCTACTTCAGCAGTGGTGTTGTTTACATAGATGAATGCACCTGTGGAGTGTGTTGTAAGTGTGTTATTTTCTGCTTTGAGACGGGCAATACCGCTTTCAGCATCACCGGAGAAGCTTTGGTAGAGCATGAAGCCATTAT
>ENA-OWLZ01000197-OWLZ01000197.1-metagenome-genome-assembly--contig:-NODE-197-length-17148-cov-12.367402_pt1 | contig 17148 bp, 15 predicted proteins | sample MGYA00245341_ERZ651117 | MGnify/ENA primary metagenome ERZ651117 (study PRJEB26857, sample SAMEA4031763) | metagenome | biome: human; feature: oral; material: saliva | place: Philippines | collected 2014... | reverse complement strand
TTGAGACGCAAGGCTCAATCCGGTGCCCCATTATGACGATTATGAAGATATCCGGAGAATCTGTAAGATAGACGCAAGTCTATTCTTATTATTTTTATCACTTACAGCACAAAAAAAGGAGGGGTTGCCCCCTCCTTTTGTTATTCAACAACTTCAATGGTTTCGTCTGTTTCACTTTCTTCGGCAAGATGCTCCTCGAGTTCTTCTTCAGAAAGCTTTGTGACATGGATTTTACGAATACGATCATTCTCGATTTCCGTTGGCTGTAACGTATACCCTTCGAATCTCACCTTCACTACCTCATCATCATCTGGGAAGTAGCCAAGTTTCTCGATAATCGCACCCGCCATTGTGTCCACCTCATCAGACTCTAATGACGTTTGATAGATTTGATTGAATCGGTCGAGTGACATTCCGGCATCAATCACCGAATTGTTTTCGTCGATTTCTACGACTTCTTTTTCTTCCTCGTCGTACTCGTCTTCGATATCTCCGACGATTTCTTCAATCAAGTCTTCTAATGTAACAATCCCTTCAACCCCGCCGTATTCATCTTTTAATACCGCTAAGTGTTGACGAGTTTTTCTAAATTCTACTAATAAATCATCCACGAAAATCGTCGATGGAACGAATACTGGCTCATGCGCTAAGGCACGTAAGTCAATATTGTCAAATCCTTGCTCTCTTGCAGCACGGAAAACGTCTTTCACGTGAACCACACCGATTACCGTATCTTTATCTTCTTCGTAAAGAGGAAGACGTGAGTATGAGCAATTCAAGATAATCTCTAAGTTCTCTGCTAACTCATCGTCGACATCCAGCATCAACGTATCCGTACGAGGAACCATCACTTCACGTGCTAGTTTCGTATCTAGAGAAAGCACCCCTTGCATCATCGCAAATTCGGAAATATCAATTGCTCCGTCGTTACGGCTATTGGCAAGTAGAGACTTCATCTCGCTTCGTGTTAATTTTTCTTCCACATGAGTAAATTCAATTGGTGTAATTCGTTTTAATAATCCTGTTGAGAACGTCAAAATCCATACGAATGGTTTTGCAATCTTTTTGACAAACAAAATAGTCCCTGCAGTATGCAATGCAATTGGTTCTGCCACTTGTAATGCCACTTGTTTTGGATATAATTCCCCAAAAACTAAAGTGAGGTATGCGAGAACAATCGTCACAATGACTAATGCTAATGTTTCGGCTCCAGGAATGTTTCCTAATAATGGTTGAATTCGTGAAGAGAAACTTGTAGCGGCAGACGCACTCGAGAAGAATCCTGCAAATGTAATCGCTACTTGAATCGTTGCGAGAAATTCATCCGAATTCTCTAATAAGCGCATTACTTTAATCGCTTTTTTATCTCCTTCTTGCGCTTTTTGTGCCATTTTTCCTTGATTGATTGACACAAACGCTATCTCCGCTGCAGAAAAAAATGCATTTAATGCAGTCAATAATACAATGATTAAGATCTGGACTCCCAGCGAACTCCCATCTGAATCAGCTGTCATAATTTTGTTAACCCCTTTTAACTATAGATTTTTCCCATTCTATGAAATGGTATAGAAATATCATATCAGTTTTTTTTGAAAAATCAAGATTTAGTACTACTTTGTAATGGTTCTTTAATGTTTAAAACCTTTTCTAATGCAATTTTCAGATAGATTCTTTTCATTTTCTCATCATTTCCTAACTTTTCTAGTTACAATTTGCCTAAAAAGTGGTACTATTGTAGTGAAACCAATCTCAAGGAGGAATGAGTATGTTATTAAAATCTCTTGTAGTTCCAAAAAAGAGTCTAACGGTTGTTAAAGAATCATGCACGTTAGAAGAAGCAATTACGATTTTAGAAGAATCAGGGTACCGCTGCGTTCCTGTATTAGATGAAACGGAAACTTTCTTTAGAGGAAACATTTATAAAATGCATATCTATCGCCACAAAGCAAACGGTGGAGATATGAGCCTTCCAGTTACTCATTTAATTAAGAACTCTACTAAATTTATTAGTATCGATAGTTCATTCTTCAAGGTATTCTTCACGATTAAAGAGTTACCTTATATTGCCGTATTAGATAAGCAACAACGCTTCTACGGAATCTTGACACATAGCAGCTTACTTGGCATGCTTCAAGAATCATGGAACGTGAAAAACGGTTCTTATGTATTAACAATCATCTCTGGCGGTGAAAAAGGCGCACTTGCGAATATCTCTCAAGTAATCAATAAGTATGCTTCTATCGCCAATGTAATGACTCTCGATACACAAACAGATAAAAGTTTACGTCGTATCTTGGTTACATTACCAGCAGGCGTGACAAAAGATACCCTACAACAAATCGTCAGCAACCTCGAAAAGAAAAACTACGCAGTCGCTGAGGTGGAGGATTTGCAAAATACTTAGGATACGAGACCGAGCGCTCAGAAATGGAACGTTGGAAAATCCTTCACAGTGCGAAGGATTTGAAACAAAAGAAAAGGAACGTGCAACGTTCTGCAAAATCCTTCACAGTGCGAAGGATTTGGGTGTGGGCATTGCTAATAATGTCGAAAGATTTCTATATAGAACATTTTGAAATGAATTTCTAGCACTTTTGACTCTTTATTTCGGGAAGCAAAACTTCACAATCACAAAGACAGAACAAAAAACCAGCACACCAGCCTTAAGCTAGTGTGCTGTTCTTTTTTCTATCTTATCGAACCGCTGAGCGTGCCATACGAGCTACTGTATGACGAACGCCTCGAATCGCCACTGACAATGCGTAAATATTTTCCACTGTCGCTAAACCGCCGTATCCTGCGTCCCCGATATGTTGAATATCCACACCGGCCACTTTATTACGGATGGCAATTTGTTCGATGACCTCTCTTGAAGAGCCTTCTTGACTGGTTCCAATCGCAGAGAGCACAAGAGCATCATTGGCATGCGCCTCTTTCACGATTTCCACCAGTTCTGCATCTGTAAACCCTGGCACCGTTCCAACTGCTGGAACAAGAATTACGTCGGCCCCTGCTTTAATGAAGCGTTTTGCGATGTCCACGTTCATCACAGGTTCCTTCGAGCCTGCCCCATGCATCTTCCCAGCAATCACAAGCCCTGAATAATGTTCTTTCACCATGGCAAGGGACGCTTCAATCGTTTCATTCGTTACCCCTGTTCCTGGATTTCCTGTTAAGCAGATAAAATCAAGACCCAATTCTTCCGCACGTTTCACGGTTTCCACCGTACATTGACGTCCTGGTGAGATTTCGATACGTGTTTCTAGCATTTCTGCATTCATATCCACTGGCTCCAAGTTCGCCCCAATTGGCAACCCACTCAGTTCTTTCGCACGTTGGACTGGGTTTTCACTTTCTTCAGTACCGTAAATCAGTGGATCAATACAGTCAAACCCGTTCAAGAGCACCATGTCTCCGCCGAACGCCTTTGCGATTTCTGCGTTAGATAATTCATACAGAAACGTTGGTCGTGAGCATCCCGTTTCACAGCACACCGTTCTTCCTTCTGCGGCTTCAATCGCCTTTTTCAATTCTTTTCCTGTCATTTTTCTGAAATCACTGGCCGCACAATTTAACAATCGTTTACTCATTTCGTTTCCTCCTGTCCACGAACAAGCGCCACTACTTCTTTCAACAACGCTTCATCCGTCTGTTCGTAATCTCCATTTTCATGATAGGCATAGCTGAGACCTGCTCCTGCAGTCGTTGGGTCCGTCTTCCACGTCTTAAACGTTCCATGAATTTGCGAAATTCCCGTCTCCTGCATTAAGTGTTGCACATTTTCTTTCGTGACGCCCCCGCCACAAAGCAGTTCAATTTGACTTCCATAGCGAGACTGCAACTCCTTTAAGAGCGGGATTCCTTTTTCAATGTGCGCCTGTTGTCCCCCTGTTAAAATGCGCGTGCATCCAAGGTTGATTAAGCCCTCGATGGCACTAACCACATCCGGCACAAGGTCAAACGCCTTATGGAACACACTCTCGGCATGATATTTCTGACACAACTCAATCATCTGCTTCGTACGGTTCCAGTCGATTGTTCGGTCTTCTAATAGAAATCCAAACGCTAACCCTTTCGCACCCGCTTCTAATAAGAGCTTTGCATCAATCAGCATGCTCTCAAACTCTTCCTTCGTGTAACAAAAGCCTGCGCCACGCGCACGAATCATGCACACAATCGGAAGGTCTACTCCAGATTCAAGAACTTTTTGCAAGGTCCCGATACTTGGCGTTAATCCTCCTAAGAACAGAGCGCTATTCAATTCGATGCGACAAGCTCCCGCACGCTCTGCAATGAGGCAATCTGCAATGCTTCCAGCACATACTTCTACTGTCATACCGTTCCTTCTTTCATGCGCGACAATGCGAGTAGCGCTAATCCATAAATAATCGTATCTGTTTCTAAGTCTTTGATGCCAATCCATTCATTTGGCAAATGCGCAATGTCTCTTTGCCCTGGAAAACTTGGGCCATACGCAATGATATTTGGAATGATTTTGGCATAGGTTCCACCCGTTGTGGTCACTGGAACGCTATCACTCTCTGTGATATCCGTGTACACCTTTTGCAAGGCTTGCACATAGGCGGAATCCTTGTCATAAAGCACTGGGTCCCAATGCGAAATTACGTCGAGCACGCCCCCTTCCGGCACATGCGCATTGATTTTTTCAAGCAACTCGTCTTTCGTGCAACTTGCTGGATAGCACATCGTCCATTCGACATAATGGCGACCGTCTTCCACTCCAAACGTTTCACCACGCAATTGCATCATCCCGAAGTCACTATCTTCATAAGCAATGCCCAATTCTTCCCCGCGATGGTTTGTATGGAGAAGTTTTTCGTTGGCAAATGTATACAATCCGGACACTTTATCCGAAGGGAGGGACAATCGTACTCTGAGTCGACCGCGTTCTCCGTAGACGACTGGCCATTTACAGTCTGGCGTCCATCCGAATGTCGGAGGAATTTCTTTCGTTAAATAGTGCTTCACGCATCCAAATCCAGTTTCTTCATTCGTCCCAAAGACAATCCGAACCGGCCGATCAAAGGTTACGCCCTTTTCCTTCAACACATATAACGCATAAAGGTTCGATAGAATCGGTCCCTTGTTATCCAATGTGCCGCGTCCGTAGAGTCTTCCGTCACGAACGGTCAGTGCTAGCGCGGGAGAAATCCATCCTTCTCCCAGCGGCATCACATCGACATGTCCAAAGATGCCATAGTACGCGCCATCGGTTCGGTCCTCTCCATACTGTGCGTATCCAATCTTGTTATCGATATTCTTCGTTTGAAATCCAAGTTCACTCGCAATCGCAAGCACTTCATCGAGTGCCTGTCTAGGTCCTTTGCCAAATGGAGCGCCTTCTTCTGCTTCTCCTCGAATACTTGGAATGGCGACCATTCGTCTCAACCCTTCAAAGAGTGCCGGTTGAATGCCTCTCAACTCTGCAATCCAATCTTCTTGATTCATTCTTTGACCTCCAATGGCTTCATGCGCTCTTCTAAATACGCTTCAAGCCATTCTTTTGTCGCTAATTCATGTCGCATTGTGCCATCGCTTTGTGGATGCACACGGAATACCGTTGGCGCGAGCGTACTTGTAGCAACAACAAATGAGAAGTTCTCGATATTGGAAGCTGCCCCAAAGTCTCCTTTAGCATTCATGGCCACTACAGAAATATCTCCTGCTTCGCCACGCGCTCTCTTCAATCGTTCACAAAGGTCGCTCACGGCTTTCTCACACGCCTTTTGTGGAGAGAGGCCTTCTTTCATCAGACGCACGATTTCATACGAAATCACGCCTTTCATCAAGTCTTCTCCTAGACCCGTTGCCGTTGCGCCACCAATCGTGCTATCGACATATAATCCAGAGCCGATAAATGGAGAATCTCCAACACGCCCTGGTTTTTTCATAAAGAGACCGCTCGTCGAGGTCCCTGCGACCATATCTCCAGACGCGTCCAATCCCACCATGCCGACCGTATCGTGTCCAGCATATGGTGTGAGTTGTTCGCGTTCAAACTCTTTTAATCGATTATGGAAATGAATTTTCGCACGGTCCGTCAGCATGTCTTTTTCTTCGAAATGATGAGCCTTCGCAAAGGCTGCTGCCCCTTCTCCGACAAGCACATTATTCACTTTATAAGCACTCAAGGCACGCGCCACCGAAATTGGATTGGCGAATTGTTTTAAGGCGCAGACCGCACCGAAATCAAACGTCGATCCATCTAAATAAGCGGCATCCAACTCCACTTCCATCTCTTCGTTTGGAAGTCCGCCATATCCAACAGATTTAAAATAAGGGAAGTCCTCCACTTCTTTAATCGCGCCTTCAATGGCATCTCCTGCCGTTCCACCCGCTTCTAAATTCGGGGTCACCTTCTGGATTCCTTCGAGCGCCATTCTCCATGTCGCAATCATACCCCACATTCTCTGTCACCTCTTTTACTGAAATCGTTGTGCACTTTCGTCTTTTGTTCCGCTAATAATCGCCACGGCTCCGCCTAATGCTTCCCGTAAACCTACGCCGCCTTTTTTCGGCATTTCGAGTATGACGATTTTATCTTTATAAGCTGCGATAGTGTCTTCATTCTCTTTTGAACAAATCACATACGGCTTGCAGTCGGTTTGCTCTTGAATCGCCAACGCAATTTCTGAGGCCATTTGCGCATAGGTTCCATAGTTAAAACATGGCCCTGCAAAGAGCACTTCAGCTTTCGTCTTTAAAATCAGATTTTTGATTTTATGAATCACCTCTTCTTTATGCGCTTGGAAATAATCCGGTCCACAATAAATCGTCGCAAGCGCTGTAAGTCCTGCTTTTTCAAAGTCATCTTTGAACATTAAATAAGAACCCACTCCACCTTTTTCAAGGCCTAATTCTGTATCACCACGTTCCTTTCCGCCGTATCCTGCTTGAACTTGGTCGAATAATAATAGTGTTCTCATCTGTTCACCCCCTTTCTATGTAAAAAGGTGGCAGCGTTGTTGCATGCCACCCAATGTTATGAAATCTTGTGACTTATGCTTTTGTAATTTTATAAATCATCAAATGATAAGTCGTTTAAGTCAACGTCGTCTAATTCATCACCTGTTAACATGCTAGCGCCCGCTTCTTCTTTCAAGTATTGTTTATCCAACGCTTTGAAGAATGGGAAGTAGATCAAGCAACCTAAAATAATCAAGAAGATTTGGAAGAATCCGGCTACGATACTACCTGTTGACAACCATCCTGAGAAGAAGAATGGCGTTGTCCATGGAAGAGATGCCCCTGTAGTATAAGGGATAATTCCCCACATAGTCGCAAGCGTTGCTAAAGTAATATTTACAAGTGGTGTTAATAAGAATGGAATCACGATAACTGGGTTTAATACCACTGGTAACCCGAATGTAACCATTTCGTTGATACCGAAAATACCAGGGATTAAAGCTAATTTACCGAGTTTCTTCATTCGTTGTGATTTCGCAAGGAAGACCATTAAGAATACAAGAGATAATGTACTACCTCCACCACCGAAGTTACCGAAGAAGTCCCCGAAAGGTCCAGTGAAGATGTTTGGTAATGGTAGTCCTGCTTTATATGCTTCTAAGTTTTGGTTTGTTAATACTAAGTGAATTGGGTTGAAGACTGTATTTGTTACAGCTGGACCGTTAATACCGAAGAACCAGAATAGAGTGGATAGGAATTGATACAATGGTTCAAAGAAGATGCTTTGACCGAATCCTTCTAACGGAGCTTGTAACACTTTATAAATAAATACTTGTGCGTATTGGTACTCTGTTAATGAGAAAATAAGATAGATTGCAAAAGCAAAGAACATTGCAAACGCACTAGGAATTAAAGCTGCAAATGAATGGTAAACTGCTGGTGGTACTGCATCAGGAAGTTTAATAATCCATCCTTTTTTCTGAATCGTTACGAAGATTTTTACTGACACAATCGCAGTAATCATCGCTAAGAACACCCCTGCAGAACCAAGGTTTGAGAAGGCAAAACCGCTAAATGATTTACCGGCTTCGTTCACAAATTTTGGGTGAACTTGTGGAGTCATGATAAGGTAGCAAACAAGTGATAAAGCTGCACCTGCAATGCCATCACTTTCTAATTGTTTGGCATAAGAATAGCCGATACCAACGACACCTAAAATTGCTAAAATACTAAACGTTGAATTAATGACAGCATCCATAGAGTCTTCCCAACCCTTACCAAAGAATTGCGCCATAAAGTCGCTATATCCTGGTACTGGGAAGTTGGCAATTACAAGAAAAATGGACGCTACGATAATTAATGGTGTACCGACTAAGAATCCGTCACGAATCGCAACTAGCACCTTATTCGTGCTCAAACGTTCTGCCAAGCGGCCCATCGTGCTTTCTAAACCTGCAAACATTGTACTAACCTCCTATTGTTCTTTTTTTGATTTTAATAATTGAATGGCACGTTTCAAGATCCGTTCGCCATCTGCATTTCCGTAGTCTTCCAGATTGATGACATCGACAGGAACGCCCATCGGATCGTATTTTGCATAAACCGCGTTGAATTTGAATTTCACTTGAGGTCCTAACAAGATTACGTCTGGATGGTATTGCTCGTAGATTGTATCAATATTGCGGTCTGGAAACGCTTTAATTTCTAGTGGCAAATTATGCTTATCTGCTACGTCTTGCATTCTGCTAGCCACTAGACTAGTTGACATCCCCGCACTACAAAATAGATAAATTCTTTTCATTTTCATTTCCTCCTTCCGTTTCTATTTAATACTTTCAATCCGTTCATAAAGGGCGATAATTTCTTCTGCTGTAATTTTAAGAAATTCCGCATTCATCAACTGGTCTTCTGCATGGACCAGTAAGAGTGATAATGGCACCGGCTCACCGGATGTTTCTTGTTGTAATAAAGCGAAATGCGCTTCATGCCCTTCTGCATGATATTTATCTCCTTCTTCAATACAACGGCGCGCCTCTTCAAAATGTCCTAAACGCGCTTCTTGCACCGCCTCCATAAAACTGGATTTTGCTGCACCTAGTGCGCTAATCATCTTAAAACACACTAGCTCAATTCCTTCCATACGATTTCCTCCTTCCTTATCGAATCGCCTGAATAAACGACTCTACATTTTTTGCTTCTAATAAACACATCATTTTGTCCGGGGAGTCCAGTTGCTTCCCGAGCCATCGTAAGAAGAGTTGCATGAATTCCATATCCTCTTCCTTCAACGCGAGTAAAATTACGAGTTTCACTGGAAAATGATTCCACTGAATCGGCTCTCTTAATACCGCGATTGAAATCATCGAGCGCTTGCTAGATGGATGCAACGGATGCGGAATCGCAATCGAATAATCGAAGTCCGTCGAAGAGAGACTTTCGCGTTTCAAGACCGATGGCAGAAAGTCCTCATTCACGATTCCTGCTGCTTCTAAGCGTGAGCCCATTTGCTGTAGAATTTCTTCTCGGCTCGTAGCCTCTACGTCCGCATAGAAGAAAGCTTCATCCATCAACTGCCCAATTTGCGTGCGAATCGTTTCACTCATCTTCTGCGTTTCGAGTTGATTCATCACTCTAATGAGTTGAATTTCGTCTTGTGTATTGAAAAATAATCCTAATCGAACGACTGGAATCGCAACGGCTGGTTCCATTTGCTCGAAGGTAATGAGTAAATCCGCTTCGTAAAAGTCCGTCACTCCTGTGGTAAATGTCGCTTCTTCTGCCACAAACTCCATCCGATGTTGGAACTGCTCCTTCAATTGTTCGACACTTCCATCAATCAACGGATATTGCGTATTCGCAATCAGGACCGCGCGTAGTTTCGCATTGATCGCTCCTTGCATATAGGCGGCTCCAATATGCAGTGCAAGGAATCCAATTTCCTCTTCGGTAATCTGACATTGCAGCACGTTCATTAAATACTGACTCACGGAAACGGCCGTATCAAACACCAATGGATATTGTCGTTTAAAAGTTTGCACATAATGATTCGGTAAGCTTAGGTTCATCTGTACTCGTTCGAGCAGCCCTTGCAAGTGTAACTGGAATCGCACCTTGAATTCCTTTTGATCCACAAAGGAGATGCCCATTCGTTTAAAGAGCATTTCATCAATCTTTCTTGTCAATTCCTCCAGGTCGATCTTATCGCCCTTAAAGTAGACCTCCGATTGAATCGCACTTGAATTATGATAGGCCTTTAAGAGTTTTGCATAGGAAAGAATTTCTCCTTCCGGAATCTCTTCGTCTCCTAGAATTTCTTTAAAAATCGACCGAACAATTGTTGCTTCGACTTCTAAATCTACTTTTTCGACAACACTCTCTTGCACCGTTTGTCCATGACGAATTCGTTGTAAGACTAATCCTAAATGTAATAATAAAAATGGCATGAGTGTTTTACGAATCGAATATCGAAACTCCTTCAATTTCTCCCATATAATCGTCTCAAAACGTGCTAAATCCAACTCTGGATAGACATTCGCGAGCTCTGTGATATTCAAGAAGTCTTCGTTTAATTCTTTCTTCAGTAGTTCTCGATACAATTTTCGCTTACTGGCTTCTGGTCCTTCTAACATCAGCGAACCGTTTTTAGTGACAAGGATCAAACCTTCGTATTCTTCCAGCTGTTTTTGGACACGAATGCGGTCTATATCAAACGTTTTAGCACTTACAAAACATTGTTCGCAAAAACCTTCGATGGAAACGCCCTCCCCATTGAACAAGAGTTGCTTCAATAAGTTTACGCTTCTTTCTGCGCTATCTTGCGGGGTTCGTAGTAAGCTTTCTGGATCGACATATCGATTTTGCTGGAAGGCCACGAGACGATATCCCTTTTGGCGATCCGCTTCGATAATATGCGGCATTTCTCGATTGATTTGTTCGATATCGGAACGCACTGTTCTTGCGCTAACGCCGAGGCAGGAAGCTAATTCGCGTCCTTTAATCCATTCGTGGCGTGCAAGTAAGTGCAATAGTTGTTGGTGTCGTTGTTTCATTAAAAATCCCTCCACCTCAATTTGACTATATCAGATTCTTTGGTTCCATTATACCTAAAATCGTTTCCTATTGTTAGGAAATTTTCAGTCCCTTTTTGAAACGTTTCGTAATTTTTCTTGCTTTTTGACTGATTTTGGATGATTGGTGTGCTAAAGGAAAATCATAATAATAAGTGCATTAAAAAATAAATGGAGTCTCCTAGAACTCCTATGGATTATTTTCATCATTATAACAATAACGGCACCCCCTTGAGTCTTTGTCTCAAGGGTAGCAAGCTTCAAACTGAGGGTAAGTGATAAATCGCTAACCCTCAGTAATTCACATTGCTTGCGATTACCTTATTGTTATTATGATGAAATCCATTAGGAGTTCTTTTGAGACTCCATTTAATTACTGCTTTCTATAGATTTTCCTTTAGCACGCATCGCAAATTGAGTGAATAAGAAAATTACGAAATGTTTCAGGGGGCGGGAGGGGAAGGACAAGGTGGGTGCTGTTCAGTTTGAGAGTTTCGCTACTCTCTTGGAGGGGCACCGGCTTGAGCCGAAGTCTCAAGCTCTTTCAAGATTCAAACGACCTCTAGAAAATTAATTTTCTAGAGGTCGTAATTCACTTTGAATGCTATCCCCTATTACTGCTACTATGGAACTTTTCAAATCTTTCGAGACATCTTTTTCAACTGCGCTATTCACATTCAGTCAACAAGAAAAATACTAATAGTTTCAGGCGGCGGGACCAGGAGAAGAAGGTGTGGGAAGCGACGGCTGGGAAAAATTAGGGGTGTGCAGAAAAATGGGCAACAAAAAAGGCACCGGAATCGGTGCCTGTAGGACTGGGGTAGCTGGATTCGAACCAACGAATGACGGAGTCAAAGTCCGTTGCCTTACCGCTTGGCTATACCCCAATGGTGGAGGGGGGCAGATTCGAACTGCCGAACCCGAAGGAGCGGATTTACAGTCCGCCGCGTTTAGCCACTTCGCTACCCCTCCAGCAAATATTAAAATTTCGTACTCAGATATCTTACAATAGTTTGAAATAGAATGCAAGGATTTTACCGCAAAAAAATAAAGAATCTAGTCGGTTTCCTGGCTAGATTCTTTATGCGTTTATTTTAATTTAGATGTGACTTTCTTCTTAGAGAAAGTACGCTCTTGTTTATTTCCTAATGCGTTCAGACGTGCATCTAAGAGAATATGACGACCTTCTACGTTCCGAGTGTAGATGATTTCGTACGTACCAATGTATTTTTCGATGTTGGCTACAAAGAGAACGACGTCTTCTTTGCGCTTATCAAACATACTTGGAACGGCAAAATACTTCGTTTGGTCATTGACCCAAGTCGTCGCTCTTAGAATATAGCGCTGGTTCTCGATTGGAGCAAAGAATTCCGATAGCGCCTGTGCGAAGAGTTCCTTCTCACGCAAGGTTCCGCCTTTTAGATATGTGGCGGTTTGAATCGAATCCTTATCCCCATGAACGACTCTGGCCTTACAGTTTTGTGTCTGTATGTGTCCGGATGCAAGTAAGGCTTTTCGGACGGCTTCCGCAAAGAGTTCGAGGCGTTTATACGGACTCTTGTATAAGAAATATCTCAACCAGACGATGTTTAGCACGATAAGCGATAAAATCCCCACCGGATATAAGAGTTGGGATGGGCCTCTAGCGAAATCGAGAATGAGATAGATGATAAATTCCGTCAGTACGATGGCTTGTGCATAGGTGAGAATTTTTCGGGCATCTGTTAGAAGAACGGTCGGCAAGAATGCCTTGTCCACTTGCACTTCATTAGAGACTTCCATGTCTTCTAGAAGCGGAAGGGATTCATTCCACCTCTCCCTCAACTCTTCGCGGTTACGCGAGCGGCTGATGGTTTCTTGGTTGAGTTTGGTTAAATTCTTCTTCGTGAACTCGATATTGCCAAGGTCTAATCGATCCACACCCGATTCAATCGTATTTTCCTTGTAGTTTAGCCCTAAGAACTGCTTCATACGGCGCTGTAACAATTCTATATCCGGGCTGTCGATTCCGATTGGTAACTCCTCTTCGTCTTCTTCCTTCTTGAAGAGTTTTTTCTCCGCAAGATTAATCGACACCAGATGCCAAACACTACTTGTCTTCTCTGGATTTTCCGGCCAAACACGAATCGCGCGACCTCGCATCTGATTGCTGAGCATAAAGCTGCCGACAAAGCTAGCGAGAATCAATGAGTTCACGCACGGTGCATCCCATCCTTCGCCGAGGAGAGATTTTGTTCCAATCACGACATGAATCTGCCCTTCTTGGAAGAGCTGTGTCACGGCGCTGACTAAATCATGTTGCGACCCGACTAAACGAACCTTCACATAGTCCTTCTCGTCTAGTTGTCCTACCGGTTGGAAGGTAATCTTATCGGCTCCAAAAATAGCTTCTAGACTCGGTTTTACGGTTGACGGGATAATTACGAGACTTCCCGTTAAAACAGCCACAGGAACGTTTAATTGCTGCTCTGCAAGTTCTCTACGAAGGACTTCGAAGTAAGGCAATACGCCCAGTTGGCTATACTGCACATCTGGATTTCCTAAGTGCACCTCAAAGTCCTTTCGAATGAAGTCGGTCAGAATCAATTGTCTCAAGTCGTTGCCTAATGTTTCGTGTTCCGCTTTAAAGATTTCTCTAACAGCATTTAATTTCCCAAGGGATTGGTTCAATAGTTGGTCTATTTTTTTATTGCGACATAATTGTACTTGTTTGCGATCGATTAATCCTAGAGATTTCAATTCACTCTTCAACTCTTTCAAGTCTTCTTCGGATAAATCATACCAATGGGGCACGTCGAATAACATTCCCTGTAAGAGGATTTCAAACCACGCCAAGTCAAACGTCGGAAGGAGGCTTGCTCCTAGTAATTGTTGAAAATGTTTTGGGAACTCGATTCCTTTATGACGTAGAAAAATCAGTGTTGCCGAGAGATACTTCGGCTCGTTTAAGAGCTCATCTTCCGAAATCGTTCCATCAAGCGCACGGCTAGTTCTCACCGCCTCGCAAAACATCGAATCCTCGGATAAATTTTTCAAGAAGGCTCTCTTTTGCGTAGAGAACTGATCGAGTTGTTTCTCTTCTTCCTTCGTTGGAAAAGAGAAATACACATAGTCCTGGTGCGGACACAAACTGCCCTCTTTGACGAGTTCTGGAACGGTAATTTCTTCATCAATTTCCCCACACATGGCCACATACCGCTCCCAAAGTGCAGGCTCCCCTTCATATGGAGGTGTGGCCGTCAGCGAAATCACATTGATATCCGCAAAGGATTTACGGAAGGTTTCTAGACTCTTCCACCATTCATTTCGCAAGTGATGACACTCGTCGAGGCACAAGGTCCCAAGATTTGCTTCCTCAAAGACCTTAACGATATCGACGCCTTTAAAATCATAATGCTCGTTTTCGACAACATCGTCCGTATCCTCAACTTCCGCGTCACCTTCCAGACGATTGATAGCGCTGTGCAACGCTTGATACGTCGCAACGGTGATGGTCTTTGGTTGTTTCAGATTTTGCGAAATCATTTCATCGGCTAGACTTTCGTCATCTAAAAACGCCTCACGAATACGATCTACCCACTGCTGGCGAATCGTCACGGTTGGCACTAAAATGAGCGCAGGCTTACTATTACGACGGATAAATTCAATTCCTAGCGTCGTTTTCCCTGAACCTGGAGCCGCCACTAAGTGAATATGGCCATCCGCCATAATCGACTCGCTCTTTTCTAAGATACGCTTTTGATACGCTCTCCACTCGCCTTTAAAAGATAAGTGTTCTAACATGTAGCCCCTCCTTTGTTCATTCATTATACCATCAGATTTCTTCTTTTAATTCGATTTTGATAACACTGTCCACCTCATCTGGCAATGGATAGGTGTAAGCCCCAATTTCTCCATATTGTGCAAAACAAATGTCTTGAAAAGCTAAAGTAGTCCAACTGTTAGAAATTCTTACTTCGCTACCATCTTGGACAAAACTCATTCGTTCAATCTGCTCTTTATCGATCCCTGTTAACGCAATCGGTCCAATAGGTTGTTCAAACACATGAGCATACAAAATTTTCCCATTCTTTGTATAATAACCCCATTCCGGTTTTGGCAGATTCACTAATTCTCCTTCGTAGATAGATTCTCCATTGCTCTTCATCCAGCGTCCTATTTCACGCAAAATATCGATACTCTCTTGAGGAAAGCTTCCCTTTGCATTTGGTCCCACATTTAAAATCATATTTCCGCCCTTACTAACACATTCCACCAGTTTACGAATGAGTACTTTAGGACTCTTATAGAGTTTATCACTTGGGTTATAGGCCCAATGGTTATTCATCGTGAGACATAGTTCCCACGGTAGCAATTCCCCTTTTACATTCCGAATCCCTTCATGTGGTACGATTTGTTCGGGACTGACAAAGTCTCCAGAATAGGAATGAATCTCCTCACTTGCAATACTTCCGAAGCCCTCTCCAGAAGTCTCTAAACGGTTGTCAACAACCACATCAGGTTGATGTTTTCTTACAAGTTCTATTAAGTCGCTGGCCTTCCATTTTTCACCAAACATTTCGCCATAGGAAAAATCAAACCAGAGAATATCGAGCTTCCCGTATTTGGTGACAATTTCTTCTACTTGATGATGCATGAAGTCCAAGTAACGCTCAAAATCGATCGCTTCACCTTTAAAAGTTTCATTTCCTCTCATTGGATGATGACGGTCTGTGTATTTTGGATAGTCCGGATGATACCAGTCTAAGAGGCTGAAATAGAGTCCCACTCGCAGTCCTTCAGCACGCACGGCCTCTACAAATTCCTTTACTAAATCTCTCCCAAATACGGTATTTGTAATTTTATAGTCCGTATACTCAGAATCAAATAAACAGAATCCATCATGATGTTTCGCTGTCAACACGACATATTTCATTCCAGCTTCTTTAGCAGCCTTCGCCCAAGCTTTTGCATCAAATTCGGTTGGATTAAAGGCCTCAAAATAAGGTTGATAGTCCTCAATCGTCATTTTTTCATTACTACGAACCCATTCTCCTCTTCCAGGAATCGCATAAAGCCCAAAATGAATAAACATCCCAAATCGAGCTTGTCTAAACCATTTAGTCCTTTGTAAAATGATTTCTAAGGAATTCTCCATTTCCCTCCACTCCTTTATACTAATGCATTCATCTAATGTTATTCTAGCACTCTTCTTCTCTCAATAAAATCTTTATAGCAAAATAAATAACCACTAGAGTCCTAGTGGTTATCGATTTTGATTTACTTTTTAAATGGGATACCAATCTTGTTTTCCATGTTTGATCGACTGCCTTATATAAAATTGAAGAAAGTGGAGTGCCATTAAGAAAGCCATGAGTGTTGCCACTAAAATAACGAGAACTGGTTGATTCTTAAAGAATAGCCCTACTGCAGTCCCAACAATAAATATCATGATTTGAATCATATAATACCCTTTGCTATAGCGAAGATAGTCTTTATTGTATGGGCCATTTGCTAAAACAGCTGCTTGAAATAGTCCAATTCCTGTGAAGAAAAAGGCTGTTACAAAGAGATGATCCGCTTCTGGATTGACTAAAAAACTCATAGATACAGTAATCATAATTAATCCAATAAAAATTGGGTAATGACTGTAAATAAGGAAAATCCCTTTCGAATTTGAAGCTTCATTAATCGCATGATCAAATTGACCAAAATAATAAAGGAATAAGAAAACCATTAATAAGAACAGTAAAACAGAAGTCATACTAAAGGTTTCTGGAGTAAAATAATCGGCCAATCCCATGACCATTTCGCCAAATGTAATAATCACAAGTAATGAAATCCGTTCGATTAAATGCGGTAGGTTTATTTTAAATGCCGCATCATGTTTCGTATTGAAAATCGGCATTACAAAGGTCCAAATAATCCCTATTATAAATAAAATGGAGCCGATTTGAATTGGGAGTATTGCTGAAAGAAAAGCGACGACTGAACGAATTCCTGTCAAATAAAGGAAATGGATAATAGACTTTTGATTCTCAGCATCAGATTCTTTTCGATGATACTCAATTAGATATTGTATAAAGAGCGTGAGCGATAAAAAGCCTACGACTGAACAAAGGCACTGACCCCCGTAAATGAGAATTAAATAAAAACACCTCCAAGTTGGATTTGG
>ENA-OWLZ01000196-OWLZ01000196.1-metagenome-genome-assembly--contig:-NODE-196-length-17156-cov-10.339980_pt1 | contig 17156 bp, 16 predicted proteins | sample MGYA00245341_ERZ651117 | MGnify/ENA primary metagenome ERZ651117 (study PRJEB26857, sample SAMEA4031763) | metagenome | biome: human; feature: oral; material: saliva | place: Philippines | collected 2014... | reverse complement strand
GTTAACGTTAGTCGAACATCAATTGCCGTGCAAAATCAATTACAGAGCAAAAGATACAAGTATAATAGCGCTTTTCTCAGAAAAAATCAACTGAAAAGTTAAGAAAAGTGTAAGAAATTTAAAACAAGAGAAAAATTGACCATTTTCAGCATAAAAGCACCCTTAAAACTGCCTATACATATTGCCAAATAGACACAAAATAAGGACCCACACTGTGAGTCCTTATGCATTATGCGTCTTTTTTGTGGGCTTCTTTAATTTTGTTAAAGATGCTTTCTGTAATATAGGCACCCGCCTCTGGGTTTCCTGTTCCATTGATGATCACATCATGGAGTCCGAGATTACCATCGAGTGGTTGCATGAGTCCTTGCCACTCTTCGCCGAATTTTTGGCGGAATCGTAGCCAGTCTGTGAAGAACATCAATGCTTGTTCCTTATCTCTTCCTTCGACCATCGCTAAATCAAATGTCATGCCTTCTTTGAAACTTGTCACGCCGTTTTCGTTGGCTTGTGGAATTTCACCATGCGTACGCATTGGCACAATGAAAGTTGACTTCACTAATTCTTGTCCGAAGAAATGGAAGTACATTTCATGAAGGAATTCTTTTTCAGGAGTATCTGGTTTTCCTAATTGGCCTAGAAGCAGCATCCAGCGAACCAATCCTGGGTTTTCTACAGGAATGTCTACATCACGCATGCCTTCGTAGTTTGGAAATTCAATCAGACCTTCTGCTGCAATCGCAGTATATTCAGAAAGGATGCGAACCCCTTGCGCACCATCTAGTAATACGACTTCTCGAATGAAGTTTCGAATTCCTTGTTTGTCTTCGCCATTGTCGATATAGCGAAGTTCTAAGTCTTCCGTATCTTCATTTTGTTCTTTCAAGTTTTCTTTAAACGCCTTCGTTACCAAATGAACCATTGGCGGTGAAGTGACATAGTTATCGTCATCGGTTTTCGTTGTTTGCGCAAATAAGTATGGCTCGCCCGTTTTCTTAGAGTAAACCGCGTAGATACCATCTAAAAGGAATAATTTGTCACGAACCATCATGACAAGCGTGCGAATCTTGTTGAAGTTTTCTTCGCGTGTTTCTTCCGTATCATTTTCCGCATTCGCGTTGCAATACCATAAGAGAAGTCGCCAGATTTCGGCTACGTCAGATACTGTTAAATGTGCGCGGTCCATATCCGTCAACACGCCACCTTCAACGCCAATAAAGCGTTCGCCTAATGCATTGATGTATGCAGAATAAAGTTGTTTTTCAGTAACGCCTTCAGAATGAAGCACTGTTCCGACATATGGGAAGAATTTTGTCGCATTTTCCACCCATAATACGGCTTTTCGGTTCGATGCTTCCATCACACGGTCTTCACCGACTTGAATTCCGTAAACCGCTGTTCGAAACGGTTCATCGTCGTCGCTACCTAGTTTTGTAAGGAAGACTTCATCCCCGACTTTGATTGTTCCGTTCACTTGTCCGGCAACGACCATGTCTGGTGAGTCGTTTGAAACAGAGTATACATATTCAATCCCCACCGTAAATACACGTGGTTCGTCAGTTTCTTTTTGTTCTTCCACTTTTTTTGGAGCAGGCTCAACTGTGGCTTGCTCTTCCTTTTTTTCTTCTGGTTGAACCGGTTTTTCTTCTACTTTCGGTTCTTCTTTTTTACGAGAAAATAAATCTTTCAATCCCATGGTAAATCCTCCTGGTGGTTAGTAGTTCTATTATAGCATACTTTTACTGTTTGTTTTCACCCTTTTTCACGATGGCTACAATATAGTGCACCGTTACTTTTTGGAGTGGATGCGAGATACTATAGGCCTTATCTTCGGCACTTGCTCCCCAGTATAAAGGCGTCATTTCGAGTAAATGGCGATAGGTTTCTTCGGTTAAATCCACCGTGTAGCGTACCTCTTCAAACATGACTAGAGGGCATTCGGACTGCACTCGCTCTAAGATGTCCGCATTCGAATACGTTTGTTTTTCTGGATTCGAACGATAGAGCTGTTGTCGGAGTTCCGCTAAATAATCGTTGCCAGGAATGACTTTAACAAGCGTGCCTCCTGGAGCCAATACGCGCATAAATTCTTGGTAGTTCGACGGCGTTAAAATATTTAAAAGCGTCCCACAAGATTCATCCACAAATGGCAAGTTCGCCAAGTCTCCTAAGAAGAATAGCGCTTGATTTCCAAAATGGACCGACGCTTGATGAATGCCTTCTTTGGCGATATCCATTCCGCATAAAGGGGCCTTCACGCGCTTAGAGAACCACGATAAATGACTGCCTTCCCCACATCCTATATCGACAATAAACTTCTCTTCCTCTCCCGAAAGATGCGGTAAGATGGCCTCTAATAAAGGCTCAAAGAACCCACTCTGCGCAAGTGCATAACGGTGATTGAAAAGCGTCGCATCATAATCCGTATTCGCATTTTGCTTCATCAGATGCAAGGTCCCTTTTTTCGAAATATTAAATCGGTGCCCCTTCCCGCAGACGACACTATGATGTTCGGCAGAAACCATCGCATCATGGCAATACGGGCAACGAAAAGCCTGTAAGTGTTGGTTGATAAATTGCTCGGCCCAATCGATTTTTTTAATGGCCGCATTTGGTGCTTCTTGTCTTGTCATTCGATACACTCTTTCTCGTTTTCTCTGTTTCAGTATAGCACATTCGCAACCAAATGCTGGAACAGTCTATTTTGAGAATTTTTAAGAGAGTGCTACAATGAATTTACTTGAAGAAAATGGAAAAGGTGAAGGAGAAGAATTATGACACAAAAAATTCCAGTTACAATCGTCAGCGGCTTCCTTGGCGCTGGGAAAACAACTTTAATCAACAAAGTTTTAAAAGAAAAACATGGCGAACATATCGCTGTTGTCATTAACGAATTCGGCGAAATCGGTGTAGACCATCAATTCGTTCTTGACGTTGAAGAAGAAATCTATCAAATGGATAACGGCTGCCTCTGCTGTACCCTTCGTACAGACATTGCCGATATGTTGAAATCCATCTTAATGGTGAAAGAACAAAACGGCATTCGCGTGGACCGTGTGTTATTCGAGACAACAGGTCTTGCGGATCCTGCTCCAATCGCACAAACATTTATTAACGTGCCATTCTTAAACGAGCACTTTATCTTAGATGCGGTATTAACCGTTGTGGATGCTAAAAACTTCCTCTACCAAACAGCGCATCAACCTGAACCAGCAAAACAAGTTGGGTTCGCGGATAAAATTTTCATGTCAAAACATAGCTTAGTAGACGAAACGATTTACGCTAAAGTGGTCAACGAAGTTCGCAGCATCAATGCCTTTGCGGAAATCCAAGACCTTGACGCACGTCCTGTTCATATGAGCGACATGTTCGGACTTGAATTGTTCTACGCATCTGAGAAGAAAATCTTAGAAATGCAAGAACACGCTGAAGAAGAATATTGCGAAGAATGTGGCCATACACATGCGCACGGTGACCACGATCACGAGCATCACCATCACGACCATGACCATGAACACCACGATCATGACCATGAGCATGAACACGACCATGACCACAACCATGACCATGATCACGAACATCATCATCACCATAGTCATAGCCACCATAGCGGTATAAACTCATTTGTTATTGAGACTGAAAAACCATTAGTTCTCGCAAACATTAACGAATGGTTGAACGAGCTTGTGTATATTTACGGGCCAGAATTATACCGTTACAAAGGAATCTTGAACGTGGAAGGATTAGATTACCAAATCATCTTCCAAGGGGTTCAAATGAGCTTTGACATCTCAAGAGGCCGCGATTGGAAAGATACAAAACGCAGCTCAACATTGGTCTTCATCGGAAAGAATCTTCCAGAAAACCAATTACGCGAAAGCTTTATTGCTTGTACTGAAAAATAAATTTAAAAATCGCAGCTGGACTATTGTGCCCAGCTGTCTTTTTACACGGATGGAGGTGAAGCCTTGAAAAAATCATTACAACTCTCTGCCCTGCTTGCAGGAATCGCAGCGCTCCTCGTATTGCTTTGGATTTTCTTTCCTAAAAATACCGCTGCAACGCCAACAGAACTCTCTGCAACGGATGAGATTTGGGCCATCACGGACACACACTATTTGAGCCCCGAACTTCATGACGAAGACGTGGCCTTCCAAAAGATGCAAAACACCGCTGCTGGGAAAGACCTCGTCTACAGCAAAGAACGAATGGAAGCTTTAGTGGCGCAAGTGGAAAGTGAACGTCCAAAAGTACTGATCGTGAGTGGAGACATGACGTTTAATGGTGAGTATCAAAGTTTCATCGAATTAGCCGAGTTCTTCAAACGCATCGAATCGCTAGGAACGACTGTCCTCGTGGAACCAGGGAACCACGATATTGCGGATGGCTGGGCTAGAAAGTTTCAAGGTAACGAAAACTATAAAATCAAACAGATGACGGCGACAGATTTTCCAAAAGTCTTTGCCGAATACGGCTACTCCGAGGCCTCTTCCAGAGACACGCACTCGTTGAGCTATATGGCCAAACCCTTTACCAAGCTGTGGTTCTTAATGATTGATAGCAATATTTACGAGAAAAATGGTGAAGGAAAAGGCGCTCCAAAAACAGGCGGCGTCATTCCAAAAGAAACGCTGGAATGGATTAATAAGGAGTTGGAAGCAGCCCATTCTGCGGGAGTTCAAGTCATTCCCGTGATGCATCATAATCTGCTGGCGCATCATGAGTTTAATCCGGATGGTTTCGTGGTCGATAATGCTTCGGACTTGAAGGCGATTTTCAATAAATATGCCAATGTGACGCTTGGCTTCTCGGGGCATATTCATACGCAACAAATTGCCACAGAAAAGCTATCTGCCAATCGTTCCTATACGGAAATCGTCAATGGGGCGTTTTCTGTTTATCCGTCTACCATCGGCAAATTAACGATGAGTCCTAACGAGTATCATTACGAGCAAACAGCATTAAAAGCAGATGAATGGGCGGCTCAATCGGGGCAAACGAATCCGGATTTGTTGCATCATAATGCCTATATGAAACAAGTCTTCGATGACGCAACACGCATCATGACGCATCAATCCATAGCGGACGAACAGTGGTATACCAAAGAAGTGGGCGATGAACTCAGCACCGTTCTAGCTCCACTCAATCTAGCTTATTTCTCAGGAGATAAAATTCCCGAAAGCTACATTTTGGATACCGTTCTTACATCTAAAGCGTATCAGCAACTTCAAACGAATAGCGCTTCGAACTTCTTACTAAACTATATCGACATGGTCATCAAAGAAACGACTCATGCCAACAATCAAGAAATTACTATTCCATACTAAAAAGGTCGTCCAAGTAGGACGACCTTCTTCGTTTACTATTTTATTTTCCAAGTTCATCTAATAACTCTTGGTGTTTTTGTCTCCATTCAGCCTTCTCTTCTTCACTAATTTCACGAAGGACGCGGCATGGATTTCCGACCGCAATCACATTACTTGGAATGTCTTTTGTGACCACAGAGCCAGACCCGATTACCGTATTATCGCCAATCGTCACTCCCGGATTCACCGTCACGTTGGCCCCAAGCCATACGCTATTGCCAATAGTAATCGGAATTCCAAATTCTGGACCCGCATTGCGCGTTTCGGCATCGGTTGGATGTCCTGGCGTCACAAGCGATACGTGCGGACCGAACATGCAGTTGTCCCCGATTGTAATCGGCGCTACGTCTAGTAATGTACAGTCGAAATTTGCATAGAAGCTTTCACCAATCGTTGTATGAACTCCGTAGTCCACATAGACAGGTTGTTCCATGTAAATCTTCTCGCCTGTTTTTCCAAATAACTGTTTTAATAACGCGCGTCTCCCTTCAAAATCATCGAAGTCCAAACGGTTGTATTGTTGCGCTAGTTTTTTTCCTTTAATCGATAAGTCTCTTAGCCCTTCTGTGAGAGACGGAATATATAAGTCTCCCGTGAGCATACGTTCTTTCATGGTTTTCATTTAGATACTCCTTTACAGCTAGTTCTCCAATTGAATCACATAATCAAAAAGATTTCTATTCTCTTCGATAAAATGATGTGTCACCATTATAACGGTTAATTCTGGATTTGACAAAATCATTTTTTCAATACGAGCAGCGCTCTCCATATCTAAACTGGCTGTACTTTCATCAAAAAGAAGGATTTTATCAGATTGCGTTAATGCTCGCGCTATAGAAATTCTCTGTCTTTGGCCTCCAGATAATTGACTACTATGCTCAGCAACCGCATCATCCAATTGACAAAATTGCTGAATGCCTAACTCATCTGGAAGTGAGATTTTTTTGGAGTTATCCCACAAAGTAATATTCTCTCTAACGGTTGCGTTAAACAAATGATTCTTTTGCGGATTGTAGTGAACAACATTACGCAATTGAACCACTTGTTCCTTCGCTAGTTCTTTTCCATCTAATACTACTTCCCCAGAATAGTCATTGTTTTCTCCAGCAAGAAAATGTAACAATGTCGATTTTCCACTCCCACTATCTCCTACTAGGGCATATTTCTTTCCTTTCTCAATTGTAAAGGAGGTAGGTTTAACAATTTTATTTCCGTTAACCGCTACTTCTACAGCTCTCAATTCTAGAGAGTTCTTCAGTTCCAGTTCTTCTTGTAGCAATGCATCAGGCAGGATGGATTCATATTTATCAAAATACACTTGAACAGACTTATACTGTACTAAATTTTGCGCGATTAGGCTGACTTTACCAAAAAGCATCCCTGTAAATGAACCAATACTTCCCATAACCCCAATCGATACAATTCCATTAACCACAAGATATCCGACTAAAATGGCACTCAATGATTGACCTAAACTATTCACTGCTCCTGTAGCAATTCCAGATAGCATGAATGCACGAATTAAACGAACTACCGAATCTTTAACAGCACCCGATTCAAATTGGACGCGATTTTTAAAGGTATCCATTTTATTTAATGCATAGAATACGGAATATCCCTCTAGTAAATTTTGTACATTCGAAGAAAATTTTTCTTGGGTTGCTGAATAACTTTCCAGCACTTTCTTCGTATGTGGTTCGAATAATTTTGGAATCACAAGAAGTCCGCTAATGAATACCACTAAGAACAATAGAATAGACCAGTGATAAGTAAGGATAACTCCTATTGATAACAGCACTGTTAGCACACTTTCTGTTATCGCAAAGAACATCGGAAGTCCCAATGACGAGATTCTCTCCATATCATTTGTCATCCAAGATACATACTCCGGAAATTCACGTTTGGTGATTTCCATATAATTCGCCTTACGAAGTTTTTCTGCAATTTCTTCCCTTAATTCCGTATTGACTAATTGAATGAACTTTTCTTGTTGAACGGAAAATACGAAATTTGAATACGATAATATTCCATTCATAGCAAACCGGATGGCCAACGCTCCTACAAATTGCCAAGCATTTAAAGCGACTAACCCGTCAATGGCATATGCAATAATCGCAATATTCGCTACGGTTAAAAGACTCTTGATGATTACTAATACGAGAAGAATCATTACTTTGGATGGATGTTGTAGTAACTTTTGCTTCATAATGATTTCTCCTTCCCTAAGTAAATCACTTCATCAAATAAATCACGATGTTCTTCAAAAAAATGATGTGTCACAATCACAAGAGTTAGGTTAGGATTTTGAAGGAGTTGAGCCTCTATATTCCGAGCACTTTCCAAATCTAAATTCGCGGTACTTTCATCGAGTAATAATACCTTATCTGATTCAAGTAACGTTCTAGCAAGCGCTAATCGTTGTCGTTGCCCTCCTGATAACTTAGTCCCGTGTTCACTCACAACTTCCTGAGCATTCGTAAATTGATCCAACCCCATTTGACTAGATTCTTCCTCAAACGGACGATCTTCCCATAGCGTAATATTATCTTTGACTGTAGCATTAAAAATATGGTTTTTCTGAGGATTGTATGCCGTAATATTGCGAAGTTGTACAATTTGTTTCTTAGAAAGAGGCTTCCCATCGAGTATCACTTCCCCCGTAAATTCGTGATTTCGACCGGCTAAGAAATTCAATAACGTTGATTTCCCAGTACCGCTATCTCCTAACAACGCATATTTCTTCCCTTTCTCGATAGTGAACGTCACGGGATGTACAATGACATGCCCATTCACGCTAACCGTTACATCTCGTAATGATAAAGCCTGTTGGAGAGAACTATTGTCTGGTTGTAAATTCGAATCTTCTTCTAAGCTATTAAATTTATCAAAATAAACATGAATTGATTTTAATTGAACGAATTGTTGAACGACTTGTTCTAACGATGCAAAGCAGTTAAATGTAAGAGAGCCTGCTGCAGTAAATGCCCCCACTGAAATCATCCCAGCAAACACCATGATTCCGGCTACGACATCTACTGAGATTTTTCCAACGAAATTCAGTAATGAAATGCACAATTGTACAAAAGAAAATTTCTTTCGATAACTGACTTTAACTTCTGATAATGCATCTGAAGCGACTTTAATTCGCTTCACAAATTGCCCCACTGCGTTCGAAGTATAAAACACTTCGAATCCTTTAAATAAGTTTTGAACGGTTGTAGTAAATTCTTCATTGGCAGCCGATAAATCTGAAGTGGCTTTCTTCGTTTGTTTTTGAAACCACTTTGGCGTGAGAATAAGCATCAATGCTATCAAAATAGTCACGACTGCTAATCCCCAATGGAATAATGAGAGAGAAATCAATGCAAAAATTAGCATCATTCCACTTCCGATGCTATTGAATAACACTGCAAATCCATTGTCTTCTAATTGCTCTAAATCACTTGTAAACCATGAAACATACGCAGAAACATCTTTCTCTGTCACTGTTGAATAATTCGCATGCCCCATCCTATCCGCAATTTCTCCTCGGATTTCAATGCTAATTTTTTGGATGAGCTTATTCAGTTGCACATTATATCCATATAACGATGCTAAATAAACTCCACTGAAAGCTATTCCTACTAACTTCCAAGTTAAAAACGTAGAAAAATCTCCCTTTACCAAAGCATTAAACGCTGGTGCATTCAACGAAATACTAATAATAGAGGATGCATTTTCCAAGAAAGATAATAACACCACAACAAGAGATGCTACTTTATGCCTGAGCAGATACTGTTTCATTGATTTCTTTCCTCCTATAAATTTCTAAATAGAAATTATATACCGCTTCAAATCCCCTAAATCCATTTAGAATACTCTCATCAATTGTCTCTGTTTTGAATTTTCTATTAACCATTTTGATGTGTTGAGTATAACAGTATATTTTATTTGTACTCATTTATTTATCATATATAGTTGGTAAGAACATCTTCGCATATTTTTTGTAATCATGGGCTCGTTCCACTTCTCCAATAAAAATCAAAAAATCAATTGCTTGCTCAACTTTTGCTTTACCTAGATTAACATGCCCATTTTTAATCATCAGAATACCTTTATAATAATTTACCTTTAATCTTTCATAAAAAAGAGGGGTATCCTTTAACATCTTCTCTAATTTATCAATAAGAATTGAAGCAGATCTATATTGTCCCTCTTCCAAATCCTTTCTTATTACATTTAACATAATTCTTCCAATTTGTTCTAAGAAACTTTTTGAATTAGAAAACAAATAACTCTTTTTGTCAATTCTATTTACAAACTCATTAATTCGTTCAGATGAGAAGAAAATTGAAAAGTTCCCAAAAATCATCAATTCGTATCTTCCCCAATCTTCGACAGAATAAAGGTAATCTACAATTTTCTTTATATCCCTTTTATCATTTTCTATATTCAGTAGCTTATTAATATGAAATTTTATAAGTAATTGGTTATGATAATGACAATAATTTCCAGTTTCATTTTCTAACTCCAACTCTTCCATATATAACTCGTTTAACAAACTAACTTCTTTTTTAACAATTACCGATCTAAACTTATCCAAGAAGTTCTGATAGCTAGCAACCTCTTTACGATATAGAACCTCAAATTCTGAAAAAGATATATTCATTCGTTTTAATAATCTAAAAAAATTTTTATCTGTGGTATCAGTTTCTCCTCGTTCGTATTTTGATAGTTGCGAAATCGACATAATACCATTTGATAATTCTTTCTGAGTAAGGCCTTTACACTCCCTTAAAGACTTTATTAAATATCCCAATTTTTCCATAATGTTCCTCCTACTCCAATACTCCTACAAAAAACTTTTCACTCTTTACAAAAGTGTATTCTATTAACAAATAAATATTGGAGTTGATTTTCTATGAGAAAAAAATTGTTATTAGCTTTTCTATTCCTATCACTTTTGTTATTTTCCTCTTTTTCTAAAAATAACTTAGATTCTCGTTTAGGTTACGTTGATGATATAGTTGTTATAGATGATTCTACAATTTTTTAATCTAAGGACATTATAACATCTAATAAAACAGGAATAATACAAAAAACGTGGAGATTTCGTATATTCTCCACGTTTTTTCAATTAAATTATTTTGTAATTTTCCACATACGCCTTTGCTTGAACGATGCGCTTTTCGAGTTCCATTAGGTCGATAAAGCGTGCTTGGCGTGAAAACTCTTTGTCCCCAACCATCAAGAGAATGGCCGGTACTGTTAACACTTCATAGCGGCTAGCCACTTCTGGATGAAGCGTGGCATCAATTTCTTCTACGAGAATGCCGTAGTCTCCTGCGATTTCCATGACTTGCGGACGAATCACATGACACACACCGCATGTCGGAGTCGTAATATAGATGATTTTTACAGTTTCCATTTTCTCACCTCACTCCTATCATACCCGATAGCCCAAAAATTCTTGCAAACTTTGCTCATAAGCCCTTTTTTAGTAGAAAACACTTAACAAACCGCGTCTTGATTGTGTATAATGGAAGAGTTAAGTCCAGATGAAAATCAGAAAGTGAGTGAAACAATGGGACGTAAATGGGCAAATATTGTCGAAAAGAAAACAAAATTAGATGCTAACAATAGTAAAATCTACGCTAAATTCGGGATTGAAATCTATGTAGCCGCAAAACAAGGGGAACCAGATCCTCATTCAAACCAAAAATTAAAATTCGTTATTGACCGTGCTAAAACTTATAATGTACCACGTCATATCATCGAACGTGCGATTGAAAAAGCTAAAGGTGGCGGCGATGGCGACTACCAAGAACTCCGTTACGAAGGTTTCGGACCAAACGGCTCTATGATTATCGTAGATGCCTTAACAAATAACGTAAACCGTACAGCAGCTGACGTACGTGCCGCTTACAGCAAAAACGGCGGTAACATGGGTGCACCAGGTTCTGTAACATACTTATTTGACCACACAGCAATCTTCGGTATTGCAAACAAAGATGCTGACGAATTATTAGAACAATTAATGGAAGCAGAAGTGGACGTTCGTGACGTTGTTCAAGAAGACGACCAAGCGATTGTTTACGCTGAACCAAACGACTTCCACACTGTTCGTAAAGCATTAGAAGACTTAGGAATCACAGAATTCACAGTGAGCGAAATCGAAATGATTCCTCAATCAGAAGTGACACTTGAAGGCGACGACTTACGTTTATTCGAACGTATGATTAACGCTCTAGAAGACAACGAAGACGTTCAAAAAGTGTACCACAACGTAAACTTAGAAGACTAATAGCAGAAAAAGCAAAATGTAAGTTACATTTTGCTTTTTTCTTTTAACCCTTCTTTTTAAAATATTCTTTTAGTTTATACTTAGTCTCTGGAGTAGCCCACTTCGTCTGAACCACCTCAAACTCTTCCGTTTCATCATCATAAATCAGAACACTTCCATCTCCAAGAAACTTAAATCCATCGCCTTCTGGAACTACAGAAAAAGTATCTGTAAACCAAATGTCCTTATGGCGTGTTACTTTATCAACTGGCGTATGTCCGACTACTTGTTTTTTACAAAAGAGATTCGGATAATTAATCATTTCTTCCTTATCACACCATAAAAAGTTACCTAATGGTAGAAGTCCACCTCGTAATTGCCCAACTGCAACTGTCCATAGTTTCAGCTCTGGATGTGGATGACTAGGTGTTAATACTTCAAACAAAGTTTCTTCAGGCATAAAATCTCTATTATATCCCGCATGACTCACTAATATGTTCTTTCCTACTAAATGAGTTGGTTGCAACTGCAAATCATAAAGAAGCCCTTGAATATTAATGAATCCCAAAGCATCCTTCGTGTAAGTGTAATCAGATGAAGGAATTTCTGAAAGATAATGAACATCGTGATTTCCTAAGAGAATTGTTACTTCGATTCCGTCGTCTTTTAATTTTTGTACGAAATTCGTAAGATAAAGTAAATCATCAACATACAAAACTAGGTTGTCTTTCTGTCCATGTGCATCTGTATAATCTCCCATAAACACCACATTTTTGATGCCTCTGGATTGAATCAATCCCTCAAAAATCGGTAAAATCAATTGCGCTTTTAAATGTAAGTCTGGTACAAAAATTGTCTTTGTCATAGTATTATTACCCCCTTTTTTAGTAACTAAACGAAACACAATAAGAGCTAACTTCTTAGCACTTATTATGTCTTAAAAGTGCTGACTACTCTACTGTTAAAATTACGGCCGGATGATCTGGATAATATCCTTCAGTAATCGAAGCGTACTCAAATCTATTTTTTCCTTTGTAAATCTCATCTTTATCTTCGAAATCCCAGTTATACGGTTCAACCGAAACTTCATCAATATTAATATTTTTAGTTATCGCTAAATCACAGTCCACACGAATTGGTTCTTTATCTTCATCTTTCTTAAATTGATAACTATCTCCTTTAGGAACTTTGAAATTACAATTGGTCCAGTTAACGTCTACTCTGGTTTTAATTTTTATTTTATTTACATATTTACAACCTGTTACTATAGATTCCCTTCTTAAAACATGGGACATATAGTTTGTATCTCCAATTACTATTGTTCTATCATCGCTTTTTTCAAGAAAAGATGAGATTACTCTAATTTGATCTGATTTTAGCTTTAATCTATCGGAATATGGTATTTGTACACCTACTCTAACCCGAACACCAACTATCATATATTCCTTATTACCATCATCTAATTTTAACGCTAACACATCAGGTTGCTCTAAATTTTTTGTCTCTTCATTATAAATTTTCATTACTTTTTCTTGAATATTCAAGTTCGATTTGACTGCGACTAAAATTCCATTCTGAAATTTTTGAGTTGGAACATCAGTAGTTCTTACATCATACCCTGCATTATTTAACCTTTTAACTACCTCTTTGTGATTAAAAGGAAATGCATATTCTAAAAAAAATATGATATCAGGATTGAAGCTGAGTGCGTTTTCTATTACAAAAGGCTTTAACACTCTTTTTTCTCCTTCTTCTCCTTTTCTATACCCTGCACCTGAAATATTGTGTGAAATAATTTTAATCATTTAAATTCCTCCTACTAAATTATGGTCCACTTCAGGGAAGCGGACCTGTTCCTATTGATCATTTTCCTTTTTATTGTTTACCAGTTGGTTTGCCGTAACGTTGTTCGTACCATTCTTCATCTTGGAACAATCTCACATCATCCGTATAACGTCTTAAAATTGGATTTCCATTTGAGAAATGAGGTTTATCCTCTGTACTACGTTCGTAGACTAGTTTTTTTGTCATTTTACAAGTTGGTTTCTCGCTTAAAACTTGATTCGTTTGTTGATCGTAGCGAACAACCGATGTAAAGCCATCTTGAATGGGTTCGATTTCTCTGTATCCCCATGTTTCATCAGAATCAACAGTTTGATAACCAATGTGAGCAATTACTAAATTAATTTTCTTTTGCTCTCGAACGGCATCGTTCTTTAGGGTTCTTACAACTGTTTCCTTACAATCAATTATTTGCCAGAAATTATTGATTGGGTCTTTCGTATCCTCAAAGAAAATATCTCCTACTTTGTAAGTAAAAATGCATTTTTCAAATTCCATACTATTCCTCCAAAATTTTTATTTCGTATTTCCTATTCAGTTGTCAAAGAACACTCCGTTTAATTTGTACATCAATAGTACATTTTTAATTTCGGATAAAGGTATAATAAACTATTTGTTTAATTAAGTCAATAGCTTTTCGGAAATTTATTTCAGAAAAATAAAAATATCGACAAACGCCTCTATAACAACGTTTGTCGATGTACATTTTTACTATTTAGAATACTTATTTTTAAAATTCCAGAGAATATTTTTCAAAAGATCATGATTTATTGGAGCAACTAACTCTTCTAAGCTACTTTGTAGTTTTAGAAATTCTTTATCAAACTCATCGTCCGATTCTAGATTTTCCTTTTCAGTAAGATGAGCTAATAAGCTGCCCTTTAAAATGTACTTAACGCACACACCAAGCGTAACTGATTTAGTATTAGTTGCAGGAGGTAGGATTTGTTTGTATTGAGTAATCCCTTTTGCTACACGGTCACTAACATCTACGTTCAATTTAAGTTCTTTTTCTTCAACTGGATAAATATTATTTAATGGAATCGAATTGTCTTGTACAACTTTCTTCCAGTTTGTAATTCCTAGGGATGTATCAAAAGCCTTCGTTAAAATAATTGCTTTTGTTATTTTAGTATCTGTTTGTTTTTCGTAAATTTTCTTTAATTCTCTAATGTAATATGCAGATTCCGCTGAAATCCTAACTTGAAATTGTGTCATATTTTGACCTCCTTGTACAGCTCTATTGTACATTTGAGCATATAAACATTCAAGGATAATCAATTAATTTTGTACATTTCAACCTAGGAGACTCCATGGGTTGCTCATCAAGTCCCCTTTCAACCTGAGAACGCCCTTCCTATCAGCTTCTTATCTCTCGGGGCACTCCGCTCAGGAAGCACCCCCATTAACTGTTAAGCAAAAAGGACAAAACCACGAAGAACACTTTGGATGCAATAGTCATCATTGTAGGGAATCATAACCGAAGTGAATTACTGCCGCTGGGAAATTCATTTCCTAGCGGCAGTTTGAAGCTCGGTAGCCAAGAGACTACAGGCTCTTGGCGGTATCCTTATAATGATGACTATTGAAACATCCAAAGATGTTCGAAGTGTATTTTGTCCAATTTAATTTATTTATTTTGCACATACTGCTCAAGGCGGTAGCTTCCTGCAGTGAGGTAGACCCCTGCCATCGCAAGGATAACCCAGACTGATGGGAAGAGCGTTTGAAGGTCAATGGACTTGTACAACCAGTAAATCGGGCTGATATACGCCACAAGTCTCATCCAGCTTCCTCCAAAATCCCCAAACGCTGCTGGCATTCCAATCCCCGCCATCACCATGACAAACAGCACTCCAAACGTCGTCGCGTGTCCTGGTGATTTGAAAATTCTGAAGAAGAATAAGTTTAGGCAGAGACTGTAAATAATCGTTACGGCTAATAGTCCCGTAAACACTACCCAGTTCATTTCTGGAACGAGTCCTGTCAAGACCATAGCTGCCATCATAATCATGTTAACGATAAACATAAAGATAAAGTACGCCAATAAGAACGAAAGTGTGATTTCTAAATTAGATCGTGGAGAGACAACTGAGCGTTTCAACACGTGACTCTTCTTGAAGTTAATCCAGTCCGAAGCAATCACCGACGCATTCATGATGACATAAAGGAGAGAGATGAGCATCACCACTCCACTCGCAACACTCGTCTTCGTTTCATTGATAGTTACGACCATTTCATTGTCAGTCTCTGGCAAGGTCTCCTCTTCCGCCAACACGCCTGTTTGTTGCAACTTCGCGTTTAACATGACTTCTTTTAACACCTTCGTCAACTGTGCATCAAGAAGAAAGTCTCTCGTGCCTCGCTGCGTATTCCAGATGCGAATCGTTGGCACTTGCCCTTCTTTCGCCTTCTGTAAATAGTTCGCAGGCACTTCGTAAATAACGGTCATTTCGCCTTTTTTCAAAGCCTCTTTGGCGCTATCTAAATCGAAGTACACATTCTCTTCTCGGATATAAGGCGCAATCAATTCTTCGTACTCCTCATTTCCCTCGTTGAATACAAAGGCAACGGTTTTTGCGACCGTACTTGGTGTTTTCGTATCCACCTTTCCTTGCGTGGTAAGCATGATCCCATTGATAAGGACCGGCATTCCAATCATCATAAAGAGGATTAGTGGCATTTTCAATAATCGTTTTAAATGAAAGATTGTCATTTTTACAAGATTCATTGACGCGCCTCCTTTCTCTTCAATGACCAGTTAAAGGCTACTCCTAACACTAAAATAATCGGTGCGGCAACCATAGCCATTCCTTTCATCGACACGCCATTCATCACATCGACAAATGGGGTGTAAATAAATTGGCGGAATGGATTTCCGCTTAGGAAACTGAAGGTTGAACTAATACGATCTAGCGGGATGACACCCGATAAGAACAAGTAAACCAAGTTAATTCCAGTTGAGAAGGCTGGCATGTTCTTCTCCGTCACAAAATTACCGAGTAAGTTTCCAAGGACATTAAAGACTAGACTATAGAAAACGATGAGGATAAAGATGATACCGATGTTTCCTCCAAAAGTCGTTCGATCGAGGATTTTCCATAGGCCGATATACACGAATGACAATAGCGTCGTCATAATCATGTTCACAGCTAAATCGAGTCTGTCTCTTTCGCAAATGCTAAATGGCAATACGTTCAAGCGTTTGCGAAGTCCGCTGAGTTCTCGTTGTACCCCAAAGCGCATCGCAGTTTCAAGGAACATGATGAATAGAAATCCAAGCCCTGTAATTGCGTAGTGTTGGTTCGCAGTCACTTGGGATTCAGCTTCCACTTGGTCTGTCTCGAAGGCTCTAGATGCGATTTCCTGTTGTAAGGAAGCAAGCATCCCTGCTGCTTGTTCAGGTGTAATGGTTGCATTTTTACTCTCTGCGACTTCATGCATCACCGAACTGGCTTCTAATAATTGCGAAGTCATTGTTTTCAAGAGCGATTCATACACCGCAAGTGACGTACTCGATGTTCGCCCTGATTTCTCGATGGTAATCGGAGTCGCTTGTGAGCGCGTTTGAATTGACTCTGTAAAATCAGCTGGAATCGTTGCAATGATTTTCGCATTTTCTCTAACAGTAGTCAGCGCAATTTGTTTTTCCTCCGTAAGCTTCTCAAACAATGCAACCACTTGTT
>ENA-OWLZ01000194-OWLZ01000194.1-metagenome-genome-assembly--contig:-NODE-194-length-17180-cov-33.790657_pt1 | contig 17180 bp, 20 predicted proteins | sample MGYA00245341_ERZ651117 | MGnify/ENA primary metagenome ERZ651117 (study PRJEB26857, sample SAMEA4031763) | metagenome | biome: human; feature: oral; material: saliva | place: Philippines | collected 2014... | reverse complement strand
GAGCCTACTTTAGGTTCTGATTATTATGTTGCATTTGGTGTAAATCCAACAACAGAAATGCCACAATCAGGTACTGCAAATTATATAGGAAATGGTATGCATGTAGATAAGTGGGCTGATGACTTAGACTCTAACTTATCATTCGTAAAACTAACGGCTAATTTTACAGATAAAACATTAAATGGAACAATTTCTTTAGCCCAAACAGGCTATAAGGACGTTCTTGTATCAAATGAGATTGCAGGGAGATCTCTTCCTCCTCATCTACATTTCGATGATGTTTCTTTATCTGCTAAAATTCAAGGCAATCAATTTAGTGGAACAAATAACCAAGGTGTTCAGGTTGAAGGTGGCTTCTATGGAAAAGATGCAGATGAAGTAGCCGGAACTTATCAAGGAAATGATAAATTTGGTGTTTTTGGTGCTAGAAAAAATTAGAAAATTTTTGTAAATTTTAAAGCAAGCCTTTGGCTTGCTTTATTTTTCTTTATAGGAATAAAAATGACTTCACAATCTAAACTTGTTTTATTTTTAAGCTCCTCATTGTTGCTGAGTCCATTCTCTTCTGCTGCCGAGAAGTCTCCTCAACCTCGGGATGAACGGTTTGATGATCAGCTTGAGCTTGCAAAACCTGATTTATCTACTCAAAAGCCACAAATTTCAGAAAAACGTAACGATAAACATACACTTTCTATGACGAAAGAAGAATTGGCAAAACATCCTGATTTGATTGTACGCGGATTGATTCCTGCAGTGTTGCAAAATAACGGTGAAGCCGTTCAACTATTATTGCCGTTGTATCAAAATTTGCCTAAACAAGATCCATTTTTACTTGAGTGGGCAAAGGCGATTAATGCTCGCGAAGAGGGACGTTTTTCGGAGGCGGTAACTCGTTATCGTACGCTATTTTCTCAAGATTCGACCATCCTGCCGTTACGTTATCAGTTAGCACAAGCACTCTTTTTAAATAATGATAATGAGGCGGCCAAAGATCAATTCCAAAAACTGAGAGCTGAACAAGTTTCACCCGAGTCTATCGTCATGATCGACCAATATCTTTCTGCACTTAATCGCAGAGATCAGTGGAAGTTTCAAGGTGGTCTGAGTTTCTTAAACGAAAGTAATATTAACAATGCACCAAAACCTGGCACTCACATTGGAAATTGGAATGCCTGGGAGCGTGAAAGTGCAACAGGTTTTTCTTATTTTGCAGAAGCAGAGAAAAAATGGTCATTACCCCATAATTATTTCACTAAATTTTCCATCGAGGGAAGTGGGAAATATTACTGGGATAATAAAAAATATAATGAATTTAATGGTAGAGTCGGTGCGGGATTCGGTTATCAAACAGCACGGTTTGAGATGTCATTGATGCCATTTACCGAAAGACGATGGTATGCAGGTGGCTCCTCGGGTAGCGAGTCAATGAAGCAGTATTCGAAAAATTCCGGTGCTCGTTTAGATTTAACCTATTGGCTGAATGAAAAGTGGCAAATTTCAACCGCACTTGAATATGGTGAACAGCGTTATAACACTCGTAAACATTTGAATGGCAATAACTATCTTTGGTCGAATACGTTATCTTATTTTCCTAAGAGTGGTCAATTTTGGTTTGTAGGCGCTGATTATAATCGTGAAAATACACGAGATAAAGACAATGCTTATCAACGTAAAAACCTCCGTTTAGGTTGGGGGCAAGAGTGGGGGTGGGGTATTTCAACCCGAATTTCCCTTGCCTATGCACGTAGAACTTATAAAGGTGCTGATTTATTTAATATTCGTCAAAAAAATAATGAATACCAATCGGCTGTAACATTATGGCATCGAGATCTTTACTTCTGGGGCATCACGCCTAAAATTACGTGGTCTTATCAACGAGTTTCAAGTAATCACCCATTTTATAGCTACGACAAAAATCGTATTTTTCTTGAAATGGGTAAAACATTCTAGCGGGAGTTCTCATAATGGATTTATCACAGCGGTATAAACAAGCAGCCAAGGAGGCGCGCTGGGTATTAGGGTTAACCATTCTTTATGTAATTGGATGGTGTGTTTGTGCTTATTTACCCAAAGACTCGCCTGGACCGATAGGTTTTCCGTTGTGGTTTGAATTATCCTGTATTTATTTACCTATTTTGTTTGTCGTCATTGGGTATTGGATTGTCAAAATTGTCTTTTTAGATATCCCGCTAGATGTCGAGTCAAAGGAGAATAAATAATGAATTTAGGTATTATTCTCCCATTAGCTATCTATTTAGTCTTTATATTTGGTGCGGCATTATTTGCATATGTAAAACGCAGTAAAGGTGATTTCCTTACGGAATATTATGTGGGAAATCGCTCCATGACCGGCTTTGTCCTTGCGATGACCACCGCTTCTACTTATGCCAGTGCTAGTTCTTTTGTTGGTGGACCAGGGGCAGCTTATAAATATGGGCTAGGTTGGGTATTACTCGCTATGATCCAAGTGCCGGCTGTGTGGTTAGCCTTAGGTGCATTAGGCAAAAAGTTTGCATTACTTTCTCGCGAGACCAATGCGCTTACTATCAATGATTTATTTCTCTATCGTTATAAAAATAAATATCTCGTTTGGATTTCCAGTCTAGCATTGTTGCTTGCCTTCTTTGCTGCTATGGTTGTGCAATTTATTGGTGGGGCGAGATTACTCGAAACGACGATAGGGATTCCTTATACTCACGCCTTGCTTATTTTTGCTTTAACGGTTGGCATTTATACGTTTATTGGTGGTTTCCGAGCCGTCGTATTAACCGATACGATTCAAGGTACGGTCATGATTTTGGGTACAATCGTGCTATTAGTGGGCGTTATTTACCATCTCGGTGGGGTAGAAAGTGCGGTCAATAAATTAACTGAAATTGATCCGAGTTTAGTGAGTCCTTATGGCCCGAATGAGATGCTTGATTTTCAATTTATGGCATCATTTTGGATCCTAGTCTGTTTCGGTGTGGTTGGTTTACCGCATACAGTCGTGCGTTGCATGGCTTTCAAAGATAGTAAAGCCTTACATCGAGGCATGCTCATTGGTACAATTGTCCTTTCAGTCATTATGTTTGGCATGCATTTGGCGGGTGCTTTAGGACGTGCCGTTGTGCCAGATTTAACGGTGTCAGATAAAGTCATTCCAACCTTAATGTTGGAAGTGCTTCCTCCTATTGTTGCAGGGATTTTCTTAGCCGCACCGATGTCAGCGATTATGTCCACAGTCGATGCGCAACTTATTCAATCCTCTTCAATTTTTGTGAAAGACTTATATCTTGCAAGCAAACCAGAAGCAGCGAAGAATGAAAAACGAATTAGCCGTATTTCATCACTCATCACACTTGTTTTATCGGCGTTGTTAATTCTCGCAGCACTTAATCCACCTGATATGATTATTTGGTTGAATTTGTTTGCTTTCGGAGGATTAGAAGCAGCATTCCTTTGGGTCATTGTATTAGGCATTTATTGGGATAAAGCAAATGCAGCAGGGGCAATAAGCTCGATGGTGGTGGGATTAAGCAGTTATGTGCTGCTGACTCAATTTGGTATCAAACTATTTGGTTTTAATGCGATTGTGCCTGCACTTGTATTTGGTTTGATTGCGTTCATCTTAGGCAATCAATTCGGCGCCAAAAAAACAGTAAAAATGGACCGCACTTTATGATTTACCAGATCCTAGCATTGTTTATTTGGAGTAGTGCCTTTGTAGCCGCGAAATACACCTTTACAATGATGGATACCATTTTGATGATCCAAGCCCGTTTATTAATGGCGGCGATTATTGTGATGCCACTCTTTTTTCGTCGTTGGAAAGGTGTGTCAAAGCCGATGCGAAAACAGCTTTGGTGGTTAGGTTTTTTTAATTATACCGCGACCTTTTTGCTGCAATTTATTGGCTTAAAATATACGAGCGCGGCGAGCGCAACGACCATGATTGGATTAGAGCCATTATGTGTGATTTTTATTGGGCATTTTTTCTTTCAAGATCGTGCGAAATGGTATCATTGGTTATGTGGGGCTTTTGCCTTTTTAGGCGTGGGCATTTTAATTCTAGGTGGGCAGGGCAATGAAGGCTCAAGTGAAATTAGCTTATTGGGCTGTTCATTAGTCGTTGCTGCAAGTATTGTGTTTGCTTGTTGCTTACGTTGGACACAAAAAGTGGTGGCAACGATTTCAGCACAAGCCTATACATCAATTTCGATTGTGTTAGCAACCATCACCATGCTGCCATTTACTTTATTGATGACTGAAAACTGGGATATCCACTTTAACTGGCTTGGTTTCTTCGGTTTGATTTATCTCGGTGTAGCATGCAGTTGGTTTGCCTTTTGGTTATGGAATAAAGGCTTAAATTCGGTGGATGCAAAAATCTCGGGAATTTTGACCGCACTTGAGCCGATTTTTGGTGTCTTTTTGGCAGTATTATTACTCAACGAAGAGGTTTCACTTGTGTCAGCGCTTGGGATTATCATTATTGTGGTTTCAGCCCTAGGCGTAAGTTTATTACCGAAATGGTTACATAAAGAAATTAATTAAAAGGAAAAGAGATGGCGTGGATTCAAATTCGCTTAAATAGTACAAATGAAAAAGCCGAGAAAATTAGCGACTTTTTAGAAGAAATTGGCTCAGTTTCGGTCACTTTTATGGATAGCCAAGATACGCCGATTTTTGAACCCCTTCCGGGCGAAACGCGTTTGTGGGGAAACACCGATGTGATTGCATTGTTTGATGCAGAAACCGATATGAATGAAATAGTGAGCCTGCTTAAACAAGCCCATCATTTAGATGAAAATACCGCTTACAAAATCGAGCAAATCGAGGATAAAGACTGGGAACGTGAATGGATGGATAACTTCCACCCAATGCAATTTGGTCAACGTTTATGGATTTGCCCAAGCTGGCGCGAAGTGCCGGATAAAAATGCGGTGAATGTGATGCTTGATCCTGGTTTAGCTTTCGGGACAGGTACCCACCCTACAACCGCACTTTGTTTAGAGTGGTTAGATGGCTTGGATTTAACAGGCAAAACCATCATCGATTTTGGTTGCGGTTCAGGGATTCTTGCCATAGCAGCCCTTAAGTTAGGTGCAAAAAATGCGATCGGTATTGATATCGATCCACAAGCAATTCTCGCCAGTCGAAATAATGCGGAACAGAATGGGGTGGCAGATCGTCTTCAGCTTTTCTTATCCGATGATAAACCTGCAGATTTAAAAGCTGATGTCGTTGTGGCGAATATTCTTGCAGGCCCATTAAAAGAACTTTACCCAATTATCTCCCAATTAGTGAAAAAGGGCGGGGATTTAGGATTATCGGGCATTTTAGAAACACAAGCACAATCGGTATGCGATGCTTATGCACAATCCTTTGATTTAGATCCTGTTGCAGTGAAAGAGGAATGGTGCCGTATTACAGGTAAATTAAAATCGGCTTAATTTATTTTTGTCAATTAAAAAAAGTGCATTTTTTGAACAAATTTTCCTTTGCAAAAAAAAAGAAAAATGCGTAATATAGCACCCCTTGTCGGTGACTGCTGTTACCTGACTTGCTAGAGATTAGGACTTGTAATTGGGGATAACATAAAATGCGAATTGGTTCTTATGAATTAAAAAATCGTATTTTATTGGCGCCCATGGCAGGTATTACGGATCAACCTTTTCGACGTTTATGTGCCCATTACGGCGCGGGATTAACGTTTTCAGAGATGATGTCCACTAATCCACAAGTTTGGCATACAGAGAAATCGAAACTTCGTTTAGCACATAGTGAAGAGCTAGGATTAAATGCGGTGCAAATCGCAGGTTCTGATCCTTTAGAAATGGCCCAAGCTGCAGCAATTAATGTAGCCTATGGTGCTGAAATTATCGACATCAATATGGGCTGTCCCGCAAAGAAAGTAAATCGAAAGTTGGCGGGCTCTGCACTGCTTCAATTTCCCGATTTAGTGGAGAAAATTTTAAAAGAAGTCGTGAATGCCGTTGATGTGCCTGTGACGTTAAAAATTCGCACTGGTTGGGATAAAGCAAATCGAAACTGTGTGCAAATCGGCAAAATTGCAGAACAATCTGGTATTCAGGCTTTAACCATTCACGGGCGGACGAAAGAATGCTTATTTGAAGGTGAAGCGGAATACGATAATATTCGAGCAGTGAAACAATCAATTTCAATTCCAGTCATTGCGAATGGTGATATTGATTCTGACTTGAAAGCAAAAAAGGTACTTGAGTACACAGGTGCCGATGCAATAATGATCGGTCGTGCCGCCCTAGGCAATCCATGGCTTTTTCAAGCCGTTGAGGCTTTAGTGGAACATGATACGATAATTCAAGCACCGAGTTTGCGTGAAAAGTGCGGTCATATTTTGCGTCATATTCAAGAACTTCATCAGTTCTATGGTGAGCAAAAAGGCTATCGAATAGCCCGCAAACATGTGGCTTGGTATTTACAGGGAATTCAACCCGATTCCGTTTTTAGACAGACTTTTAACGCAATTAATGAACCGAAAGAGCAGTTAATTGTGCTGGAAGATTTTTTAAATTCAATTTTGGATAAAGAAAAATGTTAGAACAACAACGTAGTCCGTCTGAAGCGTTAACCGTTTCAGTTTTAAACTCTCAATCACAAGTAACAAACAAACCATTACGTGATTCTGTAAAACAAGCTTTACGCAATTACTTATCACAATTAGATGGTCAAGATGTGAATGATCTTTACGAATTAGTATTAGCGGAAGTTGAACACCCGATGTTAGATATGATTATGCAATACACCCGCGGTAACCAAACCCGCGCAGCTAATATGCTCGGTATCAACCGTGGTACATTGCGTAAGAAATTGAAAAAATACGGTATGGGCTAATTAAAATTAGCAAAAAGAAAGGCGAACATCATGTTCGCCTTTTTATTTATTGAATGGTGAAACTAATTGGTACGCTTACTGAAGACGCAAATCCAGCAGGTTTTGGACCGACAGGTCTCGCACTTCTTACAGCTTCAAGTGCTGCATTATCTAAGCTTTCATCACCAGAAGATTTAGTGACACGCTCTCCAGACAGAGAACCATCTCCTCCAACACTAAAACTGACGTTAACAATACCTTGTTTACGCATCATTTTTGCGCGTGCTGGATAGCGTTTATGCCGCTCAATTTCACGTCGAATAGCCGCACGATAGGCATTATGTTCATCTGTATTGGCACCAGAACCACCTTGAATACCATTTGTGCCAGGTTGACCCGTAGTTGTCGCTTTAGAATTTGCCGTAGCCGTCGAATTAACATTCTTATCGCCAATCGGTAAATTCTTCGGCATTTCTACCGCTTTCTCTGCTTTTACCTCATTTTTAGGTTTTTCTATTGGTTTTTCTGGCTTTTTCTCAGGTTCTTTTTTCTTCTCAGGCTCTGGTTTCTTCGTTGGATCTGAGACAACTTCCTGTTTTTCAGGTTCCGGTTCTGCCTGTTGAGGCTCGGGTTCCGGCTCAGGAGCGGGTTCTTCCACTCTCATCCCTTGAATCATTTCCATTGAAATCGTCGTGGATATTTCACCTGGAGCGTTACTCGCCGCTTCACTTGGCGTATGCCAGTTCCAAAATAACGCTCCAAGGATGCTACCATGAACCAATAAAGAAATAAGCAAACCTAATAATGATCGTTTGGTTTGTTGGCTGTTCATTGACTACGTCCTACTCCAACGCCTCCGCTTGCAACTCCGCCTACTTCAGGCGTATTTTTTGATTCATTTCCTTGAGTCGTTTTGCTTGGGGCGCCTTTATCTTTCATGGAAACAATGGCGACATTTTTGATTTCATTTTTCGATAACATATCGGTAATGGTCACGAAATCTTGGAAAGAGGCTTCTGCGTCAATTTTTAATGTGACTTTCTGATCTTTATTCCAACCTGCGATCTCTTTTTCAAGTGCTTCTTGCGAGATAGGTTTATCATTAAAATAAAGCTGTTTATCTGCCGTCACAGTCAATAATTTGGCTAATTCATCTGATTTGAATGCGACTGTTGAACTGGCTTTTGGCACATTGACTTGAATTTTCCCTTGAGAAATAAAGGATGCAGTGATCAACACGATCGCTAATAACACCAACATAATGTCGATGAAAGGAATAATGTTGATTTCATCAAATTTTTTCACGATTATTCCTTATCTTTTTGAGCGTTTAATACTTTCCATTTCAAGCGATTCACTTCTACTTTACGACCTAAGCCGTTATAGAACATCATAGATGGAATAGCGACTAAAATACCTAGTGCAGTTGCTTTTAATGCAAGAGAGAGGTGCATCATAATTGCGCCAGCATCGACATCACCGCCAGCTTGACCAATTTGATAGAAGGTTAACAAAATACCAATGACTGTACCTAACAAACCTACATAAGGTGCGTTTGCACCAACGGTTGAAATGATCGTCATATTGCGATTTAAATCAATTTCAAGTGAATGGATATTGGAATATTTAGCGACATTGATACGGCTTAAAAAGATAAAACGCTCAATCACAGTAGCAAGCATGATTACGCTCATAAGAAGTAAAAGCCCGATAATAATGTAATCACTATATTGTTGTAAAAACTCAAAAAGTTTTGGCATCTGATAGTCCTTTTATGTGTAATAAAAATACAAAATGAATTGAGAATGAATTTCAATTAGATTGCAAATTCTATCAAATGGAAAATTAAGCGTAAATATAAATTAAAAAAATGAGTATTTTTTTAACCGCACTTTGAGATAAATCAGAAAAGTGCGGTTGTTTGGAGAGGCCTTTTAAAGGGATTGTAGGTAATCTAAGACAACTTGATGATGTTCGCCCGTTTTGAATTTATCAAAAACGTGCTGAATTTTGCCTTGCTCATCAATGAGAAAGGTAATACGGTGAATACCATCATAAACACGGCCCATGAATTTCTTTTCGCCCCAGACGCCAAATTGCTCGGCAACCTGGTGATCTTCATCAGAAAGTAAGGTGAAGTTGAGTGCTTTTTTCTCGACAAATTGAGCGAGTTTTTTGGGTGAATCTGTACTGATGCCTAAAATAACTACACCTAATTTTTCTAACTCACGTTTAGCATCACGCAAACCACAGGCTTGAGTTGTACAGCCTGGTGTTAAGGCTTTTGGATAAAAATACACGAGTACTTTTTTACCTTTAAAGTCACTTAATGAAATAAGTTGATTGTCTTGGTTTAAAAGTGAGAATTGGGGGGCTAAGTCACCAACCTGTAATGTTTTCATAAAAAATCCTTAAAAATGTCAAAAATAATTTGTAAATTTGGGTTATTTTAGCCATTATAACTAGGCATTTTCAAATGTTATGATTAAAAAGTAGAATAGATGTAAATGGAGTGCTTATGACTACGCAAAATCCTTTATTTTCGGGCAGTATCGTTGCCTTAGTGACACCAATGGATAATCATGGACACATCGATTTTGAAACGCTAGAAAAACTTGTTGAGTTTCATATCAATTCTGGCACAGATGCGATTGTTTCTGTGGGCACAACGGGTGAATCAGCCACTTTAAGCATTGATGAAAATGTTCGAGTAATTGAGAGGACGGTTGAATTTGCAAAAGGGCGTATTCCAATTATTGCGGGCACTGGTGCAAATGCGACGAGTGAAGCCATTGTCATGACAAAATTGTTACGTGATAGCGGGGTGGCGGGGTGCTTATCTGTTGTGCCTTACTACAATAAACCAACTCAAGAAGGCATGTTCCAGCATTTTAAAGCGATTGCAGAATGTACGGACTTACCACAACTTCTTTATAATGTACCAGGTCGTACCGGTAGTGATATGAAGCCTGAAACTGTGGCGCGTTTGGCTCAAATTGATAACATTGTGGGAATTAAAGAAGCAACGGGTGATGTCTCACGTGTTACTGCAATTAAAGAGCTTGCAGGTAAAGATTTCATCGTGTTAAGTGGTGATGATGCAACAGGTTTAGAAGCCATGAAATTAGGCGGTGAAGGTGTCATTTCGGTGACGAATAACCTCGCAGCAAAAGATATGGCGGCAATGTGTCGTTATGCTTTAGCGGGCGATTTTGCGAAAGCGGAAGAAATTAATGCCCGTTTAATGCCTTTACATAAGGATTTATTTATTGAATCCAATCCAATCCCTGTCAAATGGGCAGCATATCGTTTAGGCTTAATTAAGACTCCATACTTACGTTTACCACTTACCGTGTTAAGCGAAAGCGCACAAGTAAAAGTAGAAGAAGCATTAAAAATTGCTGGCTTAATTTAATGAATTAAAGGGTTGTTTTTACAGCCCTTTAAACTTTCGGCTTTTTTATTTGTCAAAGAGCGGTCATTATTTTAATTATTTTATTGAAGGATTTAAGGAATGAAAAAAATCGTACTGAGTTTAGTCGCAGCTGCATTGTTATCGGCGTGTTCAAACAGCGTAGAAAAAATGCAGACGGCTAACGACACTTATCAAAATTCTGATCGTGAAATACCGAGCTTTTCACCTTTAGCAAGTGGCGGTGTAACATTGCCGCAAGCCGATCCGACTTATGAACTTCCTCAGCTTAATGCGAAAAAAGAACGCGTGGATATTCGTCCGCCTTCAACCCCATTAGCGATTATTAAAAATTCTTTAACACAATTTGATGGCGAACGTGCATTGATTGTTTATACGGATGCACAAACAGAGCTTTATAACCTCAAACAAATTGAGCGTTTATTGAAAGAAGAAGGCACGAATTCGACCTTAAATGGTGCGGTATTAATCAGTGATTGGGCGCCAACGGGTCGTGCAGATGATAAAGCCAATACAGAGATCCGTTATAAAATTGAACAAGTTACAGCGCAAGATGCAAGTGCATTAGCGGTTTCTGTCGAGCAAATGCGTCGTGATGGTGTAATTTTCACACCAAATCAAGCGGATAAACAACGCTATGCATCGGATCGTTTAAATCGTTTTGTTGCTGCGCTTACTAATGCTTATAACAAGCAACAACGAGATTTAAATAATGCCTCAGCAGGACCTTTCCAATCCGGTTTAATTACTGATACGAACGGTAGAATGGCATTAGGTATGGATGCAAGTTTTGGTCAAGCATGGCAACGTTTAGGTTCGGCTTTACCGAAATTAGGCTTTAAAGCCACATCGGAATCTGCTGGCCGAGGTTATCGCGAATTGAAATATAAACCATTGGATAAACAAGAGTGGTTACGTTTAGGTGTGAATCCGCCTAATCTAGAAAAAGGTGTTTACCAAATGCAAATCTCCGCCGTGGGTAAACAAAGTGCGGTCGTGATCACTGATGAAGATGGCAAGGCATTACCAAATGAAGCAGCTCAATCCTTGTATTCAGCATTAAGTGTATTACTTGCACAATAATATGAGTTGAGAAATAGAAAGTGCGGTTCAATTTTTGATTTGACCGCACTTTTTTATTGGTAGAGAAGTTATTCAGCTTTTACGCCTAAGTTACCCATTTTTACGCCGAGGTTACCGAGTGAAACTGGGTCCAAATAATCCCCTAAGAATTTGAATAACTCGCTTAATTCTGTAAATGAGCGTTTGATTTTTACTTGATCTTCTACTTTACGCACAAATTCATAACGCACATTTTCGCCTTCAAAATAAGCCGTGAGCGTGAGATAAATGGTTTCAAAAAAGTGGCTTTGAGCACCTTCTTCACCTGGATCACTGATACGGACATTCCAAGTATTGTTAAATAAAACTTCTGTTTTGATTGACATATAGACTTCCTCTGCTTGTTATTTTTTATACTGAAATTGAAACGAAAAACCCGATGATAAAATTTCTGAAATCAAAAACTTTATCATCGGGCTTTTCAAACCAATTGCTCACATATTTTGTTTTGCGTTGGTAACTGCCTTTGCCTTTACGTTTTTTCTCAACGCGTTGGCGGAATAATTTGTCGTGTAATAGTGCCATCACGGCATTATCTTTCACGACACCTTTGGTGTGTTGATAAATGGGCTGATTTTCAACCGCACTTTTTGTTTTTTTCGTCATATTTACCTCTAAAAAATTGCCGTGAAGTGGTTCACGGCAAGTCATTATAGCGAAAATGAATAGAATTACAAAATGGCGAGTACACTTTCAGGCGGTCGTCCAATTTTGGCTTTTTCACCTTTTACCACAATTGGGCGTTCTAATAGGGCTGAATTTTCGCTGATGGCTTTTAATAAATCATCTTTAGTTAATGCAGGATTATCTAACCCTAATGATTGATAAAGCTCATCTTTGGTACGCATCATTTTTCTGACATCATCTAATCCTAATTTATTAGCCAGTTGCTGCAATTCATCAACAGAGTAGTGTTGTTGCAAATAAAGTTCAATCGTCGGTTGAATGCCTTTTTCTTCTAATAAAGCTAAGGTTTCACGGCTTTTTGAGCAACGTGGATTATGATAAATCTTAACAGACATAACGTTTCCTTCTATTTTATGTTGAATGAGTGGATATAGGATTGATTTAAATTTTAACTTATAATGACAAAAAATACTTGTTTAGGAAGACTTTATGTTAGAAATGCTAAAAAATTGGTATAGCCGTCGCTTAAGCGATCCGCAGGCGATGGGACTACTTGCCATTTTGTTATTTGGTTTTATTGCGATTTATTTCTTTGGTGATTTAATCGCTCCGTTGCTGGTTGCCATTGTATTAGCATATTTATTGGAAATGCCAATTAATTTCCTGACGAAAAAATTAAAATTTCCCCGAATGCTCGCCACGTTAATTATTTTTGGTGGCTTTCTAACCTTGGCGTTATTAATTTTCTTCGGGCTTATACCAACATTATGGAATCAAACCATTTCTTTATTAAGCGATTTGCCAGCGATGTTCAATAAGTTACATGAATGGCTATTAGCCCTTCCTGAGCATTATCCTGAACTCATCGATTACACCATGATTGACACCTTTTTTAGTGCAGCTCGTGCGAAGATTTTGGGCTTTGGTGAATCAGCGGTGAAATTGTCGATTACCTCATTAATGAACCTTGTATCACTGGGTATTTATGCATTTTTAGTGCCATTAATGATGTTCGTTATGCTGAAAGATAAAACTGAACTTCTTGCGGGAGTAAGCCGATTTTTGCCTAAAAACCGTCTTTTAGCCTCTAAAGTATGGAATGAGATGCAGCAACAAATTGCGAATTATATTCATGGCAAATTGTTGGAGATTTTGATAGTTGGCGTGGTGACTTACATTATCTTTTTAAGCTTTGGTTTAAATTATCCACTGCTGCTTTCTGTTGCCGTAGGGCTTTCTGTATTAGTGCCTTATATCGGCGCGGTATTGGTGACGATTCCTGTTGTTTTAGTCGCCATGTTCCAGTTTGGCATTTCCCCAACGTTTTGGTATTTGATTGTAGCCTTTGCGGTGAGTCAACTTTTAGATGGAAACTTGTTGGTGCCGTATTTATTCTCTGAAGTCGTTAACTTACATCCTTTAGTGATCATTATTTCGGTGCTGATTTTCGGTGGATTATGGGGCTTTTGGGGCGTATTCTTCGCTATACCATTGGCTACACTCGTCAAAGCTGTATTGAATGCCTTGCCGGATTAGATGGAATTAAAACGATAAAAAGAAAGCTGACGAAAGTCAGCTTTTTTGTTCTTTTAATTTTTGGATATCCAGAATTTCGACACAGTCCGTTGTCCCCGCTTTAATACGCCATTTAATATTAAATTCGTACAGACTAATACCGTAAATACGATCGGTTTCTTTACCTTGTTGATAAGCCGGGCGGGGATCTTGTGCGATCACTTCTGTAATAAATCTCGCTAAGTGCGGTCGGTTTTTGTGATATTTTTCAACCGCACTTTGGGCGATTTCTGTAAATTCTACGTTTAATTTTACAGGTGGTTTTTCTTGTGCAAAACTTGATTTTGCTTCAGGTTCGCTATCAGCATAGGCAATATAAGGTTTAATATCAAAAATAGGTGTGCCATCCACAAGATCCACGGAGCCCAAATGCAGAAAAACACGTCCATGAATACATTCCACTTGGCGTAATTCAACTTTGGATAAGCCTAGCGGATTTGGGCGATGTGTAGCGCGTGAGGCAAATACACCAACACGTTGATTGCCGCCTAAACGAGGGGGGCGAACAGTGGATTGCCATTTTCCATGGGGTACTTTGTCAAATTGGAAAATAAGCCAAAGATGGCTAAATTGCTCTAATCCTCGCACCGCTTCTGGTGAATTATACGGAGGAAGCAGTTCCACAATACCAATGCCATCTTGTACTAAATCAGGTTGGCGAGGCACTGAGAATTTTTCTTTGTAAGGCGTGTGAATCACCGCAATTGGGTGAAGAGTCAGTGTTAAATCATTCATAAAAAGGCAATTTCCGTGTAGAATACGCCCTTTATTGTAATCAAAAGTGCGGTCAAAAAAAATGACAAATCATAAATTGAAAATGTGGTGGGAAACCGCTCGCCCAAAAACCTTGCCTTTGGCATTAGCTTCTATTTTTACTGGCTCAGCATTGGCATATTGGGCGGATAGAGAAAGTTTTAATCTCACCGTGATGTTACTTTGCTTGCTTACCACCATTTTATTGCAAGTCCTTTCCAACTTTGCTAACGATTACGGCGATCATCAAAAAGGGTCAGATACCGAAGAACGTATTGGGCCTTTACGTGGTATTCAGCAAGGTGCAATTTCTGCGAATGAGCTCAAATGGGGCTTAATTTTAATGGCGGTGGGTTCATTTTTTTCAGGCGCATTCTTAATTGGTATCGCATATCAAAGTCTTACTGACTTATTGGCTTTTGCGGGATTGGGCATTCTAGCCATTATTGCTGCCATTACTTATACCGTAGGGGCTAAACCTTATGGTTATTTAGGTTTAGGCGATCTGTCAGTGTTGCTCTTTTTTGGACTATTAGGTGTAGGTGGAACTTATTATCTACAAACTCACAGCATTGATAGCTTAATTACGTTACCAGCTCTTGGCTCCGGTTTATTGGCGACAGCAGTGTTAAATATCAATAATTTACGTGATATTGAGCAAGATGCAAAAGTAGGGAAAAATACCTTGGTTGTGCGTATTGGCCCGAAGAAAGGACGCATTTATCACTGTGTTTTATTAAGCGTTGCCGCTTTATGTTATGTGCTATTTGCTGCATCAACAGCGTTTAGTCCTTGGCATTTCTTATTTTTATTGGCATTTCCACTGTTATTAAAACACGCCTTATTTGTTTATCGCAGCAAAGAACCAACAGTCTTGCGTCCGATGTTAGCACAGATGTCAATGATTTCTTTATTTATCAATATCTTGTTTAGTTTAGGCTTGCTTATCGGCTAAATCGGCTTATACTAGAGAAAAAATTTTACCGACAAGGGGAACATTATGTATATCGATACTTCAGAACTTTGTGATATTTATGCTGATCAAGTGGATGTGGTTGAACCAATTTTTTCTAGCTTTGGTGGTGTCAGCAATTTCTACGGCAAAGTGACGACAGTAAAATGTTTTGAAAATAATGGATTAATTGCCGAAATTCTCGAAGAAAATGGTAATGGCAGAGTGCTTGTCGTAGATGGCGGTGGCGCAGTACGTCGTGCTTTAATTGATGCTGAGCTTGCACAACTTGCGGCAGATAATGACTGGGCGGGTATTATTGTTTATGGTGCCGTGCGTCAAATTCAACAACTTGAAAATATTGATATTGGTATTCATGCACTTGCACCAATTCCAGTTGGCGCAGATGAAAATAATCATGGTGAAAGCGATCTTCCAGTGAATTTTGGTGGCGTGACGTTCTTCCCTGAAGATTACATTTATGCCGATTTAACAGGTATTATTCTTTCACAAGAAGCATTAGATTTAGACGATTTCGAAGAAGAATAATTTTGAAATTATTGACCTTTTTAAAGTGCGGTTAGAAATAACCGCACTTTTTTTGTTAAAATTTTTTTGAACAAGATCACATTTTAAACATTTGTTGGTTGAAAGTTTGTAACATTCATTTAACATCGGAAATAGTTCATCTGTAATCATTTTGGAGGGACTCATGAACGAAACAAACACAACAAAAAATTATAAAAGTGGGATTATCTTTCTGCTGGCGATAGCCTGTTTTTTTATTTTGTTAAAAGCTTTACCTTTTGCGCCTAAGGAAAATGCTGGTTTAGCATTATTAGCCTTTGTAGCGATTCTTTGGTTAACTGAGGCATTACATGTAACTGTTACTGCGCTATTAGTGCCTTTGCTTGCGATTGCACTTGATTTAGTGACAACCAAGCAAGCTTTAGTTGCCTTTGCTGATCCAACCATTTTCTTATTCTTTGGTGGATTTGCTTTAGCGACGGCTTTGCATATACAAAAGCTTGATAAAATGATTGCTAATAAAATCATGACGATGGCTCGTGGTAATTTATTGGTTGCTGTGATGTACCTTTTCTCTATTACAGCTTTCCTTTCTATGTGGATGAGTAACACTGCGACAGCAGCAATGATGTTACCTTTAGCCATGGGGATCTTAAGCCAACTTGATAAAGAAAAAGAACACAATACTTATGTTTTCGTATTATTGGGTATTGCATATAGTGCAAGTATTGGTGGTATGGGAACATTAGTAGGTAGTCCACCAAATGCTATTGTCGCAAGTAACTTACATTTAACCTTCTCAGATTGGTTATGGTATGGCTTGCCAATTATGATTATTTTGATGCCATTAATGGTTGGTACACTTTTCATTGTGTTTAAACCAAAACTTAATTTACGTTTTGAGCAAAACTTTGAACGCATTGAAATGAATAGCCAACGCGTTTTAACCCTTGTAATTTTTGCTGTGATTGCACTTTGCTGGGTATTTAGTAGTTATATTAATCCAATGATTTCAGGTGTATTTGGTCTTGCCAAAAATATCGGTAGTTTTGATAGCGTGGTCGCATTGCTTGCTGCTGTCATCATTTGTTCTACTGGTGTGGCAAATTGGAAACAAATTCAAGAAAATACTGACTGGGGCGTATTGATGCTTTTCGGTGGTGGTTTAACCTTGAGTGCAGTGTTAAAAGATTCTGGTGCAAGTAAAGTTTTAGCTGACGGTATTGTATTCTTAGTTCAAGGGCAACATTACTACCTCATTGGTTTATTAGTCGCAACCTTCATTATTTTCTTAACTGAATTCACTTCCAATACCGCGAGTGCAGCGTTATTAGTACCAATCTTTATTTCTAT
>ENA-OWLZ01000193-OWLZ01000193.1-metagenome-genome-assembly--contig:-NODE-193-length-17310-cov-9.620052_pt1 | contig 17310 bp, 16 predicted proteins | sample MGYA00245341_ERZ651117 | MGnify/ENA primary metagenome ERZ651117 (study PRJEB26857, sample SAMEA4031763) | metagenome | biome: human; feature: oral; material: saliva | place: Philippines | collected 2014... | reverse complement strand
CTTCCGATCTGGCATCGTTCCGATTGCGGGGGCGAGTGACGGTGGCGGTTCGATTCGAATTCCAGCGAGCTTTACGGGCTTAATCGGGTTGAAGCCGAGTCGTGGGCGCATTCCTGTCGGCCCTGGTAGCTATCGTGGCTGGCAAGGCGCTGCGGTGAATTTTGCGATGACGAAGACGGTCCGTGATACTCGCGAGTTGTTGAAATGGATGCAAGTCGAGCAAAAAGACAGCCCGTTTTTAACGCCGCTTATTAAAGACTGGGACGCTCTCCCAAACCGTCCGCTTCGAGTAGGCGTGATTGAGAAGTCTCCAATCGAAAGTTTTGTCGCTCCAGAAGCCAAGGAGGCGCTTCGTAAGGCCGTGGCTTTCCTAGAGGGTATCGGCTGTGTAGTCGAACCGATTGGCTGGCCCGTTGACGGTGTCGAAGTGATGAAGAACTATTACGTGATGAATAGTGTGGAGACGGCGGCGATGTTCCAAGGCATGGAGGCAAGCTTTGGCCGCAAGTTCACAAAAGACGATATGGAACTCATGACTTGGGGCATTTACCAGTCTGGGGAACGCATTTTAGCCAAAGATTATAGCCAGGCTTTGTCGAAATGGGACACGTATGCGCATGCGATGGAAAAGGTACATGAGCAGTACGATTTGATTCTAACACCGACTGTGAGCGATGTGGCTCCGCTCCATACGCAATTTCCGATGGAAGAAGCGGTGCGACAAGCGTTGGAGCATATGGACGAACTGAGTGTGCCGGAACAACAAAGCGTGATTTGGCGCATGTTTGACCGAACGCTTGCGCTCACACCATTTACGCAATTATCCAATATTACGGGAGCACCAGCGATTAGTTTGCCGGTGTATATCACCAAAAAAGGACTTCCAATGGGCGTACAGCTCATGGCGGCGCGCGGACAAGAGGCGTTGCTGCTAACGGTGGCGGAAGGATTTGAACGCGAAGGGCAATTTGAAACAAGAGACTTCAGCTAGGAGTGAAGAAGATGACGAAGAAAGTAGCAATCGTAGGGGCTGGCATCGTCGGGGCGACTGCGGCTTATCAGCTCAGCAAAAAAGGAATCGATGTAACGGTATTTGACGCGGATGTGGGTCAAGCAACGAAGGCGGCTGCGGGGATTATTTGTCCATGGTTGTCGCAACGTCGCAATAAAGACTGGTACCAACTCGTCTCACACGGTGCGGCGTATTATCCGCAGTTGATGGATCAGTTGCGAGCGGATGGCGTTGGTGAGTTGCCGTATGAACAAGTCGGGGCGTATATTTTCAAGCATACTGAAAAACAATTGGCGAAAGTCGAGGAGATGGCCGTGGAGCGACGCGTGGATGCGCCGATGATTGGCGAAGTGCGACCCCTTACGCCAGAAGACGTTTCTCGTGTGATTCCAGGTTGGTCGAATCCAGACGGCGCGCTCTATTGTAGCGGCGGTGGACGCGTGGATGGGGAGTTGCTCGTTGCACTTCTATTAGAACAGGCCGAAAAAAACGGGGCTCGTGTGGTCCGTGAAAAAGTAACGCTTGAAGCAAGCGGCGAGGAGGTTCGTGTGCGTCTTGGTGACGAGGTGCGTTCTTTTGATGCGGTGGTCCTTTCGAGTGGTGCGTGGGTGAAAGAACTGCTCGAACCGCTTGGATACTACGTGGATGTGCGTCCGCAAAAGGGGCAGCTGATTGAACTCACCTTGGAGACGAGCGAAGATACGTCGAAATGGCCAGTGTGCATGTTGCACGGTGAGATTGATATTCTTCCATTCCCAGACGGCAAAATTTTAGTGGGTGCGACTCATGAAAATACGCAAGGTTTCGATTTGGTTCCGGATGAAGAGCTCTTAAACGGCATGTACGAAGAAGCGTGCGCGAGTCTTCCAAGTCTAAAAAATGCCAAACGCAGTGGCGTGCGCGTCGGAACGCGTGCGTATACTTCCGATTTTTTACCATTCTTTGGTGAAGTGCCAAATACGACAAATGCCTTTGTGGCGAGTGGTTTGGGTTCTTCAGGGCTTACGAGTGGCGTCTGGATTGGCGAATTACTGGCTCGCATGGCAGCAGGGGAAGAAGTCGGATTTTCAGTAGAAAAATACACTCCGCAAAATTATGTCCGAAAAGTGTAAATTTTTGAATGTTTTTAGTTGAGTTTTACTTTTAATTTTAGTATTCTGTTAAAGGTAATTATTTAACCTAAAAAACAAAGGAGGCAAACATTTATGTTAAAAGAGTTTAAAGAGTTTTTAATGCGCGGGAATATCGTTGAATTAGCAGTAGCGGTTATCATCGGTGGAGCTTTCAAAGCAATCATTGATTCATTAGTAAATGATATTATTTCACCAATCATCGCTATGGTAGCAAACACAGGAGATATCGCAGCAGTTTCATTCCGTTTAGGTTCTGCTCAAATCGGTATCGGTTCTTTCATCGCTGCTATCATCAACTTCGTAATCGTTGGCGCTGTATTGTTCTTAATCGTTAAAGGTATGAACAAAGCTGCTGAATTATCTAAGGGTAACCATGCTGAAGAAGAAGCTGCTCCAGCTGCACCAACTGCAGAAGATTACTTGAAAGAAATCCGCGACTTATTAGCAAACAAATAATCGTTGAGAAAAGCCGAGAACCCTCTCGGCTTTTTGTGTGCAAAAAAATAAAAAGTGGATGGAATAAAAGGATAAAATTCGTTGAACCATTGTGAATGAGTGTGTGCTTGAGGGAACAGGCGAAGCTTCGCTTCGTTTCTTTGGATTTTAAGGGGAAAGTGCATCGTAGGATAAACGAGTTCAGAATCAGTTTTATTATTGAAAGAGTTATAGTGGGGCACCGGTGCAAGCCTTGGTCTTGCACCTTTAAAGCCTCAAAGCGGACGTACGGAATCAATTCCTACGTCCGCTTATTCGTTTTAATGCTTAGTCCCACTATTCTTTCAATAAACTGATTCTTTTCGTTTATCCTCCTTAGGCGTTTGGATGAAATCCAAAGAAACTCGCAAGCTTCTATTTTTCGAAACACAATGGTTCAACGAATTTTCTTTATTTTTTGACCGAAAAACGAGAGGGTCTGGCTTTTGAACGATTAAAATTTGCTTCGTCGCTAACCGGACCATCCGCGACAGGAAGTACTTTTAACTTTGTAGGGTGCTTCGTTGCTAACAACAGGAGGCGTGATTGAACGCTTATTTTAATGATTTTTGCCTGCGAGCTTAACTAGACGGGGTGCTGCAACTTTGTAAACCGCTTGAAAAATGCTAGAAATAGGAAAAGACTCGCGGACGAGTCTTTGTTGATTTAGATTTAGTTGATTACAGCGATGAGTCCGAGGACGAAGCATACGGTGAGGATGATAAAGGCAACAAGGTCTACTTTGTTCATTTTTTTGTCAATCAGATAAATACCTATATAGCATGGCAGGCCACCGATAAGCCAGAGAGGGATAATGTATTGTTGAAGCCAAGGAATGGTCTCGCCGCTATAAAAGCCGTAATAAACCAGTACTGCAAGTATGGCACCGCCAATGATGAGGCATAATCCAGCTTTAAGATTTTTGAGGATAAAAACAGCCCTAATTCCACTCAGTATATGGTAGATAGGAAAGAAATAAACATTAAAAGCTAGAAATAACATTCCAAAAAATACTCCAGCTATAAGAACATCTCCAAATATAAAATGTGTGAAGCGTACTAAAAAGGTCTTCTACCGCTATTATAAATGAAATAGCGGTGGAAGACCTAATTATTTAGAAATACAACATTGTAGAAGAAGGTTAAGATAGCAAAGACAAAAATCGTAGTGAAGATACGGATGATTTGTCCGTAAATCTTATCTTCGTGAGTGTTATCATACCAACTAGCTCCGATGCAACAGCAGACAGAGCCGACAGCCCAGAGAATAATGCCTATTAGACTGATGGGCATAAACATTGTAGCAGACAAACCGGCAAGTGCTCCGCCGATGCTCATTAAGTACCCTTGTGGCGACTTTTCATCTTCTGAAAACATTTTTAACCCTTTTCGAAGCGTTGAAGACTCCGAACAAAAAAGCGATAACAGCAAGACCTTGTAATATTACGATTAATCCGAGCATATAGAGTTCCTTTCTTTAAACAATTATAAGTGAAGTAAAAATAGTGCAAATGTAATAATAGCCGCAATCGTTAAAGTAAATAAATAAAACAGCGGTGTAGTATCATCGTTGGCTTCGTGATTCATTTTAGCTCCCCTATAATACAACACGATGGCAACAAACCAAGCCGCTATCGCGAGAGGATAGTAAAGGAATAGCAATGGAATGGTACCAAGAGAAAAAAGTGTACCTATGTAAACATAGTTATTTCCAGGCGTATTCTTTTTTCTAAAATGAGCAATTAAGCTAACGGTTAAGTTTAATAGGGAGTAACCGATCATCACGAATAGTACGTGATAAAAATCAAATAAAAATGCTAACACTAAAGAACCTCCTTATCATCCAAAGAAAAGTACAATCATAAATACTGCAATAATGGCTCCGATAGTTACATTAATAAAGTAAAACGTTGGGTCAGACTCATCGTTTGCTTCATGATTCTTTTTAGAACCGATAAACAGCAACACCAGTCCGACAATCCAAGTGATGATTGCAAGAGGATAGGCACCGAATAGCATTGGAATGGTCGTGAGAAAACAGACTACGCTAACGAAAATAAAGTCGTTTCCTGGCGCGTTCTTTTTTCCGAAACAAGCGAATAAATTGAAAATAGCGTAAAAAATCATAGCGACTGATAAGTAAATTAACTTCAGTAATAACCCAAACACTTCTAACATAGAAAATCCTCCTTATAATATAATCCTTTTTTAAACAAGCGCCAGTCCAATCGTGAGAAGAACTGCGATGGTGATGCGGATAGCGTGATGTAATTTATTGATATTTCCTTTTTCTTTTCCGTTCAGATAGGCTCCCACGCAGCAAAGCGTTGCCCCAAGGATCCATGTAAGGAATGGAATTCCGGGTATCATTGCGAGTAATGGGAGTGTAGGAAGTGCGATGAGACCTCCTGCAAAAATAAGGATGTTTCCGGTTGTTTTGTCTCCTTTTAGAAGAGCGGCGCCACCTGCGAGTAGATGTAAGAGCGCGAATGTGACGACAAAGAAACTAAGAATTAGAAATATGATGAATACAAAGTCCGTATGAGGCCCTCCTTGTTAGGCAAAAATCATTAAAATGGTGATGACGAGTGCAACGATGGCACGTGCTTTGTTTGGGTCTTTAATTTTATCCGGAAATGGATTTCTATTGACAAAGCAGACAACAAACTCAAGCATTTGGTTTTCTGTTTTATATGGTTTTTCGTGCTGATTATTCCAATAGGACGCGTATAACATGACGGCCCACGCTACAATCCAGATGATATATCCGCCAACTGATTTTTGGTAAATCAAACGGACGGAATGAAGAGCCGTAATGCCTCCAAAGAACAGTAGGAAGTTGGCAAGTGAATATTTTTGTGTTCCAATCGTATAGACTCCAACGCTAATGAATGGTAATAAGTAAAATAAGGCGATGGAATTGATGATAACGTGCATAGAATTCTCCTTTTAGGTTGATAATAATCAGTATAAATTGCTCCTTGTGTTTTGTCAAAATACGGCGGGTGCGGTACACTAAGGGGGAGATTGAAAAGGAGTGCCGAGATGAAATTAATACTATCGCCTGCAAAGGAAATGAATTGCGACGCATTAGAGGAACGCGACTGGGAAGTGAGCCCGGCTACCGTAAAAGTGGTAGAAGCTGTGAGAGAAGTACCCGAGGAAGACCTCTCGCGTGTGCTTGGGGTCAAAGGGAAGTTGCTCGAGGAAAACAAAGCGTTCATCGAAGCGTGGAGCGTGGCGAAGGCTGCGCCTGCCATTGAACTCTACAACGGACTGGCGTTTCGCTGGTTGAAGCAAGTAGAGGGATGGAACAAGGGCTTAGGCTATGGAAGCGAGCATGTGCGCATCTTATCTGCATTATATGGAGCTGTGGCGCCGGATGCTTTTGTGAAGCCGTATCGCTTGGATATGTTACGACCATTGCGCGTGGACGGGAAGAGCTTGAAGGCTTACTGGAAAGCGGAGTGGGCCGAGCTGTTCGAAGAAGGCGAAACGGTGGTAAACTGTGCGAGCGACGAGTTCAGTTCGCTTTTAGACCGCTCGCGTTACAACTGGGTAGACGTGGAGTTCTACGAGCGTAAAGACGGAACGCTGAAACAACACTCTACGACGTCGAAAAAAGGGCGCGGGTTGCTAGTGGGGTTTGCCATGCGCGAACAAGTAACCGACGTCAAGCAGTTGGAGGCTTTCAGAGAAGACGGATTTGCCTTTGATGCGGAACGATCAACGCCAGAAAAACTCGTATTTGTGAGATAAAAATAGAGGAGTAAGACAGCAGTCTTACTCCTTTTTAATCTGTTAATTCATCTTAATCCTCTATCGTTAGCGGAAAAATATCTTCCCCTCTGTACATTCTATCTTCCATTTCTTTCCACTCAATGACTAGTTTAAACAGTTCATCGGTTGAAATAAAGCAAGGTTCACCAAGACTTTCATCATCCATTTGATAGTATATTTCTGTTTCCTTTTTCCCTATATCAATATTCAGCATATTACCGCCAAAACCAGATGCTTCTTTTTGCCCAGTAACAACTGCCTCTAATTCTTTATAAATATGGGGGTAAAAATTATGAACCTCAGAATTTAAAAAGTCTGACAACGATTGAAATTTTTGATCTGTAAATTTCAAAACTAACATTATATCATTTTCTTCATTTCCAAAAACCAAAATTGAATATATTCTTTTCATTAACCTTACCTCTAAATTCATTTTATTCCATTGGAAAAGCTGAAATAATCTTTTTATAAATATAGTCTTATTATATCATAAAAAAAGAGAGCGTCTTTCGCTCTCTTTATAACTCAGGCAATTCCACTTTCAAGCTCATATCCGTCGGTTGTAACACCTTCTGAACTGCTGCAAGAAAGGCTAGTCCATTATCCGATGGAGAATACTGGAAGGTAATATGGATAACTTTTTTGTCAAAGTTATCGCCATATCGTGCCACATACTGCTTGCTTTCGAGGAAGTAGATGTAGTTGTTGAGTTTTTCTTGAAGCTTCAACAAGTGTTCTTCTTCCATAGATTCTATCCATTTATTCTCATCAATCAACAATAACTCCAAATGGTCATCTGAAACACCCATCGCATCGATGCTTGTAACGTCTAGTTCAATTTTCTCAACTGTTTTAATGGTTTCTACTACCTTAGGTGGATTGTCATATTTTTCCTTGAATTCCTTAAGAATCTTCTCTACCTTTTCCACCTCATAATACTTGAAAGAAGGAATTGATTTAATATTTCCAATTAATCGACCATAATATCCACTAGTTTTTAACTCGTTAGGAAGTTTTTCTATTGTATCAAGTATAAGAGGAACTAATTTTCTTGTATCAATTTCAAAAGGAAGAGGCTTATATTCCGCCAGAATAAAATCTTGAAGCAATAAATATTCTGTAACTTGCCATATTTTCTTTTCATCAATACTTAAAGAGAACTCTTTCAATATCTCAAATGTCCTTCTCTCTATGTCTTTATCACCTTCTACATATAGAGGGAATAAACAATATTCCATCAACACCTGAATATCAGTGTATTCTGTTATCATTGAGTTGCGTTGTTGAAAACGATACCTAATATCCTCTCCAAGAAATGCTTCTGCTTCTTTCCCTTCTTTCATTATTTCACGATAGTCTTTTACAAAATTTTGATACTCTTTAGACTCTGGTATTTCAAATTTTTTCATTTATTTACTCCATTCGTTAATTCTAAAAATCCCTTCAACTGAAATAATTTCATTAGTGCCTGGTCTATAGACACGTGGATTTTTGATTTCATAATAGCCTTGACGTTCAATAGCGGATAGAAAGTCATCATAAGAATGTCCCGTTGTGTCAATCGTTGGCATAAGCAATTCGCTCTCAGACATATGAATGTCCGAACCAGCCCATGTTTTGGCCCCCGGGATATTTAAAGATGAAGATCCTGGCGTATCACCATTTGCAAATTGTATTAAGCCTGCTTTATCCATATTTCTAACCAACTCAGGACTATATTCATACTGATAGATACCTGATTTATAAGTATTATCACTCACACCTTTGACTGTCGCAATTTCATGAGCTGATTTCAGATTTCCGCTCTCATCATACAAGAGGGCAGAGTCTTCTACAATACTTGTCGCAAACGTGCCCTGACCAGCCCCCGTTATTATGTCTTTTCTTCCAATCACTGGATTATCACCACTAAAAGCAAATCTCTTCATATTAGCACCATCAACAACCGAAGAAGCTCCACTTTCTAGATAAGGCTGCTTAATGGCATCTTTGTATACATCTGGATAATCGTACTGTCTAGCCGCATACATCTTATAAAAGGTTTCTTTATTTGGAACTGCCCCTTCTCTAACAGCACGTTCCGCATACATATCAAAAGTTTCCTTGAAGGATGCCTGCTTCTCTGCTGTATTCCATCTATATTCCCGACTTGCAAGTTCATCGAATTTTGCGAATGTCACCTTTTTGATTTCTGGTGATACATGCTCAATTGAAATATTCGATGTTTTGTGAGAAATAATCTCAATTCGAGTTCCTGGTTCAATTTTAGTACCACCTACAAAGCGACCTTTTCCTTCACCAACGACAGTACCGCCATGTTTTGATAAATTATCCAGAATCTCTTGACGTTTAACGGATAAACCATTTTTTGCAGTTGTATAATCTTGAATGCGAATTTTTCCTGTCCCATCTACACCGACCGCTTTTAATTGGATACGTTGAATTTCGCCTGCTGCATTACGAGTCTCAACGGTTATCCTAGTCTCGACATCTTTGAAATTTGTCTTGAACTCATCAATCTTTTTAGTTAAAAACTCTTTATAGTTAGCAAAATTTGGTTCAGATACGTTATTTTTCACCTTGTTGAGACTAAACTTGCTGGCTGCTTTAGAGGCTGCATATCCACCAACAAAGTTTCCTAATAAGTTCATCAGCTGAGCGGTTTCTTCGCTTCCACCGAGAAGCTTTGTACCATGGTAGGCAGCTTGACCAGTTGCTAACCCTCCGACATACCCCCATGCAAACTGCCATAACCCTTGGGCAATACTTTGCGTCTGGGCAATTGGTAAGTATGCCCCTGTCGTAAGAGTGAACACTTGCCCCACACTGTGGTATAACTCACCATTTCCTAAGAAAATTGTATCTCGAATCGGATTTACCGCAACGGATTTTCCATCGCCAAACAATCCATAATAAATATTCCATCCAGCTTCGATAGAATTTGAAGCCCCATACATGAACATAGCCATTGCTCCATACTTGAAAGCTGAAGTTACAATCGGCAACATAGTCCCACCCGACATTACTAGAGCACTAGCACCAGCAATGATCGTTAAAACACCAAATACAAGATTCATGAGCCCTTGCTTAGTTCGTTCTTCTGCGTATACACGCACTTTTTCCCGATCTTCCGCCGCTTGAAACTGAGGCATATGATCGTTCAAAAAGGTCGCAGATTTTTGCGCAGCCAACATGAATCGATTCATCGACGGCAACTGACGAAAGTCTTCTACTTGATAACTTCCGATACTGCGGTCTCTACTTGAATGCTCCGCCAATAAACTCTTTGTTGCTGCTAGCAATTCCTTAAACGCCTGCAAGTCTTGGCGAGCATGCATCTCTTCATACGGCGTAATGGATTCGTCTAGATGCTTGATATCTTTCATCAGCTTCTCATATGTGAATTTCGTCTTTGTATGACTAGTTCCCTGGTAATTCACTAATCCTGCGACTCTGAGCTTAGCAGTTGTTAACTGCTCCAACTGTTGTTCGAATCGTTGCTTAGATTTTCCTAAGTCCGAGTGAAGACCTTTATAGACATCTTCAGGCAATTCCGCATGGTTATGCGTATCGATTTGATAGTAGCCATCTTTATACAGTAAGAAACTTGCGGTATACTCATTCATTAACCGCATCAGCGTCTGTATGAAGGTTCCATGAACTTCTGTCATATAGCTCTTCGCACTCGTCATCGCTTTCCCTTGAAGCTCACTCTGGGTTGCGAGGAGGGCAATTGACTTTTGTAGCTCTTCTAATGCGTTTCCCCATTGTTGGATGGTTTGATTCGTTTGGCCCTGCATGGAGGTAATGTCGTTAAACTTTACGTAATAACTCATTTATCATCTTCCTTAAACTTCTAAAAGTAAATTATGTTTGTAAAAAATTGTCGCTCTCAATTGGTATTATAGCATAATGAATTTAAAAAAATGAGAGAATAAGAAGTTTAATGATATTAAAATAAATAAGCAGTCAATGACTGCTTATAATTATGGATTATAATTTACTTAGGGAACGAACCTTTTTATTTTCTCTCCTGTGCGACATAGGCTTGAATCGCGTCGCAAGCGTATTGTCCAACGCCTTTGCCGTATTTATCTAAGTTCGTTCTGAACTCTTCGTTTTTCGCGTAGCCGAATCCGATGCTTGAGAAGACATCGATGGAGCAGTCGAACGCGTAAGCGCACATGTGTTGGTGGAGTTGTTTTGCTAAGTCCACGTTCACGGCGTCTGTTGCTGGTAGGCCTTTTTCGATATGATTCGCGAATGCGAAGAAGATGTTGTTGAAGCCGTCCGCAACGATTTCTTCCTTGCCTTTTTGTCTTTCTTCGGCCTCATTCATCACTGTTTCACCGTATTTTTCAGTTGCGGCCTGTTTGTATTTCTCGTTATCCTTGAAGGTGAATCCTTTGAATTTTTCTTCGGTTGTCATCGTCATTTTCCTTTCTGTAGACGCAATCGTCTTTTCTAATGTGTCGATTAATGTTAGAAGACGGTCTTTTTCTTTTTGCATTAAATTCAATTGATGTTTTAAGTGGGGCAACAGATCATCCTCGTTTTGCTTCATCAGGGACTTTATCTCTTTCAGCGAAAATCCCAAATATTTATAGTAGAGAATCGTCTGCAATTGGGACAGCTCCTCGTCGCTATAGTAGCGATATCCATTTTCCTGTTTCTTCGGGGAAAGCAATCCAATTTCGTCATAGTGATGTAAAGTGCGCACCGATACACCACTGATTTCACTTACTTGCTTGATTAAATACATAACCTCAACTCCTAACACTAGAAAGTTTAACCTATACCGTTACGTCATAGTCAACCCTTTTCTCTTTCTTTTTTTCCTTTTTCTTACGATACGAAACGAAGAAGATGACTACACCGCCGTCGTAAGGGGCAGTCCCTCGCCTTCCCGGCACAAGCCAGCATCCTCCTCCATTTAGAAGCGCAGTAAAATACGATTACGGAAATCTTGCGGATTCATCGTAGCAGTAATGGGGGATAGCAACCAATGTGAATTACTGACTCTAGGGTGAAACCCGTAGAGTCAGTTTGAAGCTTGGTAGAGCTTGAGACTCAAGGCTCAAGCCGTTGCCCCATTACAGCTATGATGAAACAATCCGCAAGGATTGGAGTAATCGTATTTATATGAGAATACCTTCTAGATGATCCATTTCATGCTGGATGACTTGCGCCGTGAAGTCGGTGAACGTTCCCGTATGCTTCTTGCCGCTCGGGTCGGTGTAGGCTACTTCAATCGTTTGGTAGCGCGTCGCCTTCTTCGTGCCAGTATGGCTAAGACATCCTTCTTCCGTTTCGTATGGCCCCTGCTTTTTCGTAATGCGTGGGTTCAGCATCACCAAATCCATCGGGCCAATCGCTACTATAATAATGTTCTTTTTCACGCCGATCATATTCGCTGCCATTCCTACACAGCGGTCGCGGTTCGCACGAAGCGTATCTTGCAGGTCGCGAACCACTTGCGCGTCAGCAATAGGATCAGCAGCCGTTGATTTTTGACTTAAGAAGAGTGGATCTTTCATAATATTTTTTTGCATGAGTGTTCTCCTTTATGCGGCTATTCTTAAAAAGATTTTTGCAATTTCTTCTGGACTTTCCACGCCACCTTTTTGAATCCAGTGGAAGAAGATGGCGCTGTTGCTATAACTAAACACTTCGGCTGCGTAGTCTTCAGGTAGTGCATATTCCACTTCGATTGTTTGCTTTACAGGCCCAATTTGTTTCGTTAATTCCATTAAGAAATCGTGAACAAGTTTTACAGTGTAGTTAAAACGATTTCTTGTCACCGCATGAACAAAGGCGAAATCTTCTCTTAAATACTCGAATATTTTAACGACAGCTGGGAAAACCTCTTCCTTAGTTCTAGGATTTCCTTCTCTTAATAGGAATAAAATATTTTGCAAAATCTCATCGACGAGCTGATCCATCATATCAAATTTGTCAATGTAGTGTAGGTAGAAAGTACCTCTGTTAACACCAGCTTCTCTAGTGATGTCGCTGACACTAATGGCTTCGAAATCCTTTTTTTCGAGAAGGATGGTAAGAGCGGTTTTTAAATCCGCTTTTGTTGTTGTCTTGCGTTTTTTTATCGTCATATTTTTAGCTCTTTTCTTAAATCAACACTTTGTTGAATATTGTGTATTGTTTTTTTATTAATTCCATTATATAGTATTCAACGTAAATAATCAACACGTTGTTCATTTAAAAATGAGCTTTACAGAAAAGGGGAATAAAAATGGCATATATTGAGATGAAACACAGTTATAAACGATATAAAACAGGAGAAACTGAAATCGTTGCTAATAATGATATTAACTTTGAAATTGAAAAAGGAGAACTTGTAATTATTCTTGGCTCTTCAGGAGCAGGGAAATCCACAGTCTTAAACATTCTTGGGGGTATGGACACCAATGATGAAGGTCAAGTGATTATCGATGGTACAGATATTTCGAACTATACGCCACATCAGTTAACCATGTATCGCCGTGAAGATGTAGGATTTGTTTTTCAATTTTATAATTTAGTTTCTAATTTGACGGCTAAGGAAAATGTAGAATTAGCTTCTGAAATTGTAAAAGAGGCTTTAGATCCAACCACTACACTTCAAGACGTGGGGCTAGGTCATCGTATCAATAACTTCCCAGCGCAATTATCCGGGGGAGAACAACAACGTGTGGCCATTGCTCGGGCAGTTGCAAAGAACCCTAAAATTTTATTGTGTGATGAACCTACAGGAGCATTAGACTATAAAACAGGGAAACAAGTTTTAAAAATCTTACAAGATATGGCTCGTGTAAAAGGGGCAACCGTTATTATCGTAACGCATAATGGAGCGTTAGCACCAATTGCTGATCGGGTGATTCGCATGCATGATGCACGGGTTCAAAGTATTGAATTAAACCCAAATCCACAAAAAATAGAAGATCTAGAATATTAAGGGGAAGGTAGCATGTTAGGGAAAACATATTGGAAAGATTTACGGGAATCTTTCTCACATTCAAAAGGAAGAGTGTTCTCGATTGCCTCATTGATGGCGTTAGGGGCATTTGCATTAGTGGGGTTAAAAGTAACTCCACCGAATATGGAGCAAACAGCGGAGCATTTTTTTAAAAATCATAATACAGCTGATATAGCAGTCATTGGAGAATATGGTCTTTCTAAAGAAGATCAAAAATTACTAGAGTCTACTTCAGGAGAAGCCTCTGTTGAATATGGATTCTTAAAAGATGTTGTGTTGACAGATACTTCTACAGCCATTCGTATCTTCTCAGAACCTAAAGATATTTCTACCTATGAAGTAGTAGAGGGAACTTTACCAACAAAACGTGGAGAAATCGCGTTGAGTGCCGCTTATAAGGGGCAATATCAAATTGGGGATACAATTTCCGTGGATGAAAAAGAAGGCGTCAATGGAAAAACAGTCTTAAAAGATCATCAATACATTATTACAGGTTTTGTAAACTCTTCGGAAATTTTATCTCGAGTGACTATGGGACAATCCACAGCTGGCTCAGGAGAGTTACAAGGCTATGCGGTTGTGACAGAAGATACCTTTGATTCGGATGTATATATGGTGGCTCGTGTTCACTATAATGACTTGAGTGATTTAAATCCATTCAGTCAAGAGTATATCGATGAAGTGTACGATAAGAAACAAGAATTACAATCATCGCTTGAAGGTGCTCCAGAGAAAAGATTAAATGAAATAAAAGACGAGTCACAATCTAAGATTGAAGATGGAAAACAACAAATTCAGGATGCAGAAAACAAATTAACGGATGCATCTAATCAATTAGAAGAAGGAAATCAAAAAATTAAAGATGGCGATGCTCAATTAGCGGAGGCAAAACAACAAGCTGAAGAAGGGCAAGCAACTTTAGATTCAGCAAAAGTGCAGTTAGAGTCTGGGCGAGAACAACTTGATAATGCAGCTGCTCGTTTAGCTGACGCCAAAGCAAAAATTGATGAGGGTTGGCAAACGTTAAATGCCAAGCAACAACAACTTGCACAAGCCAGTACGCAATTAACACAGAGCCAAGCTCAATTAGAGGCTGCGAAACAACAACTGGATACAACAAAACAAACATTGGAACAAAAAGAAGCTGAACTAACAGCCGCAAAACAACAAGCAGAATTGATTGCGGATGCAACGGTAAAGGCACAAACGTTAGCGGCACTAGAACAAAAAGAACAGCAGTTAACGGCAGGAAAGCAACAATATGCGGAAGGCTTAGCACAATATGAGCAAAACAAAGCGCTATTTGAACAAAAGCAAGCTGAATATAATGAAGGCGTGAATGCTTATAATCAAGCAGAAGCATTATTACTTCAAAAGCAAGCCGAATATCAAGAAGGGTTAGCACAATATCAATATTCTCTTTCAACGTACGAAGAAAAATCGGCAGAATACGCAGAGGGAGTTTCAAAACTTGAAACAGCAAAACAAACCATTGCGGAGAAACAAAAAGAATTAGAAGAGGCTAAACAAACACTTGCAGAGAAACAAAAAGAATACGATGAAGCAAAAGCAAAAGCAGACCCAGAAATTGCTGATAAAAAGAAAGAGTTAGTTGAAGCGCAAGAAAAGGTTGATGAATTATCGCTTCCAACGTACCATGTATATACTCGTCGAGAAGTACCTGGTTCTGAGGGTTATATTACTTATGAAAATGTGACCTCTATTGTGAATAATGTTGGGAATATTTTCCCGGTAGTATTATATTTCATTGCGTCGTTAGTAACCTTTGTAACGATGGCTCGTTTTGTGGAAGAAGAAAGAATTAAGGCAGGAACGTTTAAAGCTCTTGGATATCAAGACCGAGACATTATTCGTAAATTTGTGATTTACGGTTTTGCTACAAGTATGATTGGAACAGTGGTTGGTGTGATAGCTGGTCATCTCTTACTACCGTATATTATCTACAATACGTACAGTACTAAAATCATTTTGGATCCAATCGAATTTCATTTTTATCCTTGGATTACCTTATTAACCGTTATTCTTGGATTAATCTCGGCAGTACTTCCAGCTTATATTGCTGCCCGTAAAGAACTAAGTGAAAAGCCAGCGCAATTACTATTGCCAAAACCTCCAACTTCGGGTTCGAAAATATTATTGGAACGAATTACACCAATTTGGAATAAAATGAGTTTCACACAAAAAGTAACAGCTCGTAATATTTTCCGTTATAAACAACGCATGTTTATGACAATATTTGGTGTTTGTGGATCCATTGCACTATTATTTGCAGGACTAGGAGTTCGCTCTTCTATTGCAGATTTAAATAATCGACAATTTGTTGATTTAATTAAATATGACATGATTGTGGCCGATACAGAACACACCGATGAAACCGAAGAAAAGGACATCAATCAACTATTGGAAGATTCTCGCGTTCGTGAATCAATGGATATTCACTATGAAAAAGTGACAAAAGTTGCAGGAGCTGCACAAGATGAACAAGGAATTACAACGTTGGTAGTCAATCCAAATGATGCAAATGAATTTTCTAAGTATATAGAATTGAAGGATAGAAAGACAGGAGAGCCTCTTTCTTTAGAGACGGATGGTGTCATTCTTTCTGAAAAAATCGCAAAACTTACCAATACAAAAGTTGGAGATACTTTTGTAGTTCGTACGGATGAAGGTAAAGAAGTGACCGTAACCGTTTCTGGAATCGCCGAAATGTATATGAGTCATTTTATGGTTTTAAATGAAGAAACCTATGAAAAAGCTTTTGGTAAAGTTTCAACAGATAATGCTCATCTCATCTTGTTGAAGGATCAATCGAGAGAGAGCACCGCTCAAATGGCTTCTGAATTTATGAAGTTAGAGGGAGTGAAAGGTGTGGTTCAAAACTCAACGCTAAAAGCACAAGTCGAAACGATCGTTGAATCGTTAAATAAAGTCATGGGAGTTCTTGTTGGAGCGTCCGTATTACTTGCGATTGTAGTTCTCTACAACTTGACGAATATTAATGTTTCTGAACGGATTCGCGAGTTATCTACGATTAAAGTTCTTGGATTCTATAATAAAGAAGTGACAATGTACATTTATCGTGAAACGATTTATCTATCCTTAATTGGAATCCTAGCTGGATTTGGCGTAGGAGCAATGTTGCATGAGTATATGCTGTTGATTATTCCACCAGATACGGTGATGTTTAATCCTGCAATTGGTTGGTTGATTTATGCAGTTCCTGCTCTTGTGGTCGTAGTGATATTAACGGTGTTAGGAATTTTTGTAAATCGTAGATTGAAACATGTCGATATGCTAGAAGCTCTCAAGTCTGTGGAGTAATGAGAAGCTTTGCTTTTGTGACGAACGTCAAAAATCCTTGCGGATATTTCAATCATAGTAATTAGTCGGGCACCGGATTGATCCTAGGTCTCAATCCTACCAAGCCTCAAAGAGCCACAGGGCAATCAATTGCCTTGTGGCTCTATTTCGCATTGGTTGCTTTTCCGTACAACTACTATGATTGATCCGCAAGTTTTTCCGTTCGTCACCCGCAAAGCTACACAGACTGAGTGCTGCATATGATAATTCCCATATCCCAATTAAGATGACATATACAAATCCTCCTTTTTAAGAAGAGGGCTGTAGGATTTTTTCTTTGCTTCTTTTTGTGCCTCAGACTTGGGATCTGTATTCGGAGAGGGGTTCACATATACAGCAAGGCAACGATATATAAATTTTCCTTTTTTAAGAGAGGGGCGGATGGGTTTTTCCGTTCGTCACCCGCAAAGCTACATAGACTGAGTGCTGCATATGATAATTCCCATATCCCAATTAAGTTGACACATACAACCCCTCCTCTTTTAAGGAGAGAGGCTGAGGAGTCCGCAAGTTTTTCCGTTCGTCACCCGCAAAGCTACACAGACTGAGTGCTGCATA
>ENA-OWLZ01000187-OWLZ01000187.1-metagenome-genome-assembly--contig:-NODE-187-length-17668-cov-11.097882_pt1 | contig 17668 bp, 9 predicted proteins | sample MGYA00245341_ERZ651117 | MGnify/ENA primary metagenome ERZ651117 (study PRJEB26857, sample SAMEA4031763) | metagenome | biome: human; feature: oral; material: saliva | place: Philippines | collected 2014... | reverse complement strand
AAAGCAACATTAACATAAAAAAGCCCATACTAGACCTCCTGTATAACAACACTTATTTTGTTGACTACATTATATGAGGTTTAGCACGAGCAAAATAATCAGAAAAACTAGGAAACAAAAAACCACGGCAAATGCCGTGGTTTTATTGATCTTACTATATTTAATTTTTCTTATGATACCGTAAACGGTAAGTGCTGTTGCAACATGAAGAAGAACTTCGCAACTGTTTCGATTATAACAGGTTTCAATACCGTAAACGGTTGGTGCTGTTGCAACTTAGAAATTTTCAGTCATCAGAATTTCAATCCATTTGTGTGTCAATACCGTAAACGGCAAGTGCTGTTGCAACTTTAACTAAAGGAGGAGATCAACATGGCTCAATTTAAGCTTCAATACCGCAAAACAGTAGGTGCTATTACAACACAAGAACGTATGCAACAAATCTTAGGCTTAAACTTGTTTCAATACCGTAAACGGTAGGTGCTGTTGCAACATAAAATATTGATGCTTGGTTATATTCAAGATTACGAAGGTTTCAATACCGTAAACGGTAAGCTCCATTTCCATATCAACCTCGTTTTACCTTCACTTCGTTCAGGCACTAGAGATGTGCGGACCTCATCGTCGCTTTGCTCCTCTGCTGTTTCGCACCCTTCGGCGCATACCGTAAACGGTAGATACTGTTGCAACCAAAAGCAACATTCTTAAACACAAAGACATTGAAAGTGTTTCAATACCGTAAACGGTAGGTACTGTTGCAACCTAACGTATATGAAGCTGCACGAGAAGCAGAATTCATGTTTCAATACCGTAAACGGTAAGGACTATTACCTCATTAGGTTTGTTTTACCTTCACTTTGTTCAGGCACTTGAGATGTGCGGACCTCATCGTCGCTTTTCTCCTCTGCTGTCTCGCACCCTTCGGCGCATACCGTAAACGGTAGGTGCTGTTGCAACTAAATACTACATCTGCAACTATCGGCGGAAAAACATAGTTTCAATATCGTAAACGGTAGGTGCTGTTGCAACAGATAGAGTATTCCATTTCCGTATTGCAACATCTGGGTTTCAATACCGTAAACGGTAGGTGTTGTTGCAACCGTATAGTATTTTAATTTCCAATTAGGAGGAAACAAAAAGTTTCAATACCGTAAACGGTAGGTGCTGTTGCAACGTTGGGAAAATAAGGTGTATGTGAATACGCCGAATTAGTTTCAATACCGTAAACGGTAGGTGCTGTTGCAACCAAAAAAAATTCGCAAATGTTGTTTCTTATGTTTTTGGGTTTCAATACCGTAAACGGTAGGTGCTGTTGCAACAAATATGTATTAATTATGCTTGGTATGATTCTTGTGGTTGGGTTTCAATACCGTAAACGGTAGGTGCTGTTGCAACTGTATTATTATTTGTTCAGAGAGGAGAAAACTATGAAGTTTCAATACCGTAAACGGTAGGTGCTGTTGCAACGAAAGGTATTCTGTATCTACAAGAACGTGAGTGTAAAGTTTCAATACCGTAAACGGTAGGTGCTGTTGCAACGCTCACTGATGGCAAATCGGCTAAGTTTAAGTTTCAATACCGTAAACGGTAGGTGCTGTTGCAACGGTGGATAATAATGCTCCGCTAGTTACATATAATTAGTTTCAATACCGTAAACGGTAGGTGCTGTTGCAACAGCGGGTCTTAGAAGGTCAGTATTCATGGGGCTTAAAAATAGGTTTTGGAAAACCTCATACCGTAAACAGTCAAATTGTGCTCCCATAGGATCAAAAGAATCGATCAATATAGATAAATACTGGTGGTAAATGATTTTTCTAAGGTTACAGTAATTATAAGGTTTTTTAGATTTTGCGTCAATATTAGCATCTATTTTCTATTTATAGCTCTATACCACGTCACCATATCAAATGTGCCTATATACAAAGTCAACAAAAGACCTATTCATATTACATCTTATGAATAGGTCTCTTCTTTATCAACTATTGTTTTTTCAAGCCATTAGCAAATATAGCTCAATTACAATTCTATTCCTATATAGGAATATATCATTCATTAATCTAAAAGGTCTTCTATCAATACATCTACTGCAGCATCAATGGCCACATCTAGTATAAAGTCTAATAATTCATCCATTCTTTTATCCCCTTAAAATTTATGTTAATCATCTAATATTGTACAAATTAATAATGTTACAGCGAATCCTAAAATATTATACATATCATTTACTCCATTACATAATACTATAAAAAATCTATTCATCAATATTATCCAGCATTTCTACTAGTACCACCACTAAAGCATTTATCAGTAATTGTGACATATATTCCCTCCTATCATTAACACGTTATACATATTCTCATGTTTCCAACCATAAAATATAGTCTGTTATTTACAGGCTCATTATATGGAAAATGCTAATATATTAATAATCAATAAAACTAGGATGTAAAAGAGACCACTCCATATACCTCTATATAGAATGGTCTCTTAGTAACTCTATTCAGTTAATTCTCTAATTAAATTTATAGCTCTATTTATAGAACTTTTAATCTCACTGGAAGTACTAAATTGACTACTTTCCTCAATTCTAGCATGGTTACTGTCATTACGAGATTTTTTGATTTCAAAATAATAGGCTAGTACCTCAATAACTTTTGCTAAGGATTCCTCAGAGCGAGAAGAAATAGTAACGCCTGAAATATTATATAATGCAGTATTATACTCATTATAAATATCCTTAGCTTCTCTTTCAAAATTATACGATTTTAGCAAAAAGCCCTTAGTAATATCACTAAATACTAACTTAGCTTCCATGTGCTCCTTTAAAATTTTATAAAGTACAGTACGTACCCCATTAATATCTTTTGCTTCAAAAGAGAATTGACAATTTTTTGAATCAGATACGAATGGACTTAATTTTGCTTCATTACCATTAAGAAACATCTGTCTTAATTTAATAGGCAAATTATTTATACTTCGTAAATTATTTCCATTCATAGATATCGCTATTAAGAAAGAAATAATCTCTTGAGCTCTAGAAGAAGTATCTTTAACAGGAACAAATTTATATGATGTAATTTCAGCAAATATCTTAGAAAGTAACTCTTCTTTGAGACAATTTAATTCCTCAGCAAGCATTCTTTTTTGCTCATGCTCCTCTGTATATGCGTTTCGAATCTTAAATGCTTTGTCTCGAATTTTTGCGACATAGTCTCTAACAATCCCTTTTAAGGATTTATCTAAACTATCTTTATCACCGTAGTTCTTAATAAAATCGATCCTACTATCATTTATTGCAACGAATACTTTATCTTCTAAATCCTCTACATCTACTTCCAATTTAACATTTTTTGCATAGATAGAATAGAACTCATCAAATGTAAATGAATTATCCACCTTTCGATCAGAATCCTCATTTAACCAATAAGTAAAGGCATCCTTTAAGACACTCTTATGTTTACTTAACTTCTTTTCTTCCAAATACTTACAGAATATATCTTTATCAACTTCAATAATCCCTTTTTCTATAAGTACAGTTGGCACACATTCTTTAAACAATGTTAATGCTTGCTGCACATAATCATGTTTTAAGCACCATTCTACGTAGGATAGATCATCATTTGTGTTTAGTACTTTAGGTTCAAATAATGAAGTGTATTCTTTTTCAATTGGCTCTCGTAAGAATTTGATTAATTGATAGTTAAAGTCTTCCGCCGATGAATCCTGGTCAAAGCGAATTTTAGATAATCGTTCAGCTAGATAGCTTAACTCTGTTTTAAATTCACCTCGTCGAGAAATATTAATAACATCAGAGAAGCGATTCATCGCTTTAATTAAATCATTAATAGATTTTTGATTTAAATCTTGATCCCCTTTTGTTCGTACGAAACTATCAAGTTTATAGTGGTCATTTAATTTCTTTGCGCTACCAAACATCAAGAATTCTTCAAAGCCAGCTATTAAATCAAGTAAATCATAAATATCCTTAATTTCATGGACAGTGCATTTTCCCTTATTCCAACTTGTATAAAATATATTGGCAACTTCTATGCCTAAATATGACATAATTCGGCCAACTATCAAGAATAGCATTGCTGCATTTCTAAAGCCACCAGTAGTGTCAATGTATAATTTGATTTTGGAGTTTGCTGGTAATTGCTCTTTATAGGCTACAATCGCTTCGCACAAACAAATAATATTATCCCCTAATTGCTTAGTATCATCTAAACTATTACCACAAGGAATCTCAACGGTAACCTCCGAAAATGAGGGCGCAATCGCTTTATCAAAATAATCTTTATAAAAGGAATCCATCTGATGACATAATACATCTAGATGTGTTGTATTTACATTAAATGCTGGACGGTTTTCTGATATTTGTGGACTAAATCCTACTTCGCCCTTAACCCTATCGCTCAAAAGTAAAAACACTTGATCTAAGGTAAAATCTAAATCTTTTTCTTCTTCTATTTTCTTCTTAAATAAATACTTTATAGCCGTCTCACTTGTAGTAAGTATTTCACCAAACTCACCATTCAATGCTAAACCGTCAGCTGTGCTAACAGATACATTTGCTCTTTCAACGCCATTAGTCTTATCAATACTAGTCTTAACATCACTAGGAAATGTCATATAAATATTATAAACATCCTTAACCATCATACCGCTCCTATAATCCTCAACATCCATAACAATGTATTTTATTTATTACTCAATCGTCTCGCTTGTTCAACACATTTCCGTATTTCTCTGCGTAATTCCTTTGAGGTTGTATACTTGCATTGTGCTTCTTTATTAGCATGATTCGTATCATTCCGTGCTTTTTTAATTTCAAAATACTGATCCATAAATTCTAATGTATCAATAATTGATTTTTCATCTACATGAGGAATAAATACACCTGGAATATCAAATACAGGCATTTCTAATTTATTATGAGGATATTTTGAAATAAGCTCTTTTGTATATGTGATATGCCATTCTTCTAGATCTGGAAACTTATAACAAATTAAATTTTTATATTTGCCTTGTTTATAGTCAGTCTTACCATTTTCATTCTTAATTAGGAATACATCTAAAATGGCATTACATACGGTGTTATACGCAAAAGAACTTGACTGACGCATAGAGAGCAAACCATTATCTCGATCACAAGTAATATATTCGCTATGCTTGTTGCCCTTATTAACTTCAGAAATAATATGTTTTCGCAATGACTCCAATATATCATTAACCCTTATAATTTTACTTGAATCTTTAAGAATATCCTTTAAAAAATGTATTAATTCAAGCAAGGAAAACTGATTAGTATCAGTTTCATCTTGGCAATACAATGTGAATCTATACTCATTTAAATATTTTTCACAATTTTCTATCAATTTAGTAGTCATAGTATTAATAAATATATTTAAACGTTCTTTTTGCTGTACTATGTCTTTTTCTATAATACGAATTCGTCGTTTCTCATTATCAATCTTTTCTATATATCTACTAATTTCTTTAGATACATTTAGTGCAATACACGCTTTTTCTTTATCAATAATTGATAATAATCTTTCACCTTTTTTACGATTAATCGTATTAAATAATTGCATAGATAGTGCTCTGATATCTTTATCAATATTCTTTTTATTCTCTTTCTGACTTTTATAGTATTGATAAAATTCTGTTTGGTTACATGAAATGATACCTTTATTCACTGCATATTCTGGCACATATTCATAGAATAAGGTTAAAGCTTGTTGCAGGTAATCATGGTCTAAACACCAGTCAATGTAGGCTAGCTCATCAGAGGTATTTTTTCTATGTTGTTCTAACAATGTAGCATATGACTCTTCAATAGGTTCTTTTAAAAGTGTTACCAAATCTTGTTCAAAGTCTTTATTATTAGATAGTTTATTAGTTGTATCACTCACCAAAGCTAAACTTTCATCTAACCGTTCAATAGATGTTTCAAAGGATCCACGACTGGAGATATTAATAGCTTCTGAAAAACTATCCATAGCCGACAATAATTCATGAATGGCTATAATAGATGTATTGTCATCCTTATCAGTTAGAGCATCTGATTCACTATGATCCATTTCATTAGGCTTAAAGTGAGCATTCAATTTTTTAGCACTACCAAATAATTTAAATTCCTCAAAGCCTGCCACGATATCAAATAGATTATAGATATCTAATACACGATGAACCGTAATTTGATCTGGTTCATGCTCTACTCTTCTATAGCTAGAATAATACATATCTGCTACAACAATTCCGTGGTACGCCATCATCCGACTAATAACTAGCAAGATCATCGCTGCATTACGTGGACCTCCAGTAGTATCCATATACAAACGAACCGTGTCTTTTGTCATATCAATACTAGATTTGAATTCAAGGATACGTTTTGATACATCGATAATACTTTCCTTGATTAAATCTATATCATCTAGATTTCCCCCACAAGAAACCGGAACAAGACTATGCTCTAGCGCATCTACATCTTGCCCTTGTTGTTTGTAAAAGTTCGCCATTCTTGATTTAAAAATATCGTATGATGACTGCTCACCATTCTGGCCCGTCTTAACAGCATCTGTACAAATCAAAAATATCTTATCAAAAGATAAATTAGCATTCCATGTATGATATAAGATATATTTCAGAGCAGATTCATTAGTTGTTATAATATCCCGTATGGAATCATCTACATCTTCATTAATAAGACGCTTAGGCTCCTGATTATTTACAGGACTCAAAAATGTTAAAAATAGATTATGTATTGCCATGCTAACTTCCCCTACCAAATAGTCCACCATCTGAACAAACTTTAATACGTTAGACTTACTACGATATTTTCCTTACATTTTATATTGTATCATGTTATATTCATAATTAAGAATATTTTTGTATAGTTGGGGCTATATATGAGTAAGGGAGATAATTATGGCTACAAGTACTAACTATTTAAACGATCTCGCTAGCATGCGTCAATTTATTCGTAGCTTAACCTTTGGTAATCACAATAGAGGTGAAGCTAATGTACGTGGTATCAAGGGAAGCCAACATGACGATATCATACGTCGTCTTGATTATTTTGATATTATGCGTCATATCTATACTCAACGAATTGGCAAAGCAAGCATTCATCATTTAGAAAAAAATGATTTTATAGATGGATATAACTACTTAAATAACTTATATGAATTATATGCTGCTGTTCCAGAACAAATATATGTACAATTATGTATTTTAGCTGGCCTAACAGAAAGTGATGATATAACACTTACCACCTTAACTAATAACTTAGGCCTATCTGATTATGGCAATCTCTACGAAGAATTACTAAAAATACTTCATAAACAGAGAAATAAACAACCTCAAAAAGAAAAGGTTATGGATCAACAATATATTAAACGCCAAGTTAAAACCTTAGAAACTTTAGGAGTCATAGAAAAAAAGGAGTGTAGTAAAGGATATTTATATTCTATAAAAAATACTATTCTTGATAGTTTGACTAAACAACAGCTCGAAGAGCTTGCTATGGCTGTATTCTTTTATACTAATGTATCTCTCACATCAGCAGCAGGTCACATATTACTCCAAAAGATTATGTATCTGAGCACTGGGCTTTCACTTAAGCAACAACAAGAGTCCATAATGTACGGGTTTAATAATACTTACTTTACATTCAAAGATAATAATCCTAACAATGTCATCGATGGAGATATATTCTATCCTTTAGCAGATGCTTTACATCGCCATAAAAAAGTAAGACTCACATTCTATGAGCCAGGTAAACCAAAGGAAGTTGTGACTCCATTGGCAGTAGAAACATATTATGGAGAAAATAAAAATATACTTCATAGTATTAACAATGGACACCTGCAAATAAATCGTATTGACCGCATCAAATCATTAGAGGTAACAAAATACAACAGTTCTGATTTTATCCAGACTCCAGTACCTTTAAAAAGTAATTATAATAGCTGTATCCTTCATTTCTTGACACTTCCAGGATATGAGCCTCTATACAATCAATTCATACGACAGTTTAAATCACTTATAAACATATTAAACACGACTAGTGAATATATTGAATTACAATTAACAGCGACAGACATTTTACAATGGCTTCCTCTACTACGTAGTTACTTACCTTATATCCACATCATATCCAGTGATAAACCAAGTATAAAACAGAGGTTCTACAGTAACCTATGTGCCTCTTTAGAAAAAGAATTTAAAGAACCAGAAGGTTATAAAATAAAGCAAAAAGAAAATCCATTTCTTATACCCAAAGAAAAAAATAGTACTAAAAAAGGACTTCAAAAACAAGCCTCTAAAAGAGACACTGATATAAATGGTGTTTATGTCTCTTCAGTACTTAATGATATTAATGCGATTACCTTTACGACACAATACCAAATTCAACTCGATTTGATAAACGGGGTCTCCTATACAAAACAAGATATTGAGGAGTTAATCAATCATCGTAGGTTACTAACAACAGAAATATATAAAAAATCATTGCCCAATGATAAGTACGAACTAGACTTAGCCAATATACTAATAAAACCAAGCGATGACGGCAAACACGTCGAATCAATTCTTTCTGATTTGCCACTAATTATTATGTCTGATGCAGAACGAATGTTTCTAAAAGACCTTATAAATGATGACCGGGCAAATTGGTTGCTTTCACCAGAACTATGTCAACAATTAGACAATGAGCTAAAAAATATTAATACTACATTCCCTGATGGAACTTGGAAAAAAGTACCTACTATGACAGATGATACGCCAATTAATATGGATACTATCAAGCAGTGTTTAGTAGCAATACAACAGAATGCACATATCATATTAAACGATAGAGAAGTATCACCATGTAGATTAGAATATTCTGTAGGAAGTAACGGGTATACGCTCATTGCCTATGACCATGATACACAAACATTCCTCAACATTGCCCTTCAAGATGTTGCCAATATCTCAATATTAGATATACCGAGATTAGAGGATTTAGAAACAATTTACACTACCTATAGAAATGAATCTAAACAAACCCTTATATTCAAACTCCATGACTTAAATAACGCAGTAGATCGTTGCTTTAATTACTTTAGTAATTATACGATTCAAACAAAAGATATAGTTGCTAAGGAATTCACAATAGAGGTAAATTACCTTCCGTTTCAAGAAGAGGATATCTTGCGGAACTTATTAAAATTAGGTTGTGCCGTACGAGTTGTCGATGAATCTCCATTACGTGAAAAACTTGAAACAATTTATAAGACAGCACTTAGCTATTCTCCTATCAACTAATCTAACTCTTAATACTATACATTACAAAAGAGCACAGTCCCTCAACTTAATGTGAGAGGCTGTGCTCTTATTATGTAAAATTATCGGTTCATATATGTCATGTCGTGATGAATATCTACACCGGCAGATGTCAATAGCTCCCGATAGTACGCCGCTTTATTAATATCATTTACAGTTTCATAGAATCGTATCAAACCGTATATCATACTATGTTCGATTGGTAATCCTGTATTATCCACAGAATCCATAATCTGTTGACGCCATACGATAGCAATCGGATTACATTTAGCTTGCAATGCAATGAGAGACAAGTAGGTATAAATCAACTCCCACGGATGGCTATTGACCAACGTCGCCTCACGGATTTTCTTTTCTGCTTGCTCTAATCGTTTAACCATATCTGCATCTATATCATCTTTGTACAAAATAAATAAGGCTTTCACAAATACAAATAAGGCAAAAGCCATTGACTGAAGCCCTTTATCTTCTTTTGTAAGAGATACAATATAGGATAATTGTTCACTTAATGTATTTCTACCACCAAAGTACTCAGATGCTAACTCCTCATAAGCACTACGATTACCTGACTCAATATAATAGTGCAACAAATACGACATCGTACGATATGCGTCTGTAGATTGAGAATCAAAAATCTCTAAAGCTTTTTTGAAAGCTTGTTCCGCTTCAGATTGATTTAGATATGCATATACTTGACCTAATTGGCTATAAGCTTGTCCTAAACTAATTGAACCCACAGATGGACCAAGTAACTCTATACGTAATAATTGGATTCGTTCTTCCATATCAACTATAGATAATGCTAATTCTAAGGCATCTTTATAGCCATAACAATCTATAAGACTTACCACTCGTCGCTTCAACGTTAATAAATAATTCTCAATTGGTACATATCTAGACAGCTCTTGGCATTTATTAAAACAATGCAATGCCATTGAACTATTACCAACATGGTTAAAAGCAGTCATTCCCGTATCATAAAATGCATATGCAATATCACTAGCTAATAAATCTAGGCATTCCAAATTGTGAACTAATTCTTCTAGATGGTCAAACATATATGCCAGTTTATCTGCATTACAGTTCACACGTTCAGAATAATATGCTAAATCCTGAATGGCTCGTTCTATCCCACGAACATTCGATTCGCCATGAATCAATTCCTCAATATGAGGGAACCATTCTGTCTGATAATAATCTGTAAATTTACTTGCTTCATGCCTACCATCATATAATGTTTCTAAAGCCGCCACATAATTCTGACGTTGATACTCAGTCATTGCTTTTTCAAACACACTATCTATGTCATCATAAACAAATAAAAGATTTGGAACAGTTCCATTCAATTCATTTGTTAACGCTTTTATAGCATCAAAGCGACTACCATCAGAAACTAAGGTATGTAATTTCCCATAGTAACTAAAATGACCACACAAGAAATTAGCTAAATATAAGAATGCATATTTCTCTGTTCCTTTATAGTCCTGTATATCATAATTAATAGATAGCGCCTTAAACTGCTTAACATCCATATGTAATCGATTATAATCAATAGATCTTCTATCTAAGGCAGCGCGGTAATTAAAATCATTAGTTACTTGAAAATATACCTTATGTGGATCGGGTTTACGTCCACGTGGAAATTGGTATTCTTTATAACCTAATGCACGAAACTCTTCAATTTTAATTAGGTTTTGTTCACTAACCTCTGTTATACGCGTTGGCAAATTGAACTCTATGCGATCTACGTCTAAATTATATGGATTGTGAAAGACTAATCTAGATACTATCGCATCTGCCATGTGCCAGTACAAATTACTGCCTACACCGTCATTCATCAGTAACCCAGTTTGCTCATCTGTGAATATACGTTTTCCCTGTTTGCTCTTAAGCATAACGGCAATAGAATAAAACCCTTTTCTAGGCGGTATATTCCCTATTGATTTACCCCGATACGTACCATTCTTAAAAAATTCAGGTAATGCTGCAGAAATTGCAGACTTATATATAGCCTTTTCCTTAACTAAAACCGTTTTTTTCGCAGCATAAGGATGTTCTTCTGACTCTCCACTACCTTCGAATTTCAAGTCTAGTGTATTGAGTTCATCAGCCTCATTTTTAGGAATAAACAGACCTTTATCGGAAACCATTTCTTTGGTTTTACTATAAAATGCCTCTGGATAAGAAACGCCTTTATCCTCAGCAATTATTCTAAAAAATCCATCTAAACGCTGTCTCTCAAAATTGGCATCCTGTGGATCATCCATATCGTTATACACTATACCCGCAATAAATTGAACTTTCTGTCTATCATCATTTTTAAGCCCAAGAAAATTAAAATCTCCGTATTCATCGATTGCAATGGTAATCATACTATAGCCCCTATTTACTAACTATCCCTTTACTATATATATACTAACTATTATTACCTATTTTATCATCTAATCTTCATAAACAAAACTAAAAGAGCTTAATTGTACACCATCATACAATTAAGCTCTTTAAATAGTATTATAGATAATCAGATTTATATTACATGACACGATATACCATCTGCACTAGAACATAACTATACCCCAAACCTGCATACGACGTCCCCATTCTGTTTGAGGAGGCATGAAACCCAACATATATTCACCTACTTTCTAAAATATAATATCTTAATCTTCACTATAAAAAGTTCCAAAATATTATATAAATATAATTTTGCACAGTATACAAACACAAAATATTAGCAATCCACATAATGAACTATATTCTGCATATAAATCCAACTAAACTATATGATCATTATATGGGAAAACATAATACACCGATAATCAAAAATACTAAGACACAAAACCCCGAGTGAATCAAAAAATACACTCGGGGTTTTATGATAAATATAAGATTTTAATACCGTAAACGGTAAGCACTGTTGCAACGGAATACGAACTTGTAATGAATAGTATTACAAGTGGGTTTCAATACCGTAAACGGTAAGCACTGTTGCAACAAGAACACACCTAACGCAAAGCATCGCATGGCTTGTGTGTTTCAATACCGTAAACGGTAAGCACTGTTGCAACCGAAAAAGCTGGTAACTTTGGTGATAAACTGAATGTTGTTTCAATACCGTAAACGGTAGGTGCTATTGCAACTATGAAATTAATTCATATTTATTAAAGCTGTATCAGTTTCAATACCGTAAACGGTAGGTGCTGTTCCTTTATCACTTTCGTTTTACCTTTACTTCGTTCAGGTACTTGAGATGTGCGAACCTCATCGTCACTTCGTTCCTCTGCTATCTCGCACCTTTCGTCGCATACCATAAACGGTAAGTGCTGTTGCAACTTAGCAGAACGTTCTGCTAACTATGACCAAATGATGTTTCAATACCGTAAACGGTAGGTGCTGTTGCAACTAAATCCTATCAATTGATGGGCTTATTGGCAAAAGGCAAGTTTCAATACTGTAAACAGTAAGTACAACCCTTTCGTTTTACCTTCACTTTGTTCAGGTACTTGCAATGTGTGGGCATCATCGTAGCTTCTCTCCGCTGATGCCTCACACTCTGCGGCGCATACCATAAACGGTAGATGCTATTGCAACGCCACAATGGTGATTTGTATGCTCATCGTCCAGAGTTTCAATACCGTAAATGGTAGGTACTATTGCAACAAGAAATCTTTGGTGGTCAAGCTCATTGGTATTGTAAGTTTCAATACTGTAAACAGTAAGCACTATTTCTATATCAACTTCGTTTTACCCTCACTTCGTTCAGGTACTTGAGATGTGCGCACCTCATCGTCGATTCTCTCCTCTGTTGCCTCGCACTCTACGGCGCATACCGTAAACGGTAAGCACTGTTGCAACATAATACTGAACAAAACCATTGGGGTACTGCTTATGGGTTTCAATACTGTAAACAGCAGGTGCGGTTGCAACTTTGAGTTAAATGCTAATTACACAAACTTGATTGTCGTTTCAATACCGTAAACGGTAAGCGCTGTTGCAACTACAATTATTAAACATACTATGAAAGAGGTATAAAAGTTTCAATACCATAAACGGTAAGTACTATTCCTTTATCACTTTCGTTTTACCTTCACTTCGTTCAGGTACTTGTAATGTGTGGGCCTCATCGTCGCTTTGCTCCTCTGCTGCCTCACACTCTGCGGCGCATACCGTGAACAGTAGGTGCTGTTGCAACGCGAAGCTTTAATCGAAAAAATCTACCAAGCAGTCAAAGAGTTTCAATACCGTAAACGGTAAGCTTTTTCCTTATCTCCTTCGTTTTACCTTCACTTCGTTCAGGTACTTGAGATATGCGGACCTCATCTTCGCTTTGCTCCTCTGCTGTCTCGCACCCTTCGGCGCATACCGTAAACGGTAGGTGCTGTTGCAACGAAATATGATATTGGTGATGTTATAAAAATATGTAAGTTTCAATACCGTAAACGGTAAGCTCTTTCCTTATCTCCTTCGTTTTACCTTCACTTCGCTCAGGTGCTAGAGATGTGCGGACCTCATCGTCGCTTTGCTCCTCTGCTGTCTCGCACCCTTCAGCGCATACCGTAAACGGTAGGTGCTGTTGCAACGAAAAGAAAATTCGTGAAGAAATTCGCGAAAAAGCTGAGTTTCAATACCGTAAACGGTAGGTGCTGTTGCAACGTTAAAGATATCGGCATTGGTGCCGTAGGTCTTAGTGCGTTTCAATACCGTAAACGGTAGGTGCTGTTGCAACTGTAGAATACGCAACAATTGCCATGTCTGCGGCTTCGTTTCAATACCGTAAACGGTAGGTGCTGTTGCAACCTATAAGATGTCAGGCATTGATACAATTGTATCTCCGTTTCAATACCGTAAACGGTAGGTGCTGTTGCAACAACAATAGAAGGTCATACAAAGCGCGATCTTAAAACAGGTTTCAATACCGTAAACGGTAGGTGCTGTTGCAACAGCAGGCCTTAGAAAGCCAGTATTTATGGGGCTTAAAAATAGGTTTTGGAAAACCTCATACCGTAAACGGTCTAATTGTGCCCCCATTAAGGCAAAAAAGCCTATAAATATAGATAAATACTGGTGGTAAATGTTTTTTCTAAGATTATAGTTATTATAAGGGTTTTCAAATTTTACGTCAATATAGGACCCTTTTTCTTTCATTTAATTTTCATCCAAAATCCTTCTAAAAATATGTACTAATTTTTCTTAACTTTCAGCTATCTGCACTCAATTACTCATAATAAAAGACCTATTCATATGACATCATACAAATAGGCCCATTATATATCATTATTTATTATTTTTTTCAAATGCTACTCCTCAAAGCAAACATGTACTAAACCTAAAGTTACTAAAGGCAACATGGTTAACACCTCCTATAATTAATCTTCCAATAATAAACACATCATAATTGTTACAGCAAAACCAGCAAATGGATACATAAAGATCACCTCCTTTTAAAATTAACTATTATCGATTACGAGTGGATCGTGCAGCTTGGTATATAGTAAGCCCCAATGTGGCCCCTGCTGCAAAACCTTCCCATGCGGATACTGCTGCTGCAACTGCGAATAATGGTAACATAATTGTTCCTCCTTAGTTTAAAAACATTAATATAGTGTAAATAAATATTTAATATATAAGCCCCTAAGTAAATTTCTTCAGTCATGACTAGAATCATGTGAATAGAACTAAACTCATTGGCTACATCTTTATTATATGAAAGTAGTTAATGTAGATGTATTCAAAAAAACTAAGACGTAAATTATTAAAGAGATACTTTTATCGATATAAAAATAGGGCCCCACATCATATGTGAGCCCCTATTCGTTTCAAAAACTTCTTATATTTAATTATTAGTAACATTAAGAATCCAATTAATCCAAGCACGTACAGTACCAGCTCGACGTTCATATGTAGACTGGCTATATGGTAATCCTGTTTCTGGATTAATAACACCTGCCTGTTTTATAAATTCCGCAATCTCACGATCAGAAATTCTCTTGTTAGATTTACAGTAAGCCTTATATGTTAAATTAAAACTTTTATAAGATAAAATAGCTTCGATTAATTTTAGCTGACGTTGTTTATAGGACATAGAAAATAAAGATTTCCCTAATTTTGTCAATGTATAACAATCATGTCCATCCATATCGAGTGATTTTTCTGCAAGGCCTAGATACTTTGCTGCAGCTAGATAATATAAAGATTGACGTTCATCGAAAGAATACTCATCTGTAATAAAGTTCTTTTCCACATCATTAATATAAAGCAATTCACATATATTAATTATACGTTCAAAGGAATTTGCTTGAGGAAATGGAATCTCAGGCTCCTTATTAAGATGTACTTTTTTCAATACCTTTTGTATATCTTCTTTCGAAATATGTGTATCTTCTAGACAATATCGTTTGTGTTTTACTAATTCTAATGAATTATAATGTTGTAATTCTTTAAATCTATATTCATAGAGATAAAAAATACTATTACTATAAATTAGAAATACTGGACGTACTGGCTTTCCAGCCATTTTCTGATGCCAAGTTCGGAAAGGATAGTATAACTGACGAATCAAGAAATTTTCTGTCAAATCTCGTTTTGCTTCCATTAAAGCAAGACTATGAATACCTTCATAGGCCGCATCAATTTCAATTTGTGAATTTTCTACTGTTACAGTTGATTCTTTATCAGTTACATCTTTATTAATAACATCCGCATAAAAAGCAAATGATTCGGAACTCATACGACCAGAAACGGTAGGTAATAAACTTTCATCTTCTAAAAAGTCCGCAAAAATTCCGGATATATAGGCCATATTCAAAGCCTTACTTTCACTATTAATAGATGTTACATCTAAGCTTTTAATATGTTCAGGAGGTCTTAAATAGGTAATCTCTGATGTATCCGATTCAAAGTTATGATACGCATTTATATGTGAGATATAATAATCACCCCGCGTAATTGGTAGAATTGATAAGTTATTTTTTTCAAATAAATCTGGCCGAGCATCAGAGTGATCGAATTTAACAGCTAATCGTGCTTCTTGAAACTCTCCGATTTGCTTAGCAGAAATTATAAAGTATCCCTTATCCTTAATCGCATCTAGAATATGATGCTTATCGTTCAGCTTAGTCCATGTTATATCTATTTTTCGTTTCTTTTTACTTTTACTCATAGTTTCTAACTACAACCTCATCGACACAGCCACGTTTCGAGCCTACAGAGTTAATAGCACGTTTTGCAGGAATAATAGTAATATTGAAATTACTATAAATATCTTGTATAAATTCTGTAGCAGAGTTTGAAAGCATAAATTTTATGCCCGCTGCATCAAGTTGACGGCAACAGTCTCGTAAAGCAATTTGGTCCTCTCTACTAAAACCGCCTGCATTATATCCCGTAAAGCTTGCCGTTACCGATATCGGATCATATGGAGGATCCAAGTAAACAAAACTATTTTCTGGTAAACCTTGAACAGCTTCAGAGTAGCTCGTATTTAATATTGTTACATCTGAGGTATTAAAGTACTTATGTACTGCACGAAGTGTACTTTCATTAACAATATTAGGATTTTTATAACGACCAAAAGGTGTATTAAACTCACCAGCACTATTTACACGATACAATCCGTTATAACAAGTTTTATTTAAGAAGATAACACGTGCAGCCTTATCAATATCTGTTAACTGATTATAAAGTTCTGCATTACGGTCCCAACTTCGCACATCATAAAAGCATTCTTTTGTATTCTCAAACTGTGCTAACCGCTTAATCAATGCATCTACATCATCCTTAATAGCTCGGTAAACCCCTATTAACTCGCTATTAATATCATTAATGATTGCCTTCTTTGGTTGCAGTGCAAATAATACAGCACCACCACCAATAAATGGTTCACAATAGGTAGTATATGTTTCAGGAAATAACGGCATCAATCGTTCTAACAACTGACGTTTACCGCCTACCCACTTCACCACTGGCGACGCTAAGTCTATCTTACTCATGCATGCAACCCCTTTCTAAATACTCTTATTATTGTAACCTAAATGAGTAAATAAAATCTATAAATTTATGAGACTAGATTATACAAACAAAATAAGAGGTCGTAACAGAGTACGGTCTTACCGTATTCTTGCTACAACCTCTTATTAAATGTAAATCATTATTTGAGTTGTCTTAATGATAACCTTTTATTTATGTCTCCCGTATTTTGTTTTCCCTATAAATTCTCCTCCTTTTTCTCTCCCCTATTACTTCATCTCCCCCTACTTATTCTTCTCTCCCCTAATGTCTTATCTCGTTAGGTCTCTCCAGGCGATAAATAGTTCGGCCACGACTTGTGGGTTTTGGCTGA
>ENA-OWLZ01000186-OWLZ01000186.1-metagenome-genome-assembly--contig:-NODE-186-length-17704-cov-5.289535_pt1 | contig 17704 bp, 30 predicted proteins | sample MGYA00245341_ERZ651117 | MGnify/ENA primary metagenome ERZ651117 (study PRJEB26857, sample SAMEA4031763) | metagenome | biome: human; feature: oral; material: saliva | place: Philippines | collected 2014... | reverse complement strand
CTCATTTAGAGACATCCCCATTTCTTTAGCAACGGCACTCATACCTGCCGGAGCCTGTTCCATCATGACACGAAAGTCTTGCCAACTGATTTTTGGCTTAGCTAAAGCTTGCACCATTTGTTGAGACAAGGATTTCATCGCTTGCTTAGGGTTTTCTGCGGATGCAGCAAGTCCACCCATTGCTTCAACTAGCTGTCCACTGTCCTCGCGACCGATTGCAGCCATCTGCGAGAATGTACTAGCCATATCTGAAGCTGAGTAGATGGTTTTAGTGGCATAGTCCTGCATAGCCTCTTTAGCTTGGTTGATTTGGTCTTTACCCCAACCCAATTTACTAAGGTTTCCATCGAACGTGTCCCACGCTTTCTTGGAACTGTTCAATTCCCCAATCATTTCTCCCAAAGAGCCTTTAATGCTGCCAACTGCTGATCCAATTACTGAACTAACCAAGTTTGCGCCCAGCATTGATTTAAACATAGAACTGCTCTTGTTTGAAATCGTATCAAATGCAGATGATGTTTTTTCAAGTCCGTTAATTGCCTTCTGTAATCCGTTCAAAGTTGAACTCATTCCTTTGTCGACCGCAGTTAGTATTGCTTCGACCGAATAAGTTTCTGCCATTATTTACCTCCTTTCATTTCAAATTCGCTTTCACTAAGAGTCGCTTCTCTTCTTCTGAAAGTTGATATTTTTGTTTCGTAGTATCTTTTTTCTTATAAAAATCACTGTATTTTCGATATAAAGGAGTTTTACCGTCCGATTTCGTAGCTTCTACTTGTCTAGATAGCCAAGCAGACCGATGTAAGAGTTCATCTTCATCTTGCTTCCTCAACAATACCCCAGTCATTAACAAATCGTACTCATACATTGTCATGCGACCAATCTCGTTCATGTCTGTGATGTTTAAAAATCGGACGCAGTTAACAATGATCTCTTCGAACGTTTCAAGAGATGATTTCTCAACTACTTCTTGAGGCCTTGGTTCATCTCCGACATCAAAGACTTACCCGCGTTTGATTCACTCAATTCTTGAATAACATCATCAAATAGTTTCTCAAGATCTTCACATTCTTCAACGAACGTTTCAACATCGGCTAAGGAAGGTCGTGGGCTTTCTGTGACTGTTCCGTGATAGATGATATCAGCTAATGAAGCGATATTTTTAGCATACAGTTCCGGAATTTTAGCCGATAGAGCCATGCCGAATTTCAAGCCTTGTTGCTCGATTGGATAAGCCTTATCTAGTGATCGTACAAATTTAACACCAAATTTCACGTTGTAAGTTTTATCTTTGATTACTAATTGCATTGTTATTTCTCCTTTTTTCTAAAAAATACAATAAAAAAGAGAGGCATGAACCTCTCTTAATTTCTACCCACCAATTCCTGGAACGCCTGAAACTGCTGATGAACTAGATGCTGACTTAGTAGTGTCAGCGAACTCATACTGAACTACTTCAGCTTGGCTGGTGTCGAGAGTAGCATATCCCTTGACACCAGTACCATTAACTGCGATTTCAAGTTCAAGTTCAATCAAATCTTCGGCATTCTTGGTTTTCTTGAATGCAGTTAAATAACCCTGGTAGTACACTGACTCAAATTTGTCACCTTGCTTCTTAGCGTTCTTTTCAATTTCCCAAACCTCGATAAGCTCTCCCTTGTCCATAGCTTTTTCAAGCTTAGCAACAAGTTCATCGTCTTCAGCCATGATAGTCGTAGCGCTGATCGAAACCTCGATACCACCAACAGATTGAAGAACACCGTCTTTAGTTTTAACCGAGTTAGCGTCGCGACTTTTCTCAGATGAATGTTCAGTTTGGAACGCTAATTTAGCGCCGTCTGCTTTTGAAGCTTCACTCAACAAACGGAATAATAGGATACTGTCAATCCCTTTTTTTGCAATAGGCATTTCATGCCCTCCTTTTTCTATAAAATTGTAAATACTAACCGAATACGACCACGTTTTAGTGGTTCGACTGTCGTATCGTCATCCATAAGCGATATAGTTGATTGCGCAATATTCAAAGCTACATGATAGCCGTCTGCCTCACCAATCGTCATCGCTTGCGCTAAGATACTCGAACACATATCAGATACTTGTTTACGTTTCTTACGAGTGCCCCAAACGGAGACAACAAGTTCAACCGTACCCTTCACATCCGTCTTGTTTGGCACGAGCAATGAAGTCGTATCCTCAAATTCAACGAATGGATAAGGAATATCATCGTCTGGTTTGTAATCGTAAGTTTTGTAACCTAAAAAAAGACAACGTTTAAATACGCTGTCAAAAATTGCTTGTTCTCTTGATTTCATTTAACCAACCTTTCCAAATCTCTCTTAAAGAGTTTTTTCTGATCATCAAAAGCTGGCTTGATAAACGGTTGTGCGCTCATTTTGCGAGTTCCTAGCTCAACGTATGCAGCATAATCAGTCCCAGGCGCTACTCGATACTTAAACCTATCTATCTTGCTACTGTTGACAGAGATAGAGCGTTTAGTAGCTCCTGTTGGTTTGACAAATCGCCTATTTTGACCTCTGCCCTCATAGTGACCTCTAAACTTAGAAGCGTTGGTAACTGCTTTTTTCTGCATTTCAGTACCATTTTTTTTAACAATACGCTCAACTTCTTCCATTTTAGCGACTCTTTGAAGTTTAGCTTGAAGTTTATCAAGGCCTTTTAATTCAAACCGTAAGCTACCCAATAGAGTTGTCCTTCTCTAAATAGAATACTCTGCCAAACTGCTTGTCCGCTCTACATTTATATCGTTCTTTCCGATAATTGAGATAAGTGAATGCGATTTTAGGAGCATTTTGGAAATAAACCACTTTCGAACCACGTTTATATTCACCAAAAACTGCGACTTGCTTGTCGATACCCAAATCCATAACATGAACTGGAACAATCACCCCTTTATCTTCACTAGAAGTATATTCGCCAGTTTTAGGATCATAAACTTCTTGCTTCTTAGTGATAATCTCCACTCTATCGTTATATCTCATAGCATCTTAAACCCCGCATTAAAAGTTTTTGAACAAACTCGCTTAATCACACTATCGTATTCTTTGAAATCATCAGAGTTAAATCTCATAGATGTGCCTTCCAAGGAATGATTACTCATCCCTTCAGCACCAATTCTGTTAAATCGTTTGATAATGACCTCGGTAATGATATACTCAAGGCCTTCTGGGACATCATCCACGCCTGCGTAGGCTAAAAAATTATCAGTCGTTAACATTGCTATAGTTGCGAGAAGCTTATCTTGAAGATTATCTTCAATCCCTAGCAATATCTTTGCTTGAACGATATTTGCCATGTTATTCCTCCAATGCTGCGATAAGTTCCTCTTTGTTCAATGTAGAATAACCTTCGATATTGCGCTCTTTAGCAATATCTTTTAAATCTTTAACCGTTAAGTTGCTATAACTAATAGCTTCAGTTTCAGCAGGCTTTTTAGGATGATGTCGTCGTAACATCATACCCATTAAGCACCTCCGAATTTAACGACTTTAGATGGATCGTACAAGTAAACACCGTAGTGTTCATCACCAGTGATTACAGTGGTTTTCTTGAGAATATCACGGTCTGTTTCAATAGCAACATCACGTTTAAGGTTGATGACAAACGCTCCATATTTGGCAACATCATCTGTATCTGTGTCAGTAGCTGAAACTTTAACAAGGAAACCTTTGCCTTTGTCTACTTTCTTAGAACGTACGATTTGAACGCCATGTGCTTCACCAAAAGTTCCAGAAACAACGATGTTAGCACCGATTTCTGAACCACGAACCCACTCTTTAGCAGTTTCTTTTCGCAAAGCAATAGCATCTTCAGGATTGATAAGAGCAACATAACGTGCGTCTTCTTCATCTGCGAATACTGCCAAGGCTTTATCAAGTGCATCACCAGTTGTAGGTGCTTCAGCTACGAATTGAGTAGCTTTCTTAGCTTCTTCAATCAAATCATTATCTACTTTGTTAGCAATAGCCAATGCGATTTGATGTGTAGCTTGACCGATCGGATCACCGTAACCAGAAAGAACAGCTTCATCTGTAAGTTCAATACCCTTACCAGCTTTCTTGATAGTCATTGTAGACTTCTTAGTAGTCAATTGGTCAGGCTCGATTGCTACGCCTTCTTCAATATCTTTTGCATCGCCTGAGTATTCCCATTTAGGAACTGTGATAGTGTTACCTGGTTGTCCTACAAGCGCACGCTCAACGTAAGCGAGTGGTGTGAATTTAATCATTTTAGGAAGTTTAGCTGATACCATATCAGCCATTACTTCTGGGTTGACCATTTGTGCAAGTTTAGTTTGTGTCATTGTCTTTTATCCTTTCAATTTATAATAAAGCTCTGGGTTATTTTGCAGTAGTTCATTTCTACTTTGATAACCCATTCTGTTAAATTGTTCCTTGGTAATTTCACCACCTGAAACATCTTCCATTTTCTTAGGTGTCTTACCTTTTAGCTTCTCACCGACTTTCTTGTCGGCCAAGTCATTCACCAAAGCTACAAAGTTCTCCACAGCCTCCTGCGTGCTCTCTGCTGTGTCTTTGACAACAAGCCCTAGGATTTTATCATCAACTGCAATACCGCCCTCAGAGAGCATTTTAGAAGCTTCTCGCTCTAGTCCACTACGATTGATTTTGGCTTCCAGTTCAGCAATGTATGCTTTTTGCTTTTCCTGCTCATACTCTGCTTTCTGACTCTCGTTCATCTGACGTAGTTTTTCAGCTTCATCAAGCTTTTCTTGCATTCGTTTATCGAATGACTTTTCTTGTTTAGACAAGCGTTTCTTGATTAGATCATCAACTTCGCTTTGTGTGAATGTCTTCTCTGTAGATTCCACCTCTTGTTGAGTGTCGACTTGCTCTTCTTTTGGTTCTTCTACAGTTGTTTTTTGTTCTTCTGCCATTTTAGGCCCTCCTTTTAAGTCCGAGTGGACTGATATCCTTGGCTTTTAACGTCGTCAAAGTTTGGACAATGTAAAAACCGTACGGGATTCCATACGGTTAAGACATAAGAAAACCGCCTCGAATTCGATGCGGTTAGTTTTTATAATTTAATTTCTTCAATTTTTGCACGTTGTTCTAGAATTTTTAAATAATCCCACATAACCGAACGTTGCCTCTTTAATAAATCAATAGGACATTTAGGTTCAAACTCTAGCTGTCCTTTTTCGTATTTACCAATCATCATGTCCAACTTTTGGAATCGTTCTTTCAATTCGTAGTATTCTTTTTTAAATCTTGATTTCCAATCTTCCATATCTTTATTCCTCTACTTTTTCATATGTTTCTTTAAAAATGTCAGGTTTGCATGGATAAAATTCACCTTGCACACCTTTGATAATATAGTCACCTTCTGTTGCAACCATCAATCCTTCAAGTGTTTCTATCTTTAGAACTGGATTATCCAAATCAGCATAATCAACACGAACTGGATCTAATCCTAATTCTGACAACTCCAAAATTGATTCTTCCGTATCTGTAAACTGTACAGCCTCAATGACTACTGGTTTTTTACGATATTTCATTTTCACTCCTTTCTGAGTACGAAAAAAGCACTTAGATTTCTCTAGGTGCTTTGGTACGTTATACTGCATAATCAAAACCGATTTTTAATTTTATAGTGTCAAACAAATCTAAAACAGACTTAGGAGTGTTCTTCTTAAAAGATACACGAGGCATATCTTTGTCTGGATAAACTTGGTCAACCCATTCATCAATTTGATTATAAAAAATTAACAACTCTTTACTTGGGACAGCCATTACTTCCATCTCAATACCTCCTTCACTTTTTTTAACAACACTTTATCAGTTACATTGTCACCAATTATCCCGATTTCTGCTACTAGTTCATTGATATTATTATGATACAAAAACGCATTATAAGCATTCAAACTAATATCTTTCAAATAGCTACGATCGATAGATTGCTGTTGCTTAACATATGCAATTAACCCTGAGTTTAATTCCATCATTGCTTGTTCAATACTATTATAACGCTTTTTATTTTCTTTGTAAAACGCTTTTGCAGAATCCCAATGTTGTTTATGAGTCAACTCATGAACTATTGTATCTTTAATGTCTTTTGCAGCAAAGAACCCATCCGATAAAATGTCTTTGAATTCTTTTTCCGAACTAAGAGCATCACTTATAAACAAAATATCCTGCTTATAGTCATATCCAGCTAGACCGGGCAACCTTGATTTTTTTAAAAACACAACAGTTGGTTTTGAGTAATCAGGCAATTGGCGGAAAACTTCTTGAACATTGGCTACAACATCTCTAATTTTCTTAGTACGATCCTGAGCCCAAAAATCAAACTCAGTTCCGCTAAGTTTTTTGGCATTCAGTCGAATATCATCTCCAACAACGAAAGACCGTTGTTTTGCCATTAAATCAATTGAACTCATACCCTGATTATACACCTTTTCCCCGTCTTTCGCAACATGCTTGTTGTTCAAAGCTTTATAATCCGTATCGTCACGTCTTCCATAGCGATTTGCATCTTTTCTAAAATGTGGTACCGTCGTACATCGACAGTTAGGATGAAATGGTGGTGCATTCAATGCTGGAACCAACTCAGACACTTTAAATATTTTCCCGTTAAACGGCTGACAGATTTTACACGCCTTTAATTCAGTCATGATTTCATATTCTTTGACACCATTCGCTTCATAGTTAGCTTTCTGTGCCACTGAATATACCCTTGCTGATTCGGTTACTGCCAGCCGTCTAGCGTAGCCATACGAGACATCAAACTCTTTCCTAAGATTGTTAATCAAAATGTTTGTTCCTTTACCTCTTAACACGGTATCAGCAACGCCTTTCTTGACAATGTCTCTTAGTTCGTTCTGTCTCGTCCAGATATTAGTAGACCAGTTAGAGCTATAGAAATTAGCGTATATAATCGTATCTGCTGATACTTTTGAAGCCTCAAAACTACCGAGCGTCATATTCAAAACACCAGCTGAAAACAGATTCTCTCGTCTGATTGATTCAGTCAAATGCTTATCTATGATTTCAAATTCACTCAAAGCTAAATCATACTGATGAAGTTTAATATTCGCTTGCAGCACTTCAAGACGACTTGTTTTCATCTTTAGGTTATACAATCTCATCAAGTCGTTTTCTGCCTTCGTGAAATCTTTGCTCGTCACTTTCTGGCCACGTTGCCTTAAAAGATTAGCGCGCTCAACTAATTGCCTAGCTTTGAACTCGACATTAACCATATCAAGCCTATCTGCTCGTTGTTTAGCTTCTAGCTTCGTGATACCTTCTTTATCAGCATACCTTTGCCAAAAGCTATCTATTTCCTTTTGAATCTCATTAGCGTGTTGCTGATAGATGCCGTGCAGTTGATAAGCTACTCTCTTATCTGCTAGTTCTCTAGCCTTTTCTTCAGCACGATACCTATCTTCCCAATACTTACTGGTCAACATCTGCTATAACTTTCTGACTTTCATCAATTTCAGCATCTGAGTAGATTTTTTGTTTTTCTAAACGAGTCTCAAGGTCGCTCATTGCTTCCCCTTCTTTCTCCATCCTTTTGATTTCTTTCTGTGGATCATCGATGATAGATAAAACAGATAGCTTAGTCTCTTCAGATACTTGTCCAGATAACTGTCCAACGATCTGCGCTTCCTCAAGAATGTTTCTCGGCACGTTTCTAGTAAACGTGTAAGTCAAACCTGCCCATGCATCCTCATAGACCGTTGTTAAAGGCACGCTGAACACAATTTGATACAAGCGATTGAACGCAGACTGTAGCTTTCTGTCTTTCATACGAGCAAGATTGTCCATTGCTTGCAGTTTAAAAGCAAGAGCAGTACCAGATGAATTTCCAAATTCAGATTCAGACATATTAGCAACCATAGAGATGGCAAAGATAGATTCTTTCAGCAAACTAATCAGATTTTCTTGAGTCGTGTCTGAACTTGGTTTTTCTAAAAAATTAACCTCAGGCAAAGGACCGTCACCGTTTTTCCAAAGGTTGAAAATTCGATTCTCTCTGATCTGGCTTGCATCTTCCTCTTGTAATTCAACACCCAGCACCTTTAAATAAGCGTCTGCGAAATAATCCACGTCATTCGCCTTCTCGCTTGCAGCCTTATTCAAAGCATTAATCAGTGTCTTAACACTTTCAAAAATACTTTGTCGCTCTTCGTTCTCAATCACTTCAACGACTGGAATAGAATTATAAATGTGTTGAGTACGTTCCCCAAACCTTACTGAACCACCAGTTGAGAATGTAGCGTCAATCACTTCATCATTCGTGATAACTTGTCCTACACCTGTTTGGCTGTTCTCGTTAAACATGTACCTTACTGCGAATAACGGACGCTCTTCAATGCTATTGTCATGCACGATAAACATATTGATTGGACTGTTATAAGTCGCTCTAGTCTGCTTGTATTCATCTTGATAGACGTAGATAAATGTGTGACCAAATATGCTAGACATCTTAGCAAGTTCAAACTCTGAATCTTCCATGTCGTTAATCTTACGAAAATCAGCAACAAACTCGTTCACGTTTTCGTCTTCGTGCTTGATTTTAACTGGCACACCAATTTGGTAACCTGTAAACGTATCGACAATATATTTAGCGTAATTAAAAACCAGACGATTATCTGGCTTCCAAGTATCTTTTTTAGTCATCTTCAAGACTTCATGTTGTGAGAGATACATATCCTCACTTTCAACATAATTTTTGACTAGCTTGCTCATGTGAAGCCTAATCGCTTCAGTAACGATTTCTTCAGTCACTTCATCGCTTGTTGTCGTAATGACTTTGCGTTTATTAACAAAAACTTTTGCCAATTTTAAAAACCTCCTTTGAATAGTTTGATTTTTGTTTTATATATCCTATCTTGCAAAGCGTATCTAATTGCATCGATGCAGTGATTGTAGCTATCTACTGGCTCGTTGATGTACTCATTTGTCTTCTTGTCCTTCTTCCAAGTGTAATTTTCCAGTTCTTCAATCAGCTTCACACACCGTTCATCGACTATCCAATCGTATTGTAATAAGTATTGTATGCCCTGCATGACTGATCCCGGTCCTTTCTGTACGTCGATAACTCGAGGGATCCCAAGATTTCGCAATTCCTGATTCGATTTCTTTTCGGCCGAGTCTGCTCTGATTTGTTCTTTTGCATATCCAAGGGCCTTGATACTTTCTGCAATTTTGTCATTGGTTAATCCCTTTCTTACAAATTCCTCGACTGCATAAAGCTTCCTGTTTGCATCATCAATTCTGATGTGCATCAAAGCTGACGGGTCATTGATAAAACCGTAGTCAAGGCCAAAATAAGCGGGCAAATGCGCCAGCTCGTCTTTATTCAACAACCTTTTTTCGTACTTCGGGAAAACCAACTTGTCGAGTGTTGCGAACTCACCCAGAGCGTAAATCTTGTAGTACGCTTCGTTTCTGTTAGCTAGTTCTTCAATATTCTCAATCGTTACCTGGTCTAAAAAACGATTATCCTTGTATGACGTATGATAAACAACCGTATTTTTTGGCTTCTTAACAAAAAAAGCGTTATACGTCCAGTTTACTTTCGATACCGGGTTAAACATCAAGAAGATTTGCTTATTCAAGTGTTTCTTATCCCTTAAACGCAAAGTCAACTGCGTGTAATCATCTAATGTGAACTCAGAGGCTTCTTCCATAACGACATCAGACACACCCTTGATTGACTTGATTTTCTCCGGATTGTCTAACCCTTTAAAAATAAACTGAGCTCCGTTTGGTAACTCAATCCGATAAGCCGAATTGTTGACCTTGCACTTGTCGAGTAACTGCCATTTATCCAAACATTGCTTCACATCTTCGAAGATGGAGTCATACACAGTAGACCCCACTTTACGCAAAAAAAGTATTTTACGTGGATACTTCCAATCTTGACAAGCTTTAAAGACTACCTTCTGAATAACTCCATGGCTCTTTCCGCTCGAAGCGCCACCGTAATGGACTTCTGTAAAATTGGAGTAATCTGTTAACTTGTCATAGATATGCTTATTAAAAACACGGCTAGGATATTGAATAACAATATTGATTTTCGGTCTAGTCTTCGTCAGCATCCCAATCACCTACCTTGATTTCGATTGTTCGTTGAGTGATTTCTTGCTTGTCTACGAACAGGCCAAAACGCTTACCAAGGTCTACTGCTGCACTTTTTCGAGTAGAGACACTAGGCATTGCCATGACCACCCGTTGAGTGCCTTCACCGTCAAGGACCAAAAGCGGTTCTGTGATTTCACCACGCATCACGGAAGTCAAAAATTCGAGCACTTCTTGCTGATCTGCTACACGCTCGGATTTCAATTTTTCCAGTCGTTCGTCTATATAAGCCTTGACATTAGCATTTGCTAGCAATCGACTTCCATTTGCTCGAGCCACCTCATCCTTTTTGATATTTGGATAGGCTTTTTTATAAGCCTGCGTTGCATTTAAGCAGATGATGTACTCATCGGCAAAAATCTTTTGTTTTTCAGTCATCCCATTTTCCATCACCTCCAATTTTTTCACAAAACAAAAAGCCACACGATGTGTGACCTTTTTAAGACCTCTCTCTGCGAATTAAAATCGCAATTGGAACGACAGGATTCGAACCTGTGACATCTCAATTTTCTAAAATAGAACTTAATCCGTCTACCATATATCCATTAACAAGCATGAGACTACTGCTTTAAACGAGTGACTTTTGATAACTTATAGTTTATTATCTTGTCCACAAATATTCCTACTTGTATCACTCATGCACGATTGGTTAGACCAATCACTCCTTACATCGCAAACTACTAAGCCATTTTTCAATTAACGAAGACCCCGCTAAAAGTCTAAGCTGCTTTACTCTTTGACTTTACTCTTATCCTTGCGAGACTTGAGCAGGCAATCTAATTGCCGAAGTACACTTTCATTTGCGACGGGCGATGACTTTTGCTTTTTTGAGTTTTTTCTATCTTGAATAGCCTTAAAATATAAAAATCATCTTTCATCTATCACAGACACGCATCGCCATGTGTTTCATTCTCTTTTGAAGAACAAAATGCACAGCGCCTGCTTGTTATCGATTGTTTTGCGGACAATCGACTCACCTCACATACTTTTGGGAGGCACCCAATTTTTGTAAGATATGGTATTAAGCTCTTGTTGCACCTCGAACCAAATACCTTATTTCTCTTATAGACTCGTCTCACAGCCAAACTGCCACATTTGCATTTCCTCAGCACCTTGCCGTTGGAATCTTTCTGCTTTAACTTCGCCTACCTACTCCAGAACTGAAATAGTTAAGATTAAATTGCTTAGATTGACCATTGCTGGCAGGATGCTTGATAGATTTAAAAACATCCTTTTCCTGAGTTACCACAGATTATCTAGGCTAAGCCCTAAAAGTGCAAGGCGACTACTACCTTGCTAGTTTAGATACTACATTTGTTTTTTATTTTTTGTAGTCTTTTAAAACCTCTGAGGGAATCAAACCCTCTAGCTTATAACTTATCCGGAGTATAATTAGCTACGCAATCATGCAAGGTCCAGTCGCTACTGCCGACCATTTGTAAGTTAAGGGCGATGTTCGGAGTTGAACCGAATAAAAGAAGCTTATTAAAACTAGGAGACAAAACCACTTACCCATCACCGCCTTAAAGAGGCCGAAGCCTCAAAAAAACAAAGGAGTCATCAATCCGTTTTATCGTACTTGCTGACAATACCATGATAACACTTCAAAACTATCATTTACTATCATTACTATCAAACATTTTAGCAAGCTTGACTAGAGACTTATCCCTCGCTCGTTGGATGGTAGCAGGGCTGCAATTTAATCTTCTTTCCACTTGATTCCAAGACAAACCATCAATGTATAGTAATCGCATCACAATGTTCTCAATCGGTTCTTCTAGCTCTTCAATTGCTCTGACGAGTTCCTCTTGCTCTTTGTATTCCCTCTCGATTTCTTGATAGATTTCATCTATACGATCAATAGCCTTGATGTTCATTTCTTCGGTGCGATTATCATTGCTCTGAGATTTCGGCATACTGTCAAAAGTCTGTCCTTTCATAATACCAGACCTTAGATTGATAATTTCACAATATAGAGATTGTATTTTAACATTCTTGAATTTTAGTTTCTTGAGTTCTTTCTCAATAGCTCTCTGCACCCTATCACCCCTCTCCTAGAAAAACATTCATCGGCAGATTGAAATAAGTAGCCACATCTTCAACATTGTACATATTAGGTACGATTTTTAAATTTTCCCAATTCGAGAGCGTTTTGATTGAATAGCCTAGTTTGTTCTCTAATTCTTTCAAAGTAAGCTTGTTATCTTTTCGTTTTTGTCTTAACATAAACGCGAAACGCTCACATTGTTTTCTTGTTAGTGGTTTTTCGTAATCCATTATCTTCCTCCTCGATACAGCATGTTAAATCCTTCTCATAAATACCATATCATTCAAATTCCTCCAAGCGAGATTGTTACCCTGATTTCTGAACTCTCTCTTTTTATAAGGAATCTGATGTTTGTTCAAGTAGTAATACACCTGGTTGTAATGTAGTCCTAATTTTTGGGCGATATCTTTTACAGCCATGTCTTGATTAGCTAGTAAAACCACATCTTTGTGAAATATAGTCAGGTCTAAAATCTTACGTTTTCCTAATTTTCGGACACGGTCTCGAACAGCTCTCTCACTACGTCCTAAGATACGAGCCAAAGTCTTGTATGAAAATCGTTGATAGCATTTCAGGATGTAGCTATCATCTGCGTCGGACCATTTGGGATGAAAATGCAAGTTAGGATTATATTTCTGTAGTTTAGCTAATTTTGACCGAACTGCTTTGTAACTTCTATCCAAAAACTTGCAAGCCTGTGTTAAATCCTGCTCTTCTCCGGACAAGACGTACCACTCCAGATAATCAACCTCATCGTCTGTCCATCTACGTCCTGCCATAATGTTTGCTCGCTCCATGCAAATAGTAGGTCCCATCCTTACGCTTGTTCACGTAATACGTGTACTGCCCATCTGGACTAGCGTATGAAATCTGCTTCTCTCCTGCCCAGACGCCATTGTCGCGCATCATGTGGCAATTCTCCATAATCCATTCTACGTCAGGCATCTAGCAACCCCTTATTTTCGTAGACATTGCCGATGATTTCTTCATCCTCAGTCCACGCATATCCTTCACTCAATCCTTTTAGATATATAGCAGGCATTCCGCCTATGAATGTGCCACCGTATTCTTTTTCTAAATATACTTCATGGAGACATCCTCTTGTACATTTAACGATGTCACCGACGAACACTTCCTTGCCATTTCTGTCAAAAAGTCCTGTTGATTGCATGAGATATTCATCGTCAATCGACCATCCTTTTAAATTGTTGCAGGTAAGCTTTTTGCTATCGTTCGCATAGACATTGCCATCCCAGATAATCAATTCGTCATTAGCAAACATCTTTTGTCCGTGTATATCCCACGCTCTGAATTTTGGTGTCATAATCTCACCTCATCCCCAACTTTCACTTTCTCATACACGTCCTTCGTAACCACGAACACCCCATAATCACGAATCGTAAGCGTGCATAACTTGCCGTGTCGTCCTTTCTCGACGACTCTGCCTTTGATTTCTGCTCCTGCGTTATCCGCTTTATAGATAACCATCGGCTTCTTTTCTTCCAAATTCCGAATCCTGTCCATCTGCCAGATATTCAATCCAGCAGATACCAGAATCCAGATAGCTATAAATCGTTTCAATTTACCACCTCACATATAAATATTTTGTGTCAATATCTTGTTCTAAAATACAATCCCTTAACGATTTCAAAACTTCTAATGCATCACTGACCGTTCCCCATTTATTTTCAGGTTCATACTGTACATATTTTTCAGGATGTCGTTCTAACTCAGATATACCACGTTGAATATTTTCAAAAATATCAGCAATATTGTAAATTGTACCTTGGTCGAAATCCCAATCCATAGCAGCCCTAAACATTTTTCCAAGATTGTAAGTTGGAGAACTATATTTAGGTTCATCAATACAGATATAATCTCCACTCTCTATTTTCGCTAAGATTTCCAAATCATAACTCATCACTCCACCTCCTCAGCATCATTTTTGTAATATTCTCCAAGAATCTCCAAAGCGTACTTTTGACCGTCTTCTATGAATTTTTTGTATTCTTCATCTGATATAATCATTCCGTTACCTCCTCAATCTCAATACCCTCACAATCGAAAACCCAGCCGAAACCGGCATCTTCAAGTTCTTTTTGGGTGTGTGCTGTACGATATTCCTCATTCTCTATATTGTCGCTAAATACCCAAACATGACCGTGCTTAAAATTTAGGTATTCTAAGTCTTTATCTAATCCTTTAAAACGGACACGATACCGCTTCTCTTTCTCGACCTCGTAGCCGAATTGGTGCATGTTGACGAGAATTTGGACAAAGTTATCTGTATTTGACATCCAGTCAAAGAGAGTATCGTCAGTTGTCGATTTTACCCAATTCGCACAAAGATATGCAATGTTTTTATATAAATTATCTTTGTTTATCTGATACCAAACCGATACAACCGGCGGAACTTTGACTTTCTGCGGTTCGTCTAGTTGTTCCAAGTCTTGTAGAAAAATTTGGCGCGCTAACTCTGCTCCTTCAGCATCCCATACCCCTTCAAGTTTTTTATACTTCTCAATCAACTGTTTTACATTCATCTTCCAGCTCCTTTAACTGTTCCTCATACCTTTTTATCTTCTTATGCCAAAAATCACGTTCCGCTGACCGTGAGTGTGCAAGCGACTTCACGCATGGCTTCTTCAGTTTTTCGATTTTTTCTTCTGCTACTTCGATTGAATGTTTCAAACTCTCAATCATTTGTTGTTTGCTATATTTCATAGTTTAACTCGCTTGTTTTTCTAGCCAGTTAAAGAGCAAGCCAAATTGTTCTGTCACCAGCTCATCATCATTGTATTGTTTGCAAATCTCTCCGATTGACGACACTGCCCATAGCCAGTAGGCATCTGAACCAAAACCGACCTCTTGGCTTTTCTGATTGCTGCACGCCATCCATTCCGGAATGACTCTGCTGAAGAAATCGATGTAATTAATTTTCATGGCAATTCCTCGATCTTGATATAGATCCCGACTGTGTCTGCCCAGAACTTCTCGACAATCTCGCTGGCCACTTGGGCATCATCTTTCCAATAGCCAAGTTTCGTCATGCAATCCTTGAGTAACTTCTGCAGATTGTCTGTGTCTGGCTTTGTGGTCTTGTACTGGCCATCGTAGCTTTTTTTGATACGAGGGAAGCACCACTTAACCGTTAGCCGAATCGCTCCTTTAAATTTATCAGGAGGCACATGTTGGGCAAGCAAGCTTTCAAATTTCGCTCTGGCATTTTTTAGATCCTCTGGCTCATAAAAGATTGGCTTTCCAAATCGGACGTTTACCTTTTTTTGTTGGTGTGTTGTAGTCGGAATTTTTTGCATCGGTAAAAAGAATTCAATCATCAGCCAACTCCTTTAAAATTACACCCAAGGTCGCACTAGCGCTCATAAGCAATCCAAATGAGTAATCTGGATTAAGTGCCATCTCTTCAAAATCATCTTCACATTTATCTAACAAGTCATCGATTTCCTTTTTAAGATTATCAATATCTTTTTTATTTAATGTCATTTTTTACCTTCTTTTTTATACGCGCTTAGTCCATGACCCTTGTATATGACAGGGTGCGTTTTAAGCAACCCTGTCTATACAGGTATGGACATGATGGACGACAGGACATTATCTATATATATAATATATAGTTGTCTGTCGCACGGCACTACCGTATTTTATGGTTCTGTCGCGACAACGACACTACCGTATTTTTTATAGTGCTGTCGCTATTAGGACACGACCAGAATTTTACGGTTCTGTCGCTGATTTTATTACAGGGATAATATTGCCTGTATTTTTATCTATTTGGTATTTTTTAGATGTTTTTATTCGTCTTTCGACAGTCCTAACTGTTATACCTAAATAATCGGCCACATCCTCTTTCGATGGTGGTTCACCGTAATTTGCTTTTTCGATAGCTTCGTCAAACTCTATCAGCTTTTGCTTTTTATCTTCCTTCGCATTCTTTTTGCGAGTTTCTTTAGCTCTTTGCCAGCTCGGTTTATCATCCTCCAGCTTAATATCTGCCAGCACGCCCGTCTCATCAAGCGCGTGTACTGGATAGCTGAACCACATGTTCACCGGCTTGAACTTGGCAAACTCTCGAAGCGTACCTTCGACACGCCATGCAGTAGCTATTTGGATTTGCTTGCGTACTTCTTCGAGCTTATCTACATAAGGCGCCCGAGCCATTACATCGTCGATACCTTTTTCAAAGTGTGTCCGCATCTGCGCAGGACTCAATAGATCGTCTAAGCCTACATTTTGTTGGTAATAGGCATTGTTTCGCTCTTGCAAGGCTTGTTTGTACACTTCGCACGCTGCTTGATTCAGCCTTTGAGTAAGTAATTCTTCTGACACTTCCAGCTCTACTAAGTCGATAAGCGCATCAGGATCCCGAGCGAATACACCCGAACCACTAGCTCGGTCCATCGATTTCTTGCCACCTTGAGAACCTTTTGAGTGGTGATGGCAGTAGATAACGCTAGAGCCTAGCTCTGTGGCCACTTTATCAAATTGATTCGTAAAATGTGCCATCTGGTCTGCGCTGTTTTCGTCACCCGTCAGAACCTTGTAAATCGGGTCGATGATGACTGCGATATAATTCTTCTTCAAAGCTCGACGAATGAGTTTAGGCGCTAGCTTGTCCATCGGCACGGTCTTCCCACGAAGATTCCAGATATCGATGTTGTTGATATTTTGAGGTAGCAATCCCATGGCTTGATAGACATCACGGAAGCGATGCAGGGCAGACGGACGGTCTAGCTCTAGATTGACATAAAGGACTCGCCCCTGCGTACAATCCCAGCCTAGCCACTTCTTGCCCTCGGCAATCGCAATCGACATCTCAATCAAAGCGAATGACTTACCAGCCTTGGACGGACCAGCAATCAGCATTTTATGACCTTGACGAAGGACACCTTTTATTAACTCAGGAGCCAATTCTGGCAAGTTATCCCAGCTGTCGGCCAATCCTTCAGGATCAGGCAGGTCATCGTTCAAGTCTTCGATGTACTGGTACCATTCGTCCCAATCAGCTTTACCGATGTTGGTATCTACTAAAAATTGCTTCTGACCATTTCGGATAAAGCCCGGCATGCGTGATAGCCTACTCGGATTTCGGTTCTGCGTGTCGACGATGATTCCGTTCTTCTGACAAATCTTATAAAGATAATCAACACGATTGCGATACTCTTCGTAATTCTTAGCATCTACCTTAACGATAGCGTGCAGCGATTTATTCCCGCTGTGAACCAGGGCAACAATCGGCAATTCAAGTTCTTTATAGATTGCATTTTGTTTATCGATTGGCATGCTGTCAGATTCAACCAAGGCATATCTGAAATCTGTCACGTTTTCATTTTTAGCACCTTTTCCATCCATGGGATTAAATCGAACCCATGCACCAGCTTCTTCGTGGTAGTCACCTAGGACCGCACCGATATCGCCATTGCACTGACTCAACTCTTTAATAAGCTGACCAGCCGTCCGGTCATAGGCTCCCTTGGTTGGTAACCATTTGACAATCTCGCCTGTTTCATCA
>ENA-OWLZ01000185-OWLZ01000185.1-metagenome-genome-assembly--contig:-NODE-185-length-17714-cov-11.720086_pt1 | contig 17714 bp, 12 predicted proteins | sample MGYA00245341_ERZ651117 | MGnify/ENA primary metagenome ERZ651117 (study PRJEB26857, sample SAMEA4031763) | metagenome | biome: human; feature: oral; material: saliva | place: Philippines | collected 2014... | reverse complement strand
TAATTCACTCATTTGAATCGTTTGATCGATATTTTCTTTCAACGCTTCAGGAAGATGGTGCGTTACCCATAGAACTGTCACACTCTTATCTTCTAAGATTGGTTTCAACACCTCAATGGTTGTCTTTTCATCTAAGTTAGAGCTGACTTCATCGAGCAAGAAGAGTTTTGGGTGTTTCATCAATCCACGTGCAAAAGCAATTCGTTGCAACTGGCCGCCGGATAGATTTGAATCCCCATCGCCTAAGACCGTATCTAATCCCTGTGGCAAGTTTCTTACGATAGAAGCGAGTCCCACTTTTTCAAGAGACTCCCACACTTCTTCATCGGTATACGCTTCATTAAGCGTTACATTCTCACGAATCGTTGTCGTGAAGACATGTGGTTTTTGAGCGATATAGACCATTTGACGATATAACTCATTATAGGACTGTTTCTTCACATCGACCCCACTAAGTTTCACTTCTCCTAAATACTCCGTTAACTTAGCAGCGATAATATTTAACAGTGTTGATTTCCCTGTTCCGCTTTCGCCAGTAATCGCATATTTTTGCCCTTCGTTAAAGCCAAGAGAAACATGATTTAAAATCACCTTTTCCCCGTAGTTAAACGAAACATCCTTCACTTCAATCAGGGTACGAGGTGCCTCTTCTGGTACTTCCTCTACAAGGGATGCAGGTTCTAATTGCTCATATTTTTTAAACAATGAACCTGTACTCTTAATCGAACCAATCTTCTGACTAATATTTCCGAGCACGTTGAAGATGGTACTACTTAATGCCATCGATGCTAGAATACTCCCGATACTTACTTCGCCAATATAAGCTAAGTACCCCGTTAAGATGAATACAGAAATTTGGCTAAAAACATTCCCGATACCGCCACTAACGGCAACTTTTGCCATCGTTTTACTATAGTCACGATGCGTATCTCCTACTTCAACGGATTTTTCATGGATTTTGTCTTTTAAATACGCTAACTTACGAAAGACGAATAGCGTATCATATCCACTCAACAAATCCGAAATGGATTTTGCGAATTTCTCATTGGCTTCTGACACTTTGATCGTTTTATCTGTCAGTTCTGCTGAGAATAAAGCTGGCAACACCGCCATAATGACAATACAGATAGCCGCTAGTAAGACGATAGACCAATGATACATAAACAACGCTACCGCTGAAATCACTGCTGAAATAATTCCTCCAATGACATCAAAAGTTGGATTAATCGCATTCCCTTTAATCTGTTCCAAATCGCTTGTAAACCATGAAATATAGGTTTGACTATTCTTTTCATAAAAGCGTCCATATGTCGTCGCTTCAATAGAATGACTAATACGATCGCGTAACCACGTTGCTACTTTTTGATTAAAGTAGGCTTGATAGCGAATCAACATATACGTAAACAATAGATAAAATGCAAAAATAATTACTAAACAAATAGCCTTATAAAAGAAATTATGAATATCCATGCTCACCAAAGTATCTAAAGTCTGCGCATTAACGACACTGGATACAAGCTCCGCCCCTGCAATGAGGGTGAGCAACGTGATCATGATGAACACTTCTTTTTTGAACTTCTGAAAAACAACCTTCATATATATCCGCTCCAGTTCTAGTGTTTGTTACATTCTGAGCTTAACACATTCTTAAACAATTAGACATCGGACTTTAGGCGGATAACTTAAGAACATTCCTTTTTTGCACAAAAAAACCACACCCATCCAGGTGCGGTTCATCTATTTCATTAGGCTTTTGTTTTCTCAGCGCGGTCACGTTTCATTTGGCTTGAACGTAATTGTCCGCAGGCTGCTTCGATATCATGTCCGAATTCTTTACGAACGACACAATTGATATGGTTTTTCTTCAAGACATCGTAGAAGGCAACTACGCGCTCTTTTCCACTACGTTCGTATTGGTCATGTTCACGAACTTTGTTATAAGGAATTAAGTTGACGTATGAAAGACGTTTCTTATCCGCAAGAAGGTCGGCCAATTGTTGCGCTTGTTCCACAGAATCATTCACGTGATCGAGCATGATGTACTCGAAGGTTACACGACGATTGGTTTTAGCAATATATTCGTTAATGGCATCCATCACCACTTCGATTGGATATTTACGGTTGATACGCATGATACGAGAACGTGTATCGTTATCTGGTGCATGAAGTGACAATGCAAGGTTGACTTGTAATCCTTCGTCTGCGAACTCGCGAATCTTTGGAGCCAAACCACTTGTAGATACAGTGATATGACGAGCCCCGATTCCAAGACCTTTATCAGAGTTGACCACTTTCAAGAATTTAATCACGTTATCATAGTTATCGAATGGTTCCCCAATCCCCATGACTACGATATGGCTGACACGGTCCCCAGGAGACACTTCGTCTAAAGTTCGTTGCACGTGCATTACTTGCGCTACGATTTCCCCAGCAACAAGGTCACGTTGTTTTGCGATAATTCCGCTGGCACAGAAGGTACATCCGATATTACACCCTACTTGTGTGGTCACACAGATGGATAAGCCGTATTCTTGTGGCATTAATACTGTTTCGATTAAGAGGCCATCTGCTAATTCAAAGAGGAATTTACGTGTTCCGTCTGTTGATTGTTGTTTGATACGTTCGTTTAACACTGGGAATGTGAACTCTTCTTGTAATTGTTCAATCAGTGATTTTGGCAAGTTTGTCATTTCTTCAAAACTCGTCACACGTTTGCGGTAAAGCCAGTCCCATAATTGTCCTGCTCTGAATTTCTTTTCGCCTTTTGCTTCAAACCAAGCTGTTAGCTCTTCTAGTGGCATGCCGTAAATAATCGGTTTTCCTTCATATTGACGAACCACTCGTCCAATTTTTCTAACCATATCTATTCCTCTTTCCTATACTTGAAACGCTCTAATGATTGTTTCTCTATTCGCATGAGCGCTTAATAACACTGATAACTTCACACGAGCCTTTTGTCCGCTAAGCCCTGTTGTGAAAATCACTCCTGCTTCATGAAGCTGTTTGCCTCCGCCAAGATAATTATAGACGTCATACGTTACACCGTTAAATGCACGGGATACAAGCACGACCGGAATTCCTTTGTCTAAACAACGTTGCAACCCAGGAAGTGTCGTAGGCGGTAAGTTCCCTGCTCCTAGCGCTTCAATGACTAATCCATTAGCATCTGAATCGGCAATGGCATCAAATAACATGGAATCCATTCCAGCATATGCTTTTAATAAGTATACCTTGTCCAAGAGTTCTTTAATTGGATAATATTCATGATGTAAGAATTTTTGGAAGTAAATCACTTCACTCTTCGATACTAATCCAAGCGGTCCAAAGGTTGGTGTTTGGAAAGTCGCCACGTTTGTAGTATGTGTCTTTGTTACATACGTTGCCGCATGGACTTCGTCGTTCATCACGACAAGAACGCCTTTATCCACACTCTCTGGGCTCGTTACCGTAATAATGGCACTGCGTAAGTTCGCTAACCCGTCCGCTCCGATTTCATTACTGGAACGCATCGCTCCCGTTAAAACGATTGGGAATTTTCCATCCGTTGTTAACTCTAAGAAATACGCTGTTTCTTCTAATGTATCAGTACCGTGAGTCACCACCGCTCCATCAAAACCATCCTGTTGCGCTTGAACGATTCGCTTTTGAACTTCCCACATTTTTTCCTCCGTCATATGTGGAGACGGAAGGTTAAATAGATCCTCTACGACGACACTTGCGATGGGTGCAAAAATCGTGTCGGAGTTGGTTAATGGGTTTGTGCTTGTTGGGGTTACGTTACCGGTTGAACGGTCTTCGCTCATGGCGATTGTACCACCGGTGTTTATGACGATAATTTTCTTCATGGCGCTACTACTTTCTTTCATTTTCTCTTTACATAGGATACCACAAAATAAGAAAAAGTGCCGAAGTATTTGTAAGTAAATTCTCACAAAAAAGTGATACCTTCGAATCCTTGCGGATTATTTTTATAATCGCTGTTACAGGGCACCGGTGCAAGCCTTGGTCTTGCACCTTCGAAGCTTCAAAAGCGGAGTACGGGGCAAGGCCCTACTCCGCCTAATTCACATCCGATGCTATTCCCTGTTACTGCGATTATAAAATCCGCAAATTTCTTCGGTATCACTTTTTGTGTATTTTGTTCAAATCCCTTATAAAAAAATGAAAAAAAGTATTGCGCCACTCAGTTTGAAGGAACCTGTGCAGAGTTATAGAAAGTGCATAGCGACGGTGTTTGTGAGGACTTTGACTGATTTAAAGCAGTGTGTCACTGGGGGAAATTTTTTGATTTTTTCTCAGATTTTTTACTACACTATTCCGAAATTATGCAACCGCCCTAAAACTAGGTTGTGGAACAGACCGCTAAAAACCGCATCATTTCAACATTTATATTTTATTTTTCATTTTAAAATTTGAAATGTAACATATATGCTACATTTTTGTTTTTTGCATCTTCCACAAAAAAACCGCAGCCTTTTTTGGCTACGGTTTGCGCTTTATTTAATTGTGTATTGACGTTGGTGGTCAACAACGGCTGTTAATGTAATTGGGCTGTTGTCTTCGCGTGTGAAAGTTTGTTCACCGCTTGCGTCCACCACTTCTGTGAAGATTTCTTCGTATTCTTCTACTGTCAACATTTTACGATTTTCTAGTAACGCTTTATGTTCTGCGATATGCAATTGGTTTTCGAACCCTTCGACTAATTCGCCGGCGAAGAATTCCCCAACGGCTCCTGATCCATAGCTGAAGAATCCGATGCGGTCTCCGGCTACTAAAACAGAACTGTTTTCTAATAATGAGATGAAGCTTAAGAATAACGACCCTGTATAGATATTTCCGACTTGGCGGTTATACACGGCGGCTTCTTGGTAACGCGCTGTGAAGCGTTCTTGTTCTTCTTCGCTCATTTCTTCTAAGAATGGCTTGAAGGCTTTCATCCCCATTTTTGTATATGGTAAATGGAAACAAATCGCATCAAAGTCCGTAAACTCGGCATTTGTTTTTGCTTGATAGTCATTCCATACTTCTGCAAAGAAACGGATGTATTGCTCGTTTGAGAATTTTCCGTCCACCATTGGATATGCCTCATAGTTTGGTCTCCAGAAGTCCATCACGTCATCTGTGAATAAGCTTGTTTCATTTTCTAAAACGAGTAAACGTGGGTCAGCGGAAACAACCATTGCGACTGCTCCAGCACCTTGTGTTGGTTCCCCGCCAGAGTTTAATCCGTATTTAGCAATGTCACTTGCGATGACTAGTACTCTTGAAGTTGGATTTAAGGCAATATGGCCTTTAGCTAATTGTAGGGCAGCGGTTGCTCCGTAGCAGGCGTGTTTTAATTCTACGCTACGAACACGGTTTGATAATCCAAGCATGCGTTGCATATAAACGGCAGCGGATTTTGATTGATCGATTCCTGTTTCTGTCCCAAATAAAATCATATCAATAAATTCACGATCTTTATCATCGATAATGGATAATGCAGCATTTGCGGCTAAAGTCACGATATCTTGCGTCACTGGTGCTACTGCCATTGTAGACTGGCCAATTCCAATCGTGTATTTAGCTGGCTCAACTCCACGCGCCTCTGCTAGTGTTTCCATATCTAGCGCAGTCGGCGGTACGAAGAAGCCAATCTTATCTATCCCTATATTCATTGTTTTATTGTTCTCCTTTACGAATGAAGCTCCAAACACAAAAAAGCTTCCTATTCTTTCTTAGCACACACTATAGTAGCAAAAATTCTCCGTTAGGACAATTGAATTCACTAAATGTTAGGCAATTTAAACAATTCTTTACTAATTATCGGTATTAAATTGATAGGTTTCTTGTGCAAAATCTTATAAAATAGAAACGAAATAGGAAATATAGACTGGAAAGGAATGAAAATATGAACGGAAATGATATCGTCATCGTGAGTGCGACACGTACTGCGATTGGTAAATTTGGCGGGCAATTTGCTACAACTTCCGCTATCGAATTAGGAACAACGGTCGCAAAAGCTGCCATCCAAAAAGCGAATCTTTCACCTGAACAAATTGATACAGTCATCTTTGGGAACGTGTTACAAGCAGGTCTTGGACAAAATCCAGCTCGTCAAGTCGGACTTGGCGCTGGCCTCCAACATGCAAGTACTGCCGTAACAATTAATGAAGTCTGTGGCTCTGGACTAAAAGCCATTATTTCAGCCGCACAAGCCATTCGTCTAGGAGATGCCAAAATCGTCTTAGCCGGCGGTATGGAAAATATGAGTCTTGCTCCGCATTTATTACAACAACGCTTCGCTCCAAAAAATGGTCCTGTGACATTAGTAGACTCTTTATTCAATGATGGATTAACGGACGCCTACTCACAAGACGCGATGGGGATTACCGCAGAAAATATCGTTGAAAAATACGGATTCACCCGCGAAGAACAAGATGCTTTCGCTGTAGCTTCTCAACAAAAAGCCGCTAAAGCACAAGAAGAAGGACGTTTCGACAGCGAAATCACTCCTGTAGCAGTCTTCAATCGCAAAACCAAATCCGACGACTTAATAAAAACGGATGAATTTATCCGACCAAATACGACCCTTGAGAGTCTTGCCGGTCTCAAACCTGCCTTCAAAAAAGACGGAACGGTGACAGCCGGAAACGCCTCTGGAATTAACGACGGTGCCGCTTGTGTCATCATGACCACACGTGAATACGCAACAGAGCTTAACCTTCCAATTCTTGCAACATTGAAAGGCTACGCCGAAGCTGGTGTCGATCCTTCGATTATGGGAATCGGACCTGTTCCTGCGATTCAAAAATTAGTAGCCCGTACACGAATTCCGCTTGAAAAAGTGGATGTCTTTGAACTGAACGAAGCCTTTGCTGCACAAAGCATGGCGGTTATCAAAGACTTAAAGATTCCAACGGAGAAAGTAAATCCATTCGGTGGTGCCATTGCACTAGGCCATCCAATCGGCGCTTCAGGTACCCGTATCGTGGTTACACTAATCAATGCTCTCGACCAACTCGATGGTAAAATCGGAGTTGCTTCCCTCTGTGTAGGTGGCGGTATGGGTGTTGCTATCGCGATTGAACGCGAACAATAGTATAAACAAGAAGAGTTGCCCAAAATTCACGTATAAGTGAATTTTGGACAACTCTCTTTTTTAAATACGAAGAAATAATTCAATACAGGATTACTTCGAATCTTCACGGATATCTTTATAATAGCGGTAACGTTGCACCGGTTCGAGCCGATGTCTCTCACCTTTGGGAGTAAGACCAAAGACAAAAAAATGATTCACAGTGTGAATCCTTTTTGCTTTGTAGTCTTACCCCCGCAAAGCTGATTGGGATTAAGCGAATCACAAGTGATTCGCTTAATCCAATCAGCTACTGCGTCTAATTCTATAAGTTTTTTTAGTAAGAAATAAATTTCTTTCTCCCTCGTTTTAATGCGGATTCACGTTACTGCTATTATAGAATCCGTCAGATTCTTCGTAATCCTGTAAATTTATTTTTCTTCGTGTTTCTTTTGTTCGTGGCGTTGTTGATAATACGCGCGAATCTCTTCATTCTCTTCGGTCGCACAATAATGCACCTCGAAGCCATTCTTCTTCCAACTTAAAGTAGTCATGAGTTCATCCCACGTTGGTAAGCGGACTTCCGGCATTTCAAACGGTACCATCTCAGACATATCGAACGAGTCTTTCCAAACTTCAAATCGGGTTGAAACGAGTAATAACGCAATTCGTACTAACAATTCACGTTTTTCTTCATCCATCTTCCTTGTTGCCTTCAAGAACTCTTGTACGCAATGCATAAATTGTCCGTATAAATCATTCACTGTCTCAATTCCAACAGTAAATAGTAGTTCAAAGAACACATTCCAGAACAATTCAAGTTCTTCGTCGCTCACCGTTTCTGTCCATTTTTTGAAAGTTTGGTCATTTAACTGACTACTTTTAGTTAGTTTTTCCACCTTAACAAACTGACCATCTTCAATCCCCCATGTCATGGCGTTATGTTGCATCGCACCACCAACGGCACTACTTTTGACAATGACATACGGCACTTCTGACTCTAGCATTAATCCAACCAGTGCATCTTGTGGAATATAACGCGTCGCTAATGGCACTATATTTTGATATCCTTTTGTTTCAATTACAGAACGGTACAACCCTGGAGAATCAAAGCAGAAAATATCAACAATGTGCAGTTGCACGTCTTCTGCTTGAGTGGCCGCAGCGTAAAGCGCTAAGTTTCCACCCTTCGAATGTCCTGAGACCATTAAGTCCCCATCAAATAAACTGGCTTGTTTGGCTAAGTACTCCTTGGCATCCGTTTGTGCCGCAACAAGGGGTGAATACGTCATCAGGAAGTCTTCCTTCCAGCCAATCAGCGTATCATCTGTCCCTCTAAAAATAACAAGTCTGACACCAGGTTCTACTTCCACCGTGATGGCTGCAAATTGTTTGGTTGTATCTTTATCCCATTCGCTTACTACACCGAAGAATTTCAACGATTGGAAACGTGGTGCCTCGGCAATCACTTGCGATAGTTCATGGCGCTCCGGTGTCATCATCATTGGATTCTCGTCGAATAATTGTTTTTTGTGTTCCTTCATATACGCAGCAATTTCTTTCACTGTGACAAAATTCTCACCATTTTCATCGCTTGGAACAACTTTTTCAAGTGGTAAATATTCTAATTCCGTCAACACTAAAGCGTCGATTTCAGAAAAAGCTCTTTCTTCAAACGGAACGTGCCCAAACTCTTTAATATAATCCAACATGTTTTTCATACGAAAATCCTCCGTTATTTTGAGTGAGTCCATTACTATTCTACTCTGTCATTATGGCACTTGCAACTCTTTTTCCTATAGGGTAAAAAGCCGTCATTTTCTATAGAATTCCCCTTTTTTTCATGCTATACTACTGAAATGAAATTAAGGGGGTTGTTCTATGAAATTAGGATTTGATAGCGAGAAATACCTTGAAGAACAAAGTCAATACATTCTTCAACGGGTGAACGCTTATGACAAACTATACTTAGAGTTCGGAGGCAAGTTAATCGGTGATTTCCACGCGATGCGCGTATTGCCAGGATTCGATCCAGACGGAAAAATCAAATTACTTCACCGCCTACGCGACCAAGCAGAGATTATTATTTGCGTGTACGCTGGGGATATCGAACAAAACAAAATCCGCGGTGACCTTGGAATCACATATGACCAAGATGTGCTTCGCCTAATGGATGACCTTCACTATTGGGACCTTAAAATCAACAGTGTCCTCATCACTCGTTACACAGGACAACCTGCTGCAACACAATTTAAAAACTCACTCGAACGTCGCGGCATTAAAGTGTATACGCACGGCTATACAGAAGGCTATCCGATGGACGTTGAAACCATCGTTAGTGACGCAGGATATGGCGCAAATGAATTTATCGAAACGACTCGCCCACTGGTGGTCGTAACAGCTCCTGGTGCCAACAGCGGAAAACTAGCGACATGCTTAAGTCAGCTTTATCACGAAACCAAACGTGGTCGTCGTGCCGGCTATTCTAAATTCGAAACATTCCCTGTATGGAATTTACCATTAAATCACCCTGTGAACGTGGCCTATGAAGCAGCCACTGCAGACTTAGAAGATGTCAACATGATTGATACCTTCCACCTTGCAAAATACGGCGAAACAACCGTGAACTACAACCGAGACATCGAAGCTTTCCCACTTCTCCGTCGTATTTTGACGAAGATTTACGGCGACGCTCCAATCCCTTACAACTCTCCTACAGATATGGGCGTGAACCGTGTCGGATTTGCCATCACTGATGATGAAGTTGTGCGCGAAGCTTCAAACCAAGAAATCATCCGCCGTTATTACGCAGGGCAATGCGACTACAAACGCGGTATCGGAACACTCGAAGCCGCCCAACGTGGTAAGTACATCATGGAAGAAAGTGGACTCTCTCCACAAGACCGTCCAGTTGTAAAAGCCGCTCTTGAAAAAGAAGCCGAAGCTAAAGTTCCCGTAGTTGCCTTACAACTTCCAAATGGCAAAATCATTTCAGGAAAACAATCGGATACCATGACAGCTAGCGCAGCCTGCCTACTCAACTGCATTAAAGAATTAGCAGAAATTGGCGACTCCATCCATTTATTACCACCTGTCATTTTAAATGCGATTGGCCAACTCGGAAGCGATGTCTTAAAATACCAACGTCGCTCACTCGATAGCAAAGAAGTGCTGATTGCACTTAGCATCTCAGCAGTTACAAACCCTGCCGCAGAAGCTGCCAAAAACCAATTACAAAACTTGCGCCACTTACAAGCGCACAGCACCGTCATCCTTCAAAAAGCCGACGAAGACACCTTCCGAAGCCTAGGAATTATGGTCACTTGCGAACCACAATTTGCTGGCACAAACCTCTACTACACAAACTAACCCCAAGCCCTCTCCGTCCGGACGAGGGCTTTTTTAGGAGCACTTTACCAAAGCGCAAACAACTCTTAGCACCCTGTTTTGCACTCTCCCTGTTACCCTAGCACTCTCCGGTTCCCCTAGCTGTCCCCAAGACCTATTCCTCTTTCCAACACCTCTTTCTAGAAGCAGAACTCTAAAAGTCTGCACACTCTCCCTTTTTCAAAAAAATCTTCGTTACTTTGAAATCACAAACGAATAAAGACATCACATTATCAAAGCACCCCCATCACAGCACTCTCCCCGTTCCCCTAGCCGTCCCTAAGACCTATTCCTCTTTCCAACACCTCTTTCTAGAAGCAGAATCCCAAAAGTCTGCACACTCTCCCTTTTATTTAAAAATCTTCGTTGCTTTGAAATTCGGCAAAATAAAGGGAGTGTCATTTATCAATAAGTTCAATGAGCCTAAAATCCACGGATTCTATAGTAGGAATAGTGGCGGTTGTAACCGATGTGAATTAGTGACTCTGGAAATTTATTTCCTAGAGTCACTTTGAAGCTCGGTAGTAGTTGAGACGACAGGCTCAACACGGTACAGCCACTATCACTACTATGAAGATATCCGTTGGATTTAAAGGCGAATGAAACTCTATTCCATTTTCTCTTCTTTTATTTCTGCACCCGAATTTCATAGGAACGAAGTTCCTTTATTCATTTTTTTGCACAAAAAAAGTCGAGAGTGTGTCTCGACTTATCTTAGTTTCTAAAGATTTTGGCTTCTAAAAAGAGCTCGTTGTAAAGCGATAATAGGTCAGTCCCTAAATTCTCGTAAACCTCCATATTCTCCATCGCCTCTTCACTCGGATAGAAGCTCTCATCCGAAGTAATTTCTTCTGGTAAGAGTGCTAGCGCATCCTTGTTAGGAGTTGCATACCCAACATACAGAGCATTCTTCGCTGCGATTTCCGGACGCAACATAAAGTTGATAAATGCATACGCGCCTTCTTTATTCCCTACGGTTTTTGGAATAACGATATTATCAAACCATAAGTTCGTCCCTTCGCTTGGAACCACGTAGGCTAAATCTTCATTCTCACTCAGCATTTTTGCAGCCTCACCTGAGAAAGTAACCGCTACGTTTGCTTCTCCTTGAATCATGTATGTCTTCATCTCATCAGCGATAATCGCTTTTGCATTTGGCATCAATGTCTTCAAGAATTTACCCGCTTCTTTAACGATAGCTACATCTCTTTCATTTAAAGAATGGCCTTGTGTTTGCAGTGCGATTCCCATCATTTCACGAGCTCCGTCAATAAATAGAATGGAATCTTTTAAATCCGGATTCCATAAATCGCGCCACTCGCTAATCATTCCTTCTGGATAAACTTTCGTATTATAAACAATCCCTAATGTTCCCCAGAAATAAGGAATGCTGTAAGTATTGTTAGGGTCAAAAGATTGGTGTAAGAAACGTGGATCGATATGTTCCATCCCTTTGATTTTTGAGTAATCTAGTTTTTCTAGTAAGTTTTCTTCAACCATTTTATGAATCGTGTACTCACTAGGGATGGCGATATCGTAGTTCGTTCCACCTTGCTTAATTTTTGTAAGCATGGCTTCGTTAGAATCGAACGTTTCATAAATGACTTTATAACCAGTTTCTTGTTCAAACTGTGTAATGAGTTCTGGGTCGATATAATCTCCCCAGTTATATACGATAATTGTTTGAGGGTCTCCTGCCGTTGCTGTTTCAAAATTTTTACGGATTCCAAACAACACCAAACAAGACACTAAAATAGCCCCCATTAAAATCGTTAGTCGTTTCATAGAGTAACTCCTTTCAATAAGTCACTCTCAGCGGTTTTCCCATTAAGACGTTTTTGTTGGAATTTTTGAATGAAGTAATATCCAATCACAAGGGATAATGAGAATAGGAACATCAAAGTACTTAAGGCATTGATTTCTAAACTGATTCCTTGGCGCGCACGAGAAAAGATTTCAACAGAAATCGTAGAAAATCCATTTCCTGTTACGAAGAAAGTTATGCCGAAGTCGTCTAATGAATACGTAAATGCCATAAAAAATCCACTAAGAATTCCTGGTGTAATCGATGGTAATACGATGCGTGTTAATACTTGTGAGCTTGTTGCTCCTAAGTCACGAGCCGCTGTAATCATCGATGGGTTCATTTCTGATAATTTTGGTAATACCATTAATACAACGATAGGAATACTGAAGGCAATATGCGCCAACAATACTGACATAAAGCCAAGTTTAAATCCAACGACTGTGAATAAGATTAATAGACTCGCACCGATGGTAACGTCTGGAGAAACCATCAAAATATTGTTAAAGCCTAATAATACTTGTTTGCGACGGTTTGAACGGATGTAGTGAATCATGATGGCTCCCAGTGTTCCAATCACTGTCGCAATTAAAGAAGATAAGAGCGCAAGAATTAATGTATCAATCACAATTCCGATTAAACGTGTGTCGGCAAGAACGGCTTTATAGTGGTCGAGTGTAAAACTCTCGAATCCATTCATACTACCAGCACTATTAAATGAGTAATAAATCAAATAAAAAATAGGCGCATATAAGACTACAAATACAAACGCTAAGTAGAGATTTGTCCACTTGCTGTTCTTTTCTAATTTCATTCAGCTACGCCTCCTTTTCTACGGTCTCTTGTAATAAACATTAAAATAATCATCGCTACAATCAATACAACCCCGATTGTAGAACCCATTCCCCAGTTTTGCGTTACTAAGAAATGTTGCTCAACGGCTGTACCAAGTGTAATCACGCGGTTTCCTCCAATTAAACGAGTCAACATGAAGAGTGAAAGCGATGGAATAAATACGGCTTGTACTCCACTGCGCACCCCGTTCATCGTTAATGGAACGATGACACGTCTAAACGTATCCCATTTTGTTGCCCCAAGGTCGCGGCTTGCCGCAATCAGAGAGCTTGGTAATTCTTCAATCGAGTTGAAGATTGGCAAAATCATAAATGGCAACTCGATATACGCTGCTACCGTTAAGAAACTGAAGTCAGTGAATAGGAATTCTTGTGGCGCCAATCCAAATAATGAAAGGAAGTTGTTCACTGTCCCTGTTTGGCTAAAGATTCCAATAAATGCGTAGGCTTTTAATAGCAAGTTTACCCATGTTGGTAAGATGATTAATAAAAGCCATAATTGCTTATGTTTTGTACGACTAAGGAAAAGTGCCGTTGGATAACTAATGAGTAGCGTTACAAGGGTTACTAGAAATGCATACCATACTGAGTTGAAGGTCATTTCTAAGTAGTTTCCTGACGCGAAATAGTTCGTATAGTTTCCAAGTGTTACTTGACCATTGATGTCGAAGAATGATTTATAGAAAATCATTCCAAGTGGCGTTACTACGAATAATAACAACCAGATAAAGTATGGAATGGAAAATAAGAAACGAGATTGTTTAGTCATTTTCTTCTACCTCGTCTTCGTAGCTTTCTAAACGAGCGTCGAAGTCTTCTTCACTTTCTCCAAAACGCATTACGTGGATGTCTTGTGGTTCGAAGTATAAGCCCACTTTTGATCCTACTTCTGCTTTACGAGTGGAGTGAATCATCCATTCGTTGCCATTTTCGTCATAACAGATGATTTCGTAGTGAACTCCACGGAATAATTGAGTGTCCACTTCAACTGTTAATTTTCCTTTTTCGATAGATGTTAAGGTTAAGTCTTCCGGACGAATTACGATTTCAACTTTTTCGTTTGGGCGCATTCCTGCATCGGCACACTCGAATTCTTTTCCAACGAATTCTACAAGGTAGTCTTCTTTCATGACCCCATCAACAATATTACTTTCACCGATAAAGTCCGCAACGAAACGGTTAATTGGCTCATCGTAAATATCTACTGGTGTTCCTGATTGAATGATTTCTCCTTTACTCATAACGAAGATTTCATCACTCATCGCCAACGCTTCTTCTTGGTCATGCGTTACGAAGATAAATGTGATGCCTAGACGTTGTTGCAATTCACGAAGTTCATATTGCATGTCTGTACGAAGTTTTAAGTCTAACGCTGACAATGGTTCATCGAGCAGTAGTACTTCTGGTTCATTGACAAGAGCGCGAGCGATAGCCACACGTTGTTGTTGTCCACCTGACATTTGTGAGATTTCACGGTTTTCATACCCAGATAATTGCACCATTTTTAAAGCATCTGCTACTTTTTCTTTAATGATGTTTTCTGGAGTTTTCTTTAAGCGTAATCCAAACGCGATGTTTTCGAATACGTTCATATGTGGGAATAATGCGTAGTCTTGGAAAACAGTGTTGACTTTACGTTTGTTTGGTGGAAGTTTCGTAACGTCTTCCCCGTTTAAAGTCACTTTTCCGTTCGATACATCTGTAAATCCAGCAATGATACGCAAGATTGTTGTTTTACCGCATCCTGAAGGCCCTAGTAATGTATAGAATTTTCCTTTTTCGATTTCGAAGTTGATATTTTTTAAAACATGAGTGTCCTCATAAAATTTGTTCACATTCTCAAATGAGATAATTGTGTTGTTTGACATTGCTAGCACCTAACTTTCTTAATTATAAATATGAATCTGTCGCCACAACTAACACTTTTGACGGTTTCTTAGCGGCGTTGCTAATTTGGTGTTTGGCTTTCGCCTCAAAATAGAAGGACTCTCCCTTGGAAACTACTTCAACTTGTTTACCGACTTTGACCTGAATAGAACCTTCGAGCACATACCCAAAAGTTTCAGATAATGAAGGTTGGAATGTCTTGTACGCTCCCCCTACTTCGAACTCCAAAATCACGGGTTCCATCTCATGCTCGTTCGAGTCTGGATTGAGCCATGTGACCATTGTATGGTGCTTGGCGTCTTCCATCATCGTCATATCCTCTTTGCGGTAGATCGTGAGTGCCTCTTCTGGCCCCTCATCGAAAAAGTCCGCTGCAGGGCATCCCAACACTTCAAGAATATCAAAGAACGTATCCATTGATGGCGAGCTCAAATCATTCTCTAATTGCGAGATATATCCCTTTGACAAATCTGTTCTCTCTGCTAACTCTTCTTGCGTTAAACCCTTTTGAATCCGTAGGGCACGCAGTTGATGACCGATTTCCATTGTCTTCTCCTTTTAAACTAATTGTTTACTAACGCAAAGACCATTATACATTAAGTTTAGTAATAGTCAACAAAATAAACTAAAAAAATTGGACTTTTTTGAGGTCTTATTTTTCAGCATCACACTGCGGTTTTTGTGATTATTTTTTCTTTTGAAAAAAGTCGAAATTATCATATATGATAATTATCATTTATGATAATTTTGCATTGTTTAAAAAATCAAAATTAACTTATAAGTTAATTTTGAGTAAATAAAAACAGGATTCGGTATCGAATCCTGTTTTGGTGTCTGCAGAAATTTATTCGCAGTGGTTTATTGACTTTCTTTTCATCACTCGTGATTCAAGAAAGTCTAATAAACTTTGCGGGCGAAAGACTACGAAACAGAATGACTTCACACTGTGAAATCATTCTTAGTTTCTGTCTTTCTGCCATCCTGTGAAGTTGAACTCGGGCTCACAGGACTGACGTCCACTTCCCGTAGTATCCGCACGACTTGTTCCAAGTCCCTTGCGTTACTCCGGTCCAGTGTTTCAGTCCTGAGCGTTCGCCCTCGTATCCTGATTTAATGCGCAACCATTTCTTGTGCGATTTCCAATCCTGTCATGCTTGATGGGTAGTAGGTTGGCCAGTTATCCATTTCTTCCAATAGTTTTTCTTGGCTTTCATTGCCCATATAGATGTGGAAGTGTCCTGTTTTCACTGGAGCGATGTTATGGTCGCTGAATTGAACGTATTTAGGAGCACCTTCTACTGGGTTTACGGCTTCGAATAAGTAGCGAACACCGCGGTTTCCTTTTTCATACGTTAAGATTTTATAGCCTACATATTTGTATTCCGCCTTAGCCGTTGTTCCATCTTCTTTTTGGAACTCCATTGTAGTATCTGTGATGTTGATATTTTTGACATCTGTTTTATATCCTGTTGTGTAGTAAGCTTTATACTCGTCTTTTGTCATTGTTTTACCGATTTTAGCTTTGTAATCAAAGACTGGATCAAGCGTTCCATCTACTAAGTAAGGATATACAGATTGCCATTCGCCAGCGTAATCAGAAAGTGTGCGGTCTTTTACAGCACTGTCTTCGAAGTAGCCTTTTGATACGGTCTTCTCGTTTTCTTCGTCTTCTGGTTGAATGTCTTTTCCAGGTTGGTCTGTTGTTTTCTTTAACGCTTCAAGGTTTTCGCGCATTACAGAGATGTAGTCTTCGCCTTTATCCATTTCCTCTTTTGTTAAAGATTCAATCGGATTTAATACAGCTAATTCCACTCCTGCTTCTTCCGCTAATGTTTTCGCGATTTTTTCTGAAGCATTTTCTTCGAAGTAAATAATCTTAATGTCGTTTTCTTTTACGTATTTTGTTAATTCTGCTAAACGTGCAGCACTTGGCTCAGCTTCTGGTGAAATTCCAGTAATTCCGACTTGGTTTAAGCCGTAGTCTAATGCTAAATAGCGGAATGCCGTATGTTGCGTTACGAAATTCTTTTGTTTGGCATCTTTAAATGCATTTGTGTAGTCATTGTGTAACGCTGTTAATTTTTCGATATAGGCTTTTGCATTTTTTTCGAAAGCTTCTTTACGATCAGGGAAAGCTTCCACTAACTGTTTCGTAATGTTTTGAACCATTTGAATCGCGCGTTCTGGTGATAACCATACGTGTGGATCATATTCATGGCTGTGACCTTCTTCGCCTCCGTCATGGTCGTGTTCTTCCTCTTCTCCACCAGGTAGCAGTACCATATCTTTTGTTGCGCTGATTGCTTTGACTTTACTATCAGATTCGATGGTCTTAAGAACTGCAGGAATCCAAGTTTCCATATACTCGCTAGCATAAACAAGCGCATCTGCTTCGCTCATTTTTGCGATTTCTTTTGCAGAAGGCTCGTAGTCGTGAGGTTCTATTCCAGCACCGATGATAAGCGATACGTCTCCTTCATCTCCTACAATATTTCTTGTGAAATCATAAATTGGAAAGAAGGTCGTTGAAATTTTTAGCTTTCCTGATTGTGTTTTACTGTTTGAATTACTTGGTGCACATCCAACGGCAACCAGTACAAACATCAATAATAATCCAATAAAGGTTGTTTTTTTCATGATTAATTCTGTCTCCATTTCTCAAATCGTAATTCTTACGTTTTACATTGTAGCACCTCACTAGATTCATTGCAAGGATTATTTTCTG
>ENA-OWLZ01000180-OWLZ01000180.1-metagenome-genome-assembly--contig:-NODE-180-length-18112-cov-8.473445_pt1 | contig 18112 bp, 18 predicted proteins | sample MGYA00245341_ERZ651117 | MGnify/ENA primary metagenome ERZ651117 (study PRJEB26857, sample SAMEA4031763) | metagenome | biome: human; feature: oral; material: saliva | place: Philippines | collected 2014... | reverse complement strand
ATGCAGCTTTAGCGATCTTACGTCCTTTGTAGTATCCTTTAAGTGATACACGGTGTGAACGTGAGTAATCTCCAGTTGTTTCGTCAAATTGTACTGATGGAGCAGTCAATTTGTAGTGTGTACGACGTTTGTTTTTCTTCGCTTTTGAAGTGTGACGTGCAGGTACTGCCATTTCTTTATTTCCTCCGAATTAATATTTATGTTCTTGATTTTAAATCAACTATAAAAGAATAACATATCTTCTTTGTAAAGTAAAGTTACTTGACAAAAAACTTTCCATCAATATATAGTTAAAAGTTATATGTTTTGATAGCAAATACATATTTCACAGCTATAACGGTAAGTGCTAGAATAGGCTTATTATAACATTAAGTGAAAGAATAAAAAGGAGTAAATAACTATGAGTAAAGTACATTATCATTTTGATCATGTTGGTTCTTACCTTCGTCCACAAGCTCTTAAAGAAGCACGTGAAAAATTTGCTAATGGTGAGATTTCGCAAGAAGAATTGCTGAAAGTACAAGATGAATTGGTTAAGGAATTGGTTCATCATGAGGTAGAAAATGGTCTTCAAGTAGTTTCTGATGGTGAATTTGGTCGTTCTTGGTGGCACCTTGATTTCCTATGGAACCTAACTGGTTTTGAAGCTTATCAACAAGAAGATTCATATAAATTCCATGGAGCTAAGACACGTACAACCAACGTTCGTATCAATGGTAAAATTGCCGAAAATCCTAATCATCCTTTCTATCGTGACTTTGAATATCTTAAATCAGTGACTCCTGAAGGAATCACTCCAAAAGTAACCATTCCAAGTCCATCACTCATCATTAACCGTGACCACCGTAGTGATCTTTATGCAGATTACTATGATTCATGGACTGATTTCCTTGATGCTTTGGCTAAAGCTTACCATGATACCATCCAACATTTCTACGATTTGGGTGCACGTTATGTGCAATTGGATGATACAACTTGGGGGTATTTGATTCAACAGTTTGAGAATGAAAAAAATAATCCTGAGAAAACAGCTGAGTTGGCAAAAATTGCTGAGGATGATGTATACACTATCAATAAAGCTTTGGAAGGTCTTCCAGAAGATTTGACTTTGGCTACTCATATTTGTCGTGGGAACTTTAAATCAACTTATCTTTTTGAAGGTGGCTATGATTCAGTAGCTAAGTATCTTGCTCAATTGAACTATGATATCTTCTTCTTGGAGTATGATGATGCGCGTTCAGGTAGTTTTGCACCACTTCCAACGATTTGGAATAACCGTGATCATGTTGAATTGGTACTTGGTGTGATTACTTCTAAGGATCCTAACTTGGAAGATGTAGATGCTGTCATTGCTCGTATCCATGAAGCGGCTGAACTTGTACCACTTAAGAACCTTGGTATCTCAACTCAATGTGGTTTTGCCTCAACTGAAGAAGGCAATATCTTGACTGAGCAAGACGAGTGGAATAAATTGCAATTGATTAAAACTATTACTGATAAGGTTTGGTCATAATAGAGAAAGTTCAGGGGACAGGCTCAGCTTGTTCCCTCTTTTTATGAATATAGAAAGGAAGCGTCAAGAACTATGAAGAGACAGTACAGAAGATTTTAGATGCTGTATGAGGAAAGGAGATGTTCAGAATCTCACAAACTGTGCTAAACGTTTACGTTTTACTTTAGCAGATGATAAAGTTGTTCAAACTATCTAAGGTGTTGTGAGTTTGGCTAAGAGTGGTGGCTAGTGTCAAGTTGTTATTGGGCTTGATGTGCCATATGTATACCGCGTATTGGAAGGTTTGTTGGACCTAGCTGAATTATCTAAGGAATCATCGAAATAGCATGATAGAACACCCCTTCAAAGCTTTTTAGCCTTTATTTCTGAGGTTTACACATCAATCTTACCGGAAATTACAGCAGCTGGGGTGATCAAAGCCTTTTTTGTCTCTTCTAGTTGTCTTTAAGTTAGTATCTGTAGATGAAATTAACTATCAAATTCTTAATGTTATTGGTGATGCTGGCTTTTATTTTTTATCTGTATTTTTAGGTGCTTCAGTAGTTCGATAGTTTAAGATAAACGCTCAATTGGGGATGTTGATTGATACTATTTTATTACACTCAACTTTGACTCAGATTGTGACAACTGCTAAGGAAGATTAATCATTGTGGCAGGCTGAGAGGTCTGTTTCTTTCTTACGTTGAAAAATCCTCCACCATTTCCCAAAAGCCATATAAATTATGATAGAATAGAGTGATTATATCTGTAATAACGGAAAAGGAGGGCAGGTCTATTTGAGGCCCGTATCATCATTATGAAACTTCAAAAACCTAAGGGAACGCAGGATATTTTACCTGTTGATAGTGCCAAGTGGCAGTACGTGGAGAATGTTGCACGTGAAACATTTAAAAAATACAATTATGGTGAAATTCGTACGCCTATGTTTGAACATTACGAGGTCATTTCACGTTCAGTAGGTGATACAACTGACATCGTTACTAAGGAAATGTATGATTTTCATGATAAGGGAGATCGTCACATTACGCTTCGCCCAGAAGGAACAGCACCGGTTGTACGCTCTTATGTGGAAAATAAACTCTTTGCACCAGAGGTTCAAAAACCTGTTAAAGTTTATTATATTGGATCAATGTTCCGTTATGAACGTCCTCAGGCAGGTCGTTTGCGTGAGTTCCACCAACTGGGTGTGGAGTGCTTTGGATCAAAAAATCCAGCAACAGATGTTGAAACAATTGCCATGGCCTACCAACTCTTTAATAGGCTTGGAATTAAGGATGTTAATCTTCATTTGAATAGCCTTGGAAATACTGAGAGTCGTCTGGCTTATCGTCAGGCCTTGATTGACTATTTGACACCAATGCGTGAGAGCTTGTCAAAAGATAGCCAACGCCGTTTGGATGAAAACCCTTTGCGAGTGCTCGATTCAAAAGAAAAAGAAGATAAGGTTGCAGTTGAAAATGCTCCATCTATTCTTGATTATTTAGATGAAGAAAGTCAAACTCACTTTGATGAAGTGCGTGCCATGCTCGATAGTCTTAACATTCCATATGTGATTGATACTAATATGGTACGTGGCCTGGATTACTATAACCACACGATTTTTGAATTTATCACCACTATTGACAAGTCTGAATTAACAATCTGTGCGGGCGGTCGTTATGATGGTTTGGTTGAATATTTTGGTGGTCCAGAAACAGCTGGTTTTGGTTTTGGACTTGGTTTAGAACGTTTGCTTTTGGTTCTTGATAAACAAGGCATTAAACTTCCGGTAGAAGAAAGTCTTGATGTCTACATTGCAGTACTTGGTTCAGGCGCTAATGGCAAAGCTCTTGAGTTAGTTCAATCCATCCGCTATCAAGGATTTAAGGCTGAACGTGATTACCTTGGACGTAAGATTAAGGCACAATTTAAGTCTGCAGATACCTTCAAGGCCAAGACGGTTATCACATTAGGTGAGAGTGAAGTGGAGTCAGGTGAGGTTAATGTCAAAAATAATGCTACTCGTGAGGAAGTTACTGTAAGTTTTGAAGAGCTAACTAAAAACTTTGCAACGGTCCTCAAACAGTTAGAAAAGTAGGGGGCAAATGGTTAGTATAGTTGATATGCTCAAACGGAGTGAAAAGTTCAGTCTGGCTTTTGATCGTAGTATGCCCATTCGTTTTCAACAACAGTTTTGGCAGTTGATTGCATTTCTCGATAAACATGAAATTACTTGGTTTAATGATGAGCCTGCGAGTGATCACGCTATGTGTCAACAGTTGCTTGGCCAAGTTTGGCGCCAAGATTGTCAAGACGTGGTTTTGAATTTTGAAACCCAGGAACGCTATTTTGGATGGCAAGTAGATGAGGAAACTGATGAACTTAGTGTTATCATTGAAGATGTTTATGGTTTCCGTTGGAATAGTTTGCTTGATTTAGAAACAGCTGATTACCGTTTTGAAGATTTTGAAGAATTTGCTGAAGATTATGTGGATACTAGTGAATTGTTGAAACAATTTGGTAAATAGTTTTATAAAAAAGAAAGTCTATTAAAATTCTAACCTGAAATGGGTGGGGTTTTGATGGGCTTTTTGCTATAATAGTTAAGACTAAAAAATTAACGAAAGAAGTGTATTTATGGAACGTTCTATGTATGCCGGTCGTGTTCGTAGTGAACATATCGGAACTACTATTACTTTGAAAGGTTGGGTATCTCGTCGTCGTAACCTCGGAGGTTTAATTTTTATCGATCTTCGTGACCGTGAAGGTTTGATGCAGTTGGTTGTTAACCCTGAAAATGCTGATGCAGCAGTTGTTGAAACAGCTGAGAGCTTGCGTAGCGAATTTGTTATTGAAGTAACAGGAACAGTTGAAGCGCGTGAACAAGCTAATGATAACTTGCCTACAGGTGCTGTCGAACTTAAAGTTGAAAATCTTAAAGTCCTTAATACTGCCAAAACAACACCGTTTGAAATCAAAGATGGTGTTGAGGCTAGTGATGATACACGTATGCGTTACCGTTACTTGGATCTTCGTCGTCCAGAGATGTTGGAAAACTTTAAGCTTCGTGCCAAGGTAACTCATGCCATCCGTAATTATCTTGATGATTTGGAATTTATCGATGTTGAAACACCAATGTTGACAAAATCTACACCAGAAGGTGCACGTGATTATTTGGTTCCAAGCCGTGTTAGCCAAGGTCATTTTTATGCTCTTCCGCAGAGCCCACAAATAACTAAACAATTATTGATGAATGCTGGTTTTGACCGTTATTATCAAATTGTAAAGTGTTTCCGTGACGAAGATTTGCGTGGTGACCGTCAACCTGAGTTTACACAAGTTGACTTGGAGACTTCTTTCCTTAATGAGCAAGAAATCCAAGACATTACAGAAGGATTGATTGCTAAGGTGATGAAAGAAACTAAAGGGATTGAAGTGACACTACCATTCCCACGTATGTCTTATGATGATGCTATGAATAACTATGGATCTGACAAGCCAGATACGCGCTTTGACATGCTTTTACAAGACTTGACAGAGATTGTCAAGGATGTAGACTTCAAAGTATTTGCTGAGGCACCAGCTGTTAAGGCGATTGTTGTCAAAGGAAATGCAGATAAGTATTCACGTAAAAGCATTGACAAGTTGACAGACTTTGCCAAGCAATTTGGTGCTAAAGGTCTTGCTTGGGTTAAGATGACTGACGGATTTCTAGCAGGTCCAGTTGCTAAATTCTTGACAAGTATTGAAGAAAATTTGACAGATGCTTTACAGATTGAAGAAAATGATTTAGTTCTTTTTGTAGCAGATACACTTGAAATCGCTAATAACACACTTGGTGCTTTGCGTAATCAAATTGCTAAAGAGCTTGACATGATTGACAACACTAAATTTAATTTTCTTTGGGTTGTCGATTGGCCGATGTTTGAGTGGTCTGAAGAAGAGGGCCGTTATATGTCTGCCCACCACCCATTCACTTTGCCAACAGAAGATTCTGCAGCAGAACTCGAAGGAGATCTTTCTAAGGTACGTGCTGTAGCCTATGATATTGTCTTGAATGGTTATGAGCTTGGTGGTGGTAGTCTACGTATCAATCATAAAGACTTACAAGAACGTATGTTGAAAGCCCTTGGTTTCTCTGAAGAATCTGCCTATGACCAATTTGGTTTCCTTCTCGAAGCTATGGACTATGGATTCCCACCACATGGTGGCTTAGCCATCGGGCTTGACCGTTTTGTTATGCTTCTTGCAGGTAAAGATAATATTCGTGAAGTGATTGCCTTCCCTAAAAATAATAAGGCATCCGATCCTATGACTCAGGCTCCAAGTCTTGTGGCTGATAAACAGTTGGAAGAACTTGCCCTTCATGTAGAATTAGAAAATGAATAAAGCACCTCTTCAAAAACATGTTAAGTATGTAGCGAAAAAATCTGCAAAGAAAATGGGCGTTTTGCAAGCGGCACGTAGTATCTCTCGTGAAAAATATACTGAAAAAGTTTCAGCGTCAGTATTCTATGGGCTCTTGTCATCAATTGCTGTGAATTTCTTTTTTCAACCTGGACATGTCTACTCCAGTGGAGCTACAGGGTTGGCGCAGGTGTTATCAGCATTGAGTGTCAGGACTCTGGGCTTTGAGATTCCAGTATCATTGACTTTCTATGCGATTAATATTCCACTCTTGATTTTAGCTTGGTATAAGATTGGCCACAAATTTACCATCTTCACCTTCATTACGGTAACAATGAGTTCCCTTTTTATTCAGGTGATGCCTCATGTGACCTTAACGGAGGATCCATTAATTAATGCTATTTTTGGTGGTCTGGTCATGGGAACAGGGATTGGTTTCGGTTTAAAATCACGTATCTCTAGCGGAGGAACAGATATCGTCAGTCTCACTATTCGTAAGAAAACGGGTCGTGATGTTGGGAATATCTCCTTGATTGTCAACGGGATTATCATGATTTTTGCAGGTATTCTTTTTGGCTGGAAATACGCTCTCTATTCTATGATTACAATTTTTGTTTCTAGTCGAGTAACGGATGCGATTTTCACTAAACAGAAGAAAATGCAAGCTATGATTGTCACAAGTAATCCTGATCCAGTTGTAAGGATGATTCAGAAGAAACTCCATCGTGGAGTAACCATGATTAACGATGCGGAAGGAACTTATAATCACGAAAAGAAAGCAGTGTTGCTAGCTATTATTACTCGTGAAGAGTATACGGACTTCAAGTATTATATGAGAAAAGCAGATCCTAAAGCTTTTGTTTCAATCGCAGAAAATGTACATATTCTAGGTCGTTTTGTTGATTTAGATAATTAATAAAGAAGGAAGTTGACGACTGTTTGCTTCCTTCTTTGCTAGAGAGAATTCTTGACGAAATGTCAGCATGGCTTTACAATAACAATATGATTAGATTTTTAATTCCAACCGCAAAAGAAATGAAGTCCAGTAAGGAAATCCCATCCCAAAAACTATCTGAAAAGAGTGCAGCTATTCTAACAGCAATGGCTAAGTTATCCACAGATGACTTGTCCACAGCTTATAAAATAAAGCCTGAGCAGGCTGAGAAAGAAAAGCAGCGTTGGGATGCAATTTTATCAGGTGAAGCGAAGAATTACCCGGCTGTCGAGCTTTTTAACGGACTGATGTATCGTCACATTAAACGCAAAGACTTATCCACATGTGAAAAAGATTTCTTCAGTCACCAAGTATTTATCACATCTTCTTTTTATGGGATTATTCCCGCTTTTTATCCGATTCAAGAACATCGTCATGACTTTCATACAAAGGTTAAGGTTAATGGTCAGTCCTTAAAAAACTATTGGCGTGCTGAATATGATCAATTCCTAGAAGAGAGTCAAGTTCCAGTTGTTTCCTTGCTTTCAAGTGAATTTGAAGATGTATTTAGCCCAAGTCTTCGTAAGCAGTTATTCACAGTTAGTTTTATGGAAGACCGTAATGGTATTCTTAAGACACATTCAACGATTTCTAAAAAGGCTAGAGGAGCCTTTTTGACAGCTGTAATGGAGAAAAATTGTCAAACCATAGATGCCTTACGAGAATTATCCTTTGATGAGTTCAACTATCGTGAGGATTTATCTTCTGATAGTGAATTGTTTTTTGTAAAAAAAGTTAAAAAAGCCTGAGTTACAAACTCAGACTTTTTCTTATATCATGTCTTTACGATCGACTTGCTCATAGTTGTTTTGACCGTCATTCAACTTATCCCAGATAACAACCTTTCCTTGATCAAGAGATTTTGTAACATCAATAATACGTTGATTAGTTGATCCTCGGAACTGGAGCATAAGGTTCTTTTTAGAGATGTCAAAGCGGCCGTCAACAAGAATGTCAACGAGATGAAGAAGCTCTAGCTTATCAGGAGTTTCATTCATTAGCTCTTCCCAAGTATAACCAGTCCAAGACCAGATGTCTTTTTCGGGTAGTTCCTTACGGATACGCTTGACTAGGGGAATGAGAATACCAGTATTTAGAAAAGGTTCTCCACCCAGTAGTGTGAGACCTTGCACATAGGGTTGTGCTAAATCTTGCATGATTTGTTCTTCTAGTTTTTTGGTATAGGGAATCCCTGCCTTGAAGGACCAGGTGGCAGCGTTATAGCATCCCTCACAGTGAAACATACAACCAGAGACATAAAGTGAGTTACGGACCCCTTCGCCATCAACAAAATTAAAGGCCTTATAGTCAATAATGCGTCCTTGGCTAAGTTCTTCAGACTTCCATTCTTGTGGTTTTGGTGTATTCCATGTCATGATTTTACTCCAAATCTATCCAATAGCGCTCAGTTTCGCTACAAATGTCCTCTAGTTGCCCACCATTTGATAAGATAACAGCACGACTAGCGGGATTCTTGATACTACAAGTGACTAGAGCACGATGAATATTCTTCTCCTTGGCTACTTGCAGGCCTTGACGGAGAGATTCTTTTGCATAACCCTTGCCACGTTCAGATGGACGGATGGAGTAGCCAATATGGCCACCTTTTTCTAGTAAGTGCTCATTTAAACGAAGACGAAGATGTAGAAAACCAAGAGCATGGCCTGCTTCGCTGAAACTAACTAGCTGTATAGCAGGAACCCAGTTTGCAGGAATGTTAATTCCTGCTTCTGCCTGAAGATTTTTTTCTAACCATTCTTCATAAACAAAATTTTCGGCGTTCCAAAATCCACCGTCATGGGCAGATTGTTCCCTTTCAAATTCAGCTATCATCTCTAAGATAGTTTCTTTATCTGTTTGACTTGGTCGGCGTAAAATCATGTTATTTCTTCTTTCCAGCCTTTTTTAAAAGGGCTTGGACTCGTGCTTTTTTGTCATTTTTGATGGTTGCATTTTTTTCGTGGTAACGTTCCACCTGTTGCATACCTTTATAATCTAATTGATATTTTCCCATTGTATTCCTTTCTAAAAACTAAATAAGCAAAGCAGTTGGAGGGGATTATCCAGCTGCTTTTAGTTAATTATAATGTATTATAGGTCTTATTAGAGATGTTTGCCTTCATATTTTATGGTTGAACCATTCATATGTTTCACACGGGCAGAGATTTCTTTGTGGCGTCCTTTTACCATAGGGCGAGCCTGTGGATTCCCTAAATAACCACAAGTACGTTTGACGACATCAACTGTTTTTGGATCTGTGTTGCCACAGTTAGGGCACATGAACCCACGTTCTGTTGGAGTGAAATCGCCTTCAAACTCACACTTGTAGCATTTATCAATTGGAGTATTAGTGCCAAGATACCCGACACGGTCGTAGGCAAAATCCCAGACAGATTCAAGTGCCTTAGGATTTTGTTGGAGGACTGGATATTCACAATAATGGATGAATCCACCGGTTGCACCAGCTTCTGGGTAAGCTTTCTCAAATTCCAACTTTTCAAATGGTGTTGGATTTTTACGAACATCGTAGTGGAAGGAGTTGGTGTAATATTCTTTATCTGTGATATCAGTTACGACACCGAATTTTTCAGTATCCAAGCGACAGAAACGATCTGTTAAACTTTCTGATGGTGTTGAATAAACAGAGAAATGATAGTCATATTCGTCAGACCAACTTTCACAAGCATTTTTCATAGCTTTAACGATATTTAAAGTAAATGTCTTGGCTTCTAGATTAGTTTCCCAATCGCTACCATAAAAAACAGATGCTACTTCATAAAGTCCAATGTAACCAAGTGATACAGTTGCACGACGATGTTTGAAGAGTTGGTCGACACTGTCGAATTTACCCAGACGCTGACCAAAAGCACCATACTGATAAAGAATAGGTGCATTGGCAGGTGTAGCTTCTTTTACCCGCTCAACTCGGTAAACGAGAGCATCTTTGGCAATTCCCATTCTTTCTTCAAAAATTTCCCAAAATTTATCTAGGTCTCCTTTAGATTCTAGGGCAATTCTAGGGAGATTAAGGGTGACTACGCCAAGATTCATTCGTCCAGAATTAACTTCAACGCCATTTTCATCTTTCCAACCCTGAAGGAAGGAACGACATCCCATAGGGGCCTTGAAGGAGCCTGTCAATTCAATGATTTTGTCATATGATAGGACATCTGGATACATACGCTTAGTTGCACATTCAAGTGCTAGCTGTTTAATGTCGTAGTTAGGTGAATTAGGTTCTAAGTTAAGTCCGCGCTTTAGGGTGAAGATGAGTTTTGGGAAAATAGCTGTGCGGTGCTCTGATCCAAGGCCTAAAATACGAACTTGGAGGATAGCTTTTTGGATTTCACGCTCAAACCAGTTTGTTCCCAAACCAAAACCGAGAGAGGTAAATGGTGTTTGACCATTTGAGGTGAAAAGCGTATTTATCTCATACTCAAGAGATTGCATAGCATCATAGATATCTTTACGCGTTTTAGCACGAGCATAGTCTTCCTGTTTCTCCTCAGTCACCCATTCTTTAGCATCTGCTAAATGTTTCTTGTAGTTAAGTTTTGCATAAGGCGCCAAGAACTCATCAATGCGGTCTGCTGTACAGCCTCCATACTGACTAGAGGCAACATTTGCGATGATTTGTGAAATTTGTGCTGTTGCAGTTTGAATGGATTTGGGACTTTCTACTTCAGCGTTACCGATTTTAAAACCATTTGCCAACATGCCTTTGAAGTCAATCAAACAACAGTTTGTCATAGGCGTGTAAGGGCTGTAGTCTAAATCGTGAAAATGGATATCTCCCTTTTGATGAGCATTTGCTACATGTGGAGGAAGCATCTTAAGTCCAACGGATTTTCCAACAATACCTGCGGTTAAATCACGTTGTGTATTGTACAAATCACTGTCCTTATTGGCATTTTCATGAACAACAGCCTGATCTTTATTAACCAGTTTGTTAATGGTGAAATTGATATCAGTAGCCTGAGAACGCTCAAAATCACGTTTGGTACGGTAGTTAATGTATTCTTGAGCGATAGCATATTCGTTAGCTTCGAGCAACTCATGCTCTACGATACTCTGAATCTCGTATATTTTGATATTGTGAGAGAAGCGATCATTGATTTCAGCCACAACACGGTTGGCAATTCCCTCCAATTTAGTCTCAATTAATGGTGTGACAGGTGTAATAGCTTCACTTGCTTTGAGAATAGCTTCATATATTTTACTTGAATCAAAAACAACCATACGCCCATCGCGTTTGATAACTTTGATATCGGGTTTGACTGTAACCTTTTCTGTTTCTAATGTAATCATCTAAAAATCACCTCGTTACTAATTATAGCACTAGACAAAAAAAAATCAATATATTGTGGTATATTTTTATCTCAACCACTATATATTGATTTTTTGACCTATTTTAGGACATAGACAGTATATCGTTCAATGCCTTTTACAGGTACTTTTTTATAGTTTTTTGAAAGTGTCGATTTAACCTCAGAAGGCAATTGCGTATCTTGTTGGACAACGATATATTGTGCAGAATCTTGAACAAGAGTGTCTAAAAGAGCCTTTTGATGACTTGATTTTGCTGTGTTAAGTTCTGGAAGAACAAATGGTGAAGCTGATTTACGATTACTTTTCAAATAAATTTTTGCAGATGAATCGTAAACGTAAATGGTTTCATCTTTCTTGGTATTTTTAGCGAGGTAATTTGCGATAGTGCTACGTTCAGCATTATTTCCTAAATTAAATAGAAACATGATGATTGGGATAGCAAAGGCAAATGCAAAAACTACTATAGGTAAGAAATAATTACGGCTAAGGAAGATACCAAAGACTTTAAGCGTGTGAATTTGGTTACCATTACGACGTCGGTGAGAGGTTCGCTTCACTCTCTTTTTAATAGCATCGTCCAGAGAAAGTGCAGTCAAGACTAAACCATATGGGACGATGTTAAGAATGTTGTAAAGTCCAAAACTTTGAGAGAATAGACTGTAAACTAGTGTAAAGATAAAACTAAGGATTAGTACCCATTTGATGCTTTTATCTTTAGCATCACCAAGGAGGTGGTTACCTGTAGTAACTGCACCAATAAGGAGTCCAGAGCCTATAACAGCAAAACTTTGGTAAGCCAATGTGAGTAGAAAGTTATTTTTTTCTACAGCGAGCTGTGTAAAGTTGTAAACTAGAACTTGATTAATATAGTCCGAAGTGATTTGTAAATTTAGGATAAAATAAAGACATAGGTACAGTATTAAAATATTACCAAAAATAATACAAAGGACTTGGTAAAAACCACGAGCAAAGTGCTTGTTGACAAGATTGTAAACGAATATTGTCACAAGTGACAATATCCAGAAAATAAGAGTTCGAGCTTCAAAGAGCGCTCCAGCAGTACCAGCAAAGCCGTAAAGAATAAAGGCTTCATCACGACTGTGGCCAGCAAAGTATCTGGTTAAGAAGAAGATAGCACCGAGGACAAAAGGCATGGCAAATTGGATAGGATAGAGTCCACCAAAACCAAGTGTTCCATTAATTAAAAAGAAAATAATACTAATTAGAGTCGCAATTTCCTTCTTATTCGTCATATGCATGACTGTCTTGTAAAGGTAGCTACCAGAAAGATAGTAGGTTAGAAACTGTATTGGAATTAACCAAAGAGTAGACCCCAGACGGAAAGCCAAAGAAATTAGGAAATAATATAAGAATCCACCCGTCGCAAAAAAGTCCGAATAAGGTAAACTACCGTTGGCAAACATTTTTGCAATGTAAAGGTTTTGGGATTGTATATTATTAGCAAAGTCTGTAAAGTAAGGGACTGATATACTACATACACTCAAAATCAGACTGAGGATAAGGATATGTGCCTTATGCTTCCAAGGAAGTGAAATCTTAGTTTTTTTCTCTTTCTGGGGAGAATTTGATTCTTTTGTATGCCCTTGAATTGTTACTTCAATCTTTTCAGATTGCTTATCATGTGTGTGTGAGTGATGGTGGCTTCGATGATAACCTTGATAGCCACCTGATTCTAAGGTATTGTCTTCGTTATATGGACTCAAATTAAACTCCTTTGCTGTCATTTTGAAAGTTATAAATAAGGGGAAAACCCAAAAATCTCTTATTTAAAGTATATCAGATAATACCATTTAGTCAATTTTCCTCTAATTTCTTACATTTAAGTAATAATCGTCTAAAAAAGAGATTGAAATAAACTATTCCAATCTCTTTTTTAGAAGTAAATGATTAGGCTTGGTTACGCCCAATATTATTTTTTAGTTTTCATCGATAAAGCTATTGAAAACTTCTTCAATCATATCCCATTCAGCATCTGAATCTTCAGGAATTGGTTGAAGGTCGCCTTCAGTGCCATCCTCATTTTCAGTGAATGAGTATGCTTGGATTTCGATTTCTCCATTTGCATCTTCTTCAGCACCAGCTGGAACCAAAAGAACGTAGTTTTTACCGAACTCTTCACGTCCATCAATCGTCAACAAGATTTCAAAAAGTGTTTCATTTCCTTGTTCGTCTACTAAAGTGATGACTTCATGGTCATGGTTGTGATCGTGATTGTGTGACATATTGTTCTCCTTTTTGAAGAGAGTACTCAATAGTGAGGTGAATCTAGTATTTCTGATTGGTAGTTCACTAGATTGTCGCTCGACTAATCGGTCTCTATTTATAGTTTATTAAAACATTCGATCAAGGTAGTTTTGTAGAATAAGTTGAGCAGCCAATTTATCAATAACTTTTTTACGCTTACCACGGCTGACATCTGCTTGTTCAACTAACATACGTTCTGCTTGAACAGTTGTCAATCGCTCGTCTTGGTAATCTACAGGAAGACTAAATATTTCCTTGATTTTATCACCATAAGCTTTACTAGCCTCGACACGTGGTCCTTCAGTGTTATTCATATTTTTAGGGAGACCAACGACAAATTTATCTACCTGATATTCTTTAACGAGCTCACCTAGACGGTCGAAACCAAATTCTTCAGCTTCCTCGTCAATTTTGATAATTTCAACGCCTTGGGCCGTAAAACCGAGGGGGTCACTAATAGCAACGCCTACTGTTTTTGAGCCTACATCAAGTCCCATTACTCGCATTAGAGGTCAATTCCATTTCCTTTAAGATAATAGCGAACGAGTTCTTCAACGATTTCATCACGTTCGTATTTGCGAATTTGGTTACGGGCATCATTGTAACGCGGAACATAAGCAGGGTCACCGCTCAGAACATAACCAACGATTTGGTTGATAGGATTATAACCTTTCTCAGCCAACGAACGGTAGACATTTGTCAAAGTATTACTGATTTCATCTTTATTACCGTCGTCTAGGTTGAAACGAACAGTTTCATCTGTAAATCCCATACTGACACCTTCTTTCTATAAGAATTATCTGTTAGTTCTTTATTATAACATAAGTATAGCCAAAAGGGAAAGACGATGAATAAAAAAAGAGATGACCGATGTCATCTCTTAATATCCAATAAGATTAAACGCGTTCAACTTTACCAGATTTAAGTGCACGAGCAGAAGCCCAAACTTTTTTAGGTTTACCGTCGATAAGAACAGTAACTTTTTGAAGGTTAGGTTTAACGGCACGTTTAGTTTTGTTCATAGCGTGTGAACGGTTGTTTCCAGAAACAGTTTTACGTCCTGTAAAGTAACATACTTTAGCCATTTCGTGTTTTCCTCCTAGGTAGAATTTATTACGGATGTGCTAGCACCACATACCAAAACATTCTATCATAAGAATTTAGGTTTGACAAGAACTATTTATAATTTCTTTTTACAGCAAAATAGTATATTCTTATTATAAGAAGAAAAAATAGTTGAAAAAAGGAGAGAAGATGCCAGATAATCTTGCCTTACGCATGCGCCCACGTACAATTTCAGAGGTGATTGGTCAGAAGCATTTAGTTGGTGAAGGTAAAATTATTCGCCGTATGGTGGAGGCGAATATGCTGTCGTCAATGATTCTCTACGGACCGCCAGGAATCGGGAAGACCTCGATAGCCAGTGCTATTGCAGGAACAACAAAATTTGCTTTTAGAACTTTTAATGCCACTGTCGATAGCAAGAAACGCCTGCAGGAAATCGCAGAAGAGGCTAAATTTTCAGGTGGTTTAGTTCTACTTCTAGATGAAATTCATCGTTTGGATAAAGCGAAACAAGATTTTTTGTTACCATTATTAGAGAACGGGAATATTATCATGATTGGTGCCACCACTGAGAATCCGTTTTTTTCAGTAACACCAGCCATCCGTAGCCGTGTACAAATATTTGAGTTAGAACCACTCTCTAATGAAGATATCAAGGAAGCTATCCTTAATGTTCTAGAGGACAAGGAGCGTGGCTTCGCCTTTGAGGTTCACTTAGATGATGATGCTCTAGATTTTATTGCGACAGCTACTAATGGTGATTTACGTTCGGCATATAATTCTTTGGATTTGGCTGTCATGTCGACACCAGCTTCAGGAAATGGGCAGCATCATATTACCTTAGATATAGTGAAAAATAGCTTACAACGCAGTTATATTACTATGGATAAAGATGGAGATGGGCACTATGATGTTCTTTCTGCCTTGCAAAAATCTATTCGAGGATCTGATGTTAATGCCAGTCTTCACTATGCGGCACGTTTGGTTGAGGCAGGAGATTTGCCTAGTCTAGCACGTCGCTTGACTGTGATTGCCTATGAGGATATTGGTTTAGCTAATCCAGATGCACAAGTTCACACGGTCACGGCCCTGGAAGCTGCACAGAAAATAGGTTTTCCGGAGGCACGCATTTTGATTGCCAATGTAGTTGTTGACTTAGCTTTATCACCCAAGTCGAATTCGGCTTATGAGGCAATGGATGCTGCCCTGGCGGATCTTAGAAAGTCTGGGAATTTACCTATTCCGCGTCATCTGAGAGATGGACACTATGCTGGAAGTAAGGAACTGGGTAATGCACAAGATTACAAGTATCCACATGCGTATCCTGAAAAGTGGGTTAAGCAACAATACCTTCCAGATAAATTAAGAAGTGTCAATTATTTCCAACCTAATGAAACTGGGAAATACGAAAGAGCTCTTGGAGCTAATAAAGAACGAATCGATAAGTTATCAAGATAATACGAGAGGTGTCAACGAAAACGATTGCAAAAAAATGATTTTTCCTCTTGCAATAATTTTCAAAAGTGGTATTATAAAAACAGAGAAATTGCTGTGGTATACGAATCCGCATATAAGTGTTGACCGACTAATTTTTGTATTATCGGGAGACAGAGGTCTATTAACAGTGTGCAGGCTGGCTCACCCAGAAGCAACTGAAGTTAATAGCGAGTCGCCCACCTGCTTTTTTACGTCGCGGGTTCAATACAAACCGTGGATCATCGGTACCAATACAGCATCCAGCCTCCTTAGCTCAGTTGGTAGAGCAGTGGACTCTTAATCCATGGGTCACAGGTTCGAGCCCTGTAGGGGGCATCTAAATCAACAGGAAAAAGCCTTGATTTACAAGGCTTTTTTGCTTGTCTATAACTGATTTGCCCCATCATTTGCCCCACATTTTTTTATGAGCAATCTTTCCAGACATCTCTGATTTGATTAAATTCCTCAAAAATTTTCTCTTCTAAAGTGTGTCCATATACTTCTACTAACATTGAAATATCTCTATGCCCTAGAATTTTTGCAATAACTCCAAGGTCAAAACCTTTGTGCCAGAGGTAGCTTCCATAGGTATGACGTGCTCCTTTTGTCGTGATAATTGGATAAATATCTAATTCATTTAAAAGAACACTCAAAGCTTTATTGACACTTGCAATGTCTGGTACCAAGTGAATATATCCATAATGCTGGAAAATCATTTTATACCTGTTCTTGATTCCTAGCTCTTTATTAGCTTTCTCTTGTTCAATTTTTAGGATTTGTAATATCTTAATACATTCTTCGTCTATCGGTACCATCCGAATAGACGTTTTATTTTTGGGAGGGACAAATTTATGAGAAAGGGTATTAAACCTCCTATATGTTTTTAGCAGTCCTCTGTCAAAATCAACTTCATGCCAAATTTTATTATACTCAAAGAAATCATAAACCTCAGCAGAACAACTATCATCAGTTTTTAAACCATAAAGTACACTCCCATTAAAGTCAAAACCATTTAGTTTTGTTAAAAATCGTGAATATTCTTGTTCCATAAATATTTTAACTTCATTTGTTTCATTTTTGCTAAGAGATTTAATTTTACAAATTGGGAAAAGAAAAATATTGAAAACTACAAGGCTTGTCAAGAATATGCCTTCGAGCAAGCTTTTGCGATTCCGACTTTCGAACGTGAAAGCATCACTGCGGTAAATAAACGTGTCAAATACTATGATGTCTATATCGGATCAGATAGTAAATCAGGTCATGAAAATCTTGAGTTGACTGAAGAAAAAGGAATTGAAGCAGAGTAAATAAAGGAAAGGAGAGTTATATCAGCTCTCCTTTTTCATTTTTTACCCAATTTGAAAAAAATTAGTTTGGCGAAAATGTTACCAGAGAGGTCCTTATGAATATTGAAACATTAGATTATGTAGAAAAAACCGCTAAAAACCATATTGTTTTATTTGAACCACAGATTCCACAAAATACAGGCAATATTGCTCGTACTTGTGCCGCAACGAACAGTCCTCTCCATATTATCAAACCCATGGGATTTCCAATCGACGATCGTAAGATGAAACGAGCAGGATTAGATTATTGGGATAAATTAGATGTACGCTTCTATGACAATCTAGCAGAATTTATGAACTACGCCAGTAAACATAGGCGTGTTCACTTAGTTTCTAAATTTGCCGACAAAACTTATTCCGATGAAAATTATAATGATGGGAAGATTCATTATTTCTTATTTGGACGCGAGGACAAGGGATTGCCAGAAGACTTTATGCGTGGACATCCAGAGAAGGCCATCCGTATCCCAATGAATGATGAACATGTACGTAGTCTTAATGTATCTAATAAAGCATGTATGATTGTCTATGAGGCACTTCGACAACAACAATTTTCAGGTCTTGATTTGGTTCATACCTATGATGGAGACAAGTTAAAATCGTGAAAACTTACCAAGCTCTTGCAAATGTAAGGCTTTTTTGGTATGATGAAATAGTCTTCAGGGCAGGGTGAAATTCCCGACCGGCAGTATCCTTTCTGCTCATGTATTTGAAATTTCCGCTGATTCCGACGGCAAG
>ENA-OWLZ01000179-OWLZ01000179.1-metagenome-genome-assembly--contig:-NODE-179-length-18153-cov-6.780749_pt1 | contig 18153 bp, 18 predicted proteins | sample MGYA00245341_ERZ651117 | MGnify/ENA primary metagenome ERZ651117 (study PRJEB26857, sample SAMEA4031763) | metagenome | biome: human; feature: oral; material: saliva | place: Philippines | collected 2014... | reverse complement strand
TAAGGCAAGGGACTTTGACTCCCTCATGCGTTGGTTCGAATCCAGCTACCCCAGTCAAAGGTATCGGGTGCATTGGCACCGTCTATGTTAATAATTGTCTTTGCGGGTACCTTGAAAAATATATTGTTATCAAGGGTCAGAATTGGCTGGCTCTTGTTGGAGGATTTTTTTAGAATGAACGAATTTGAAGAATTGCTAAACAGTGTTAGCGAAGTTAACACAGGTGACGTTGTAACAGCTGAAGTTATCTCAGTAGATAATGATCAAGCAAATGTTGTTATCGAAGGAACTGGTATCGAAGGTGTTTTGACACGTCGTGAATTGACAAACGACCGTGACGCAAACGTTGCAGACCTTGTTAAAGTTGGTGAAACACTTGAAGTGCTTGTTCTTCGTCAAGTTGTTGGTAAAGATACTGATACTGTAACTTACCTTGTCTCTAAAAAACGCTTGGAAGCTCGCAAAGCTTGGGATAAACTTGTTGGTCGTGAAGAGGAAGTTGTTACTGTTAAAGGAACACGTGCTGTTAAAGGTGGACTTTCAGTTGAATTTGAAGGACTCCGTGGATTTATTCCAGCTTCAATGATTGATACTCGTTTTGTTCGTAACACTGAACAATTCGTAGGTCAAGAATTTGACGCTAAAATTAAAGAAGTTGATCCAGCTGAAAACCGTTTCATCCTTTCACGTCGTGAAGTTGTTGAAGCAGAAGCTGCAGAAGCTCGTAAAGAAGTCTTCTCTAAACTTGAAGTTGGTTCAGTAGTAACTGGTAAAGTTGCTCGTTTGACAAGCTTCGGTGCTTTCATCGACCTTGGTGGTGTTGACGGACTTGTTCACGTGACTGAATTGTCTCACGAACGTAACGTTTCACCTAAATCAGTTGTATCTGTTGGTGATGAAGTTGAAGTTAAAGTTCTTGCTATCGACGAAGAAGCAGGACGTGTATCACTTTCACTTAAAGCAACAACACCTGGACCATGGGATGGCGTTGAACAAAAACTTGCTGCTGGTGATGTAATCGAAGGTAAAGTTAAACGTTTGACTGACTTTGGTGCTTTCGTTGAAGTATTGCCAGGAATTGATGGACTTGTTCACATCTCACAAATTTCACACAAACGTGTTGAAAATCCAAAAGATGTTCTTTCAGTAGGTCAAGACGTTACTGTTAAAGTTCTTGAAGTAAACGCTGATGCTGAACGTGTATCGCTTTCTATCAAAGCTCTTGAAGAACGTCCAGCTAACGCTGAAGGCGAAAACAACGAAAAACGTCAATCACGTCCACGTCGTCCAAAACGTCAAGAAAAACGTGACTACGAACTTCCAGAAACTCAATCTGGATTCTCAATGGCGGATCTTTTCGGAGATATCGAATTGTAAGATAATAAAGAGGCATGGAAACATGTCTTTTTTTATATTTTAGAGTATGCTATAATAGTATACTGTTAGCACCCTTAGTGTAATGGATATCACGTAAGATTCCGGTTCTTGAGATAGGGGTTCGATTCCCTTAGGGTGCAAAGAGATAACGTTGAGAGAGTAGTTCTTTCAGCGTTTTTTAGTTGTTAAATCTAGCAAGAGTGCTCTGTAAATTCAGGGAATTTCAGAAAATGTAATGACATAGAGTATTTTTAGAGTTTAGGAAGAAAGTCATTGAAGAGTAAGTTGTAATAATAAGCGTATTATCTATTTCTGTAAATTGGGTAGTACGGTAGATGCTAATAAATCGTATAAAGTCTATACTTTTGTGTATATCTTGGTAATCTTTTGCTATTTATTAAAAATTTTGTTATAATAATCAGTATCTCATATTGGGGTCGTTACGGATTCGACAGGCATTATGAGGCATATTCTGCGACTCGTGTGGCGACGTTAACGCTCAGTTAAATATAACTGCAAAAAATACTAATTCTTACGCTGTAGCAGCCTAAACACCTGCTCGCGTGACTTCTAGCAGATTGCTTATGTTTGCTTAGAGGTTTTATTGATTTATAAGCTACGTTTGACCATTGTCTAGCTGGTCGAAAAGAGATTTATAGGCTCGCATATAGAAGGCTTGAGTTATGTGTCGTCTATCTGTTAAATGAAAGACATAACCTATGGTTGTAGACGAATATGTTGGCAGATGTTTGGACGTGGGTTCGACTCCCACCGGCTCCATAAAAACTTGAGGCGTTAGCCTTTTATTTGTGTATAGGAACTTATTATGAAAAAACTTTTGTCTTTGACCGTTTTAGGTCTATCACTTTTTACCCTAGCTGCTTGCGGAAATTCTTCGTCCAAGACTGAGACGAAAGGATCTTTGGATAATGAAGCATCAAAGATTTTAACTGTTAAGCATGGAAATGTTCGTCAGAACTTTGATAAGATTACCATGGCAAACGCTTCTCAGGAGTTTTCTGGGGGATCAAACCTTGATAGTTTGAAGGGTTGGTTTGGTGAGCCAACATCAACTAGTCAGGAGCAGGCAGGAGACGCCACGCTTGATGTCTATAATTGGCAGTTTGATAATGTTGTTGTTACAGCAAAACTCTTTAACAATAGTACCGTTGTTAAGTCAATTTCAAATTTCTCTTTCGTTCGTGATCCTAAAATCACTTTGAAAATGTATGAAGATCTTAAAAATGGAACTAGCTATGATAATGCGGTCAAAACACTTGGGGCACCGGATGTTTATTCTATCGCTGTTTCTTCAGATGCGACAATGACACAAGCACTCTGGTCATCTAACCTTGTAGCTAAGAAAGGGGAAACAGGTAGCCTTACTCTTAACTTTAAAAATGGTGCCTTGGAAAACAAATCTCAAGCAAATTTGACTAACAAGTAATCACACTAAAAGATGCCTTTCTAAATCAATGAAGGCATTTTTTTGTTATAATAAAAGGAGTGATTAAAATTGTGGAGATGTAATGACTAAAAAAAGGATATTTTTTATAGGAATAACAGGTTTGATGCTGGTATTCTTATGGCCTCTTTTAAATAACTTTATTCCCTTAATCAAGGAGTGGACCAACGCTAAGCACGATCAAGACTTTTTAAGAGAAGTTTTTAAGCAGGCAAATTTTCAAAATGCACTTATCCTTATTAGCCTCATGATTCTGTCATCAGCTATTCCTGGAATTTCAAGTTCTATTTTTTGTATTTTTGTTGGGCTACTCTATGGCCCTTTACTTGCAATTCCCATGAATATTATAGGCAATACTTTTGGGAATTTGACTAGTTTTGAAATTTTAAGAAGACTTGAAAAGTCTGAGAAGTCTAAACGTATGGAGAAACTCCTAAATTATATTGACTCCTTTAAACATCGCTTTATTGGTATTTCGCTAGCATTCTCTATTCCTTTTATCCCATCAGCTTTAGTCAATTATGCTTGTGTTCAGATGAAATTTCCCACAAGGACAAGGATTTTAGCGACACTAATTGGAGTGACGCCACTCTCCATTGTTTATGCAGTCAGTGGGACTTTGTTACTTAATATGCGTCCAATCCGACTACCATTAGTAGCAATACTTGTCCTCTTGTTGTTTATCTCACTAGTAATTTACTGCATCCATTTTAGGAAGGAAAAAAATGAGCTTCATTCAAGTAACTAAAGAAGAATTTAATACACATGCTCAACAGGTTTCTGAGCGTTCTTTTATGCAAACTGAGGAAATGGCTAAGCTTCTTGAGAAACGTGGATTTAGCATTAGCTATGTTGCCTGGAAAGAAGGTGACCAAATAGAAGTTTCAGCGATTGTCTATAGTATGCCTATGACTGGTGGGCTTCGTATGGAGGTGAATTGTGGACCTATTCACTCAAGTGTGGCTCATCTAAGTGATTTTTACCAAGGTTTGAAGGACTATGCTAAGACAAACGGTGCTCTTGAACTGTTAATCAAACCTTATGATACTTATCAAACCTTTGATAGTAATGGTGAACCAACAAGTGGTGAGCAGAAGCAATTGATTAGCCAATTGATTGATCTAGGTTATAGTTTTGATGGTTTGCAGACAGGGTATCCTGGTGGTGAGCCCGATTGGCACTATGTTAAAGAATTGTCTGGGATTGAAGAAAAAGATCTCATCAAATCATTCAGTAAAAAAGGGAAACCTCTAGTAAAAAAAGCCAAAACATTCGGTATTAAACTAAAAAAATTGAAACGTGATGAGTTATCTATTTTTAAAGAAATCACTTCAGCAACCTCAGATCGTCGTGAGTACAGTGATAAATCCCTAGATTATTACCAAGATTTTTATGATGCTTTTGGTGAAAATGCAGATTTTATGGTAGCTACCCTGAATTTTCAAGATTACTTTGATCATTTGGAGAGTGATCAGGCGAAGTTGGGAGCTAGGATTGTCAAATTGCAAGCTGATTTAGAGGCTAATCCAAAATCTGAGAAAAAACAAAACCAATTGAGAGAGCTATCAAGTCAGTTTGAGACCTTTGATGTTCGCAAGGGCGAAGCAACTGCCTTTATTGACAAGTATGGTCAAGAAGATATTGTCCTAGCCGGAAGTCTCTTTGTTTACACACCTCAAGAGGCAGTCTATCTTTTCAGTGGTTCTTATCCTGAATTTAATAAGTTTTATGCCCCAGCACTCTTGCAAGAGTATGTGATGACACAGGCTATTAAACGTGGTATTGGTTTCTATAATTTCCTTGGTATTATGGGAATTTTTGATGGTTCTGATGGGGTTTTGCGATTTAAACAAAACTTTAATGGTTACATCGTTCGTAAGATGGGAACTTTCCGTTATTATCCACAACCGCTTAAATATAAAGCCATTCAAGGAGTTAAGAAACTTCTTGGACGTCATTAAGTCTCGGAGGGCTTCTATTGGAGTCCTCTTTCATTATAGTTTCTGTTTATGGAATTACTCCATGTATAAAAGATTCTGGAGAAAGAAGGAGGTAGTTTGATGAAACTAGCACTATTAGGTACAGGAATGATTGTTACAGAGGTACTTCCTGTGTTAACGACCATTGAGGGAATTGAGTTGGAGGCTATAATGTCGACACCACGATCGCTTGATAAGGCTGAAGCGTTAGCCAAACAATATGGTCTTACTCAGGCGACAAGTGATTATGAAGCAATCTTGGCCAGTCCAAATGTTGATACTATTTATGTTGGGACACCGAATCAAACCCACTATGACTATGCCAAGCAAGCACTTCTAGCTGGTAAGCATGTCATCTGTGAGAAACCTTTTACCCTACATTTGGAAGAGTTTGAAGAGCTGCTTAAGCTTGCCCAAGAAAAAGAGCTTCTCTTGATGGAAGCTATAACCAATCAATATTTGGAAAATTTTAACCTTATCAAGGACTCCTTATCTGAAATTGGTGATATCAAAATTGTTAACATCAATTATTCCCAATATTCGTCACGTTACGATGCCTTTAAGCGAGGAGAGATTGCTCCTGCCTTCAACCCTGAAATGGGTGGTGGAGCGCTAAGAGATCTCAATATTTACAATATTCACCTTCTTGTTGGTCTTTTTGGAAAGCCTAATCATGTGGAATATCTACCTAATGTGGAGCGAGGAGTGGATACTTCAGGGATTCTAGTTTTGGACTATGGTAACTTTAAGGCTGTTGCCATTGGGGCAAAGGACTGTAGTGCTGACATTCGTTCAACTATTCAAGGCGATAAGGGAGCTATTACCATTTTTGGTGCAACCAACACCCTTCCTGAAATTGGTCTTACTCTTAATGGTCAAGAAGAGACTGTGATTAATCTTAATAGCCCAAACCATCGTATGTATGATGAATTTGTAGCTTTTGAAAAAATGATTGCGACAATGGATTATGAAAGTATTGCCAAGCAGTTGGTGCATAGTCGTCAGGTTATGGAAGTCTTGGACCAAGCTTCTAAAGTTTTGTAACAGACTAAAAAAACAAGCAGTGGTATTATTAACCATTGCTTGTTTTGAATTTATACAGTTGTTGGGAATGAGATCTCAATCAATTTATCAGTATGTACTGTTCTGAGTTTGTCCATCAAAACGATATCTTTGTCAATTTTTCGTTTGAGGAAGAATTCACGGATAAGTTCCAATTCATTATCCTTAACAGCACGGTGTTTATTTGAAATCAGAAGTTCGTAATGCTTTGGTGCTTGTGTAAAGACAACGTCTGTATTTCCAGCAGAGTATGTCTCTACGAGAAAGGCATCTGTGTTATCAAGTTGATTTTGAACTAGTTCTTGATGGGTACGGGTCGTATTAATGAGTTTCATAATTTCCTCCTAGGATTTGGCAGTTAGAGTGTTGCTTGCTTTCCATTGTTCGATTCCCCATTTATGGCTTCCACGTTTTAGCTTGGCAATTGCTTCATCAATTGGAAACCATGCCAGGTTGTTGAAATCTTCGAGGGGCTTACCAATCTCTGAAAAATCTACAACTTCATAAATGTAGGCTGGATTGTAATAGTAAGTGTCACGGTGGCTTGAATAGAAGTATTCGTCAGCTTGTCCATAGTACTGACCTAAAGTGGCCGTGAACCCAAGCTCTTCAATTAATTCGCGTTCTAATGCGCTATTGTGATTCTCGCCCGCTTCGATTTCTCCACCAGGGAGAAACCAAGCTCCATTAGGAGCCTGCACTAAAATGATTTTTGTCTTGTCTTGGTTAGGAATTACAGCATAAACACCGTAACGTGTTTGATAATGAGCTCCCTCAACCTTGTCACCAAATGTTGGATTCATGAGTTGCTCCTTAGGTTTATTTGCCTATATTATACTAAAAAAATCCTCATTTTCCTATTGATTTAGGCAGAATTAGGAATAATTTTGCAAAGAGAAAATGTAAAAGTATGAAAAACCAAGTCATTTCGACTTGGTTCCTTTCCTCAGTTAGTTTCTTTTGATGTTTCAGTTTTCTGAGAAGCTTTTTCAGCTTTTTTAGCAGACTTAATGGTGATATGACCCTTTGAGGTCATGACTGCCTTGAGATCTTTTTCATTTGGATTTTCAAGGTAGAAGTCTGTAATGGCATCTTCAATGTAGTCTTGGATAGTACGACGTAATGGTCGAGCACCCATCTTAGGATCATAACCAAGGTCAACCAGTTTTTCCTTAACCTTATCAGTCACACTGAGGTGGATACCGTTGTTTGCTAAGCGTTGGTTGACGCTATCAAGCATAAGGTCCACGATAGTAAGGAGATTTTCCTTGTTAAGGGCAGAGAACTCGATAATACCGTCAAAACGGTTCATGAATTCAGGGCTGAAGAAGTCTCCGAGTTGGTTGAGAACAGAATTAGTACGATTTTCACGAGCAGCTCCAAAACCTACACTAGCTTCTACTTTACCAGTACCAGCATTTGAAGTCATGATGATGATGGTATCTTTGAAACTTACAGTGCGCCCTTGACCATCAGTCAAACGACCATCGTCAAGTACCTGAAGGAACATGTGAAGCACATCTGGGTGAGCTTTTTCAACCTCATCAAGAAGAATGAGTGAATAAGGGTTACGGCGGACTTTTTCAGTTAACTGCCCAGCTTCGTCGTAACCGACATATCCCGGAGGGGCACCGACCAATTTAGCAACAGCGTGTTTTTCCATGTATTCTGACATGTCGAAACGAATCATACTATCAGCTGAACCAAAGAGCTCGATAGCCAACTGTTTAGAGAGCTCAGTTTTACCGACTCCTGTAGGACCTACAAATAGGAAGCTACCAATTGGGCGGTTTGGTGCACCCAGTCCAACACGGTTACGTCGGATAGCTTTGGCAATCTTATCAACTGCGGCATCTTGGCCAATAACATGTGACTTAAGGTCATCGGCGAGGTTGAGAAGTTGAGACTGTTCTTTTTCTTTTAGATCACCGACAGGAATATTGGTTTTTTGTTCGACAATGGCTTCGATATGTTTTTCTGTAATGATAGGCATATCTTGGTCTTTGATAGTTTGCTTTTGCATTTCCTTGTATTTTGCAATTTGATCACGGAAATAAGCAGCTTTTTCAAAGTCTTCGTCACGAGTAGCCTGAGCTTTAAGATTTTCTGCCTCAATCAAACGTTTATCGATATCTTTAGGATCGATAAAGTTGAGGGTTAAATTCATCTTAGACCCAGCTTCATCGAGAAGGTCGATGGCCTTATCTGGCAAGAAACGGTCCTGAATGTAGCGGTTGGATAATTCTGCCGCTGCAGTAATGGCTTCATCAGTGTATTTGACATGGTGGTAGTCTTGATATTTAGGTTGGATGCCACGCAAGATTGTGATTGTTTCCTCAACTGTTGGCTCATCTACCTTAACCGGTTGCATACGACGTTCGAGGGCAGCATCTTTCTCAATGATACGATATTCGTTGAGTGTTGTTGCTCCAACAAGTTGAAGCTCTCCACGGGCAAGTGCAGGTTTTAAGATGTTTCCAGCATCCATATTGCCATCACCAGCATTACCTGCTCCTACAATTTCATGGATTTCGTCAATAAAGAGGATAACATCCTGACGTTGACGAATTTCTTCCATGAGCTTTTGCATTCGTTCTTCGAACTGGCCACGGATACCAGTCCCTTGAACTAGGCTCACAACATCAAGACGGATAACTTGCTTACCTTGGAGTTTTTGTGGCACATTACCATCAACAATTTTTTGGGCAAGTCCTTCGACTACAGCAGTCTTACCAACACCAGGTTCACCGATGAGAACAGGATTGTTCTTAGTACGGCGGTTCAGAATTTCGATGACACGAATAATTTCTTCGTCTCGACCAATGACAGGATCAATGTCTCCACGACGAGCAATATCTGTGATATTAATTCCAAATTCTTCAAGAAGGCCTTGAGGTTGTTGAGGAGCTTGTTGACGTGGTCCTCCTGGACGGCCTGGGCCACCGTTTCCTCGATTTCCTCCCTCTTGTGTTGGAGGTGTATTGGGAAGGTCTCCGTTAGAAGAACGGAAGTTGTTTAGGTCACTGAAGAAATCGTCGAAGAAGTTGGAACCTCCTGCTTGATTGAATTGGTTAAGGGGGTTCTCTGGATCAGATTTCATGATTTTATAACAATTTTGACAGAGGTCAACTTGTTGCTGATTACCATTTACGTTGGTATACAAATGGATACTAGCTTCATTAAGGTTACAGTTTTGGCAGAGCATATCAGTACCTCTTTCTATCTTAGTTGGGAAAGACCTTTATTTAAAACATCTTGGTCAAAAAAGGTCAAATCTATGACTCCATTATAGCATGCAGTAGTTATATTGCAAGCAAAAAGCATCTGTTTTTGGCACTTGGGAAACAAGAGTGCTAAAGTTGAATTTTAATACAAAATCACTTGTTAAAAATGTATAAATATAATATAATGTATTTATATTATTCAGAACGAAAGAGAGATACCTATGACACAAACTAAATCCTTTTTGAAAGAAATCGACTTTACTAAACAGGAACTAGAGGACTTGATTGATTTATCCATAAAATTTAAACAGTTAAAGAAAGATAGAATTCCGCATAAATATTTAGATGGCTTAAATATTGCCTTGATTTTTGAAAAAACATCGACAAGAACCCGTTCAGCCTTCACTGTGGCCGGTCAGGATCTAGGAATGAATGTAACCTATCTTGGTGCCGGAGACATTCAGCTAGGTAAGAAGGAATCTGTTGTTGATACTGCTAAGGTCCTTGGATCTATGTTTGATGGAATCGAGTACCGTGGTTTTAAACAAGAAGATGTTGAAGATTTGGCTAAGTATTCTGGTGTTCCGGTTTGGAATGGTTTGACAGATACTTGGCATCCAACTCAAATGATTGCCGATTTCATGACTTTGAAGGAGCACTTTGGGACTTTAGAAGGCTTAACCATTGCCTATGTTGGAGATGGGCGAAACAATATGGCCAACTCACTTTTAGTAACTTCAGCTATTTTGGGAGTCAATGTTAAGATTATTGCACCAGAAATACTACAGCTTGAGGATGATATTGTAGCCTTAGCTTATAAACATAATAATGGTGCTGACTTAACCATTACAGATGATATCTCAGAGGTTAAGGGAGTGGATATGCTCTATACAGATGTCTGGGTTTCTATGGGAGAAGAAGTGGACTTTAAATCTCGTATTGATTTGCTTTTACCTTATCAGATAAATGCAGACCTACTTGCTAAGGTTGAAAATCCAGATGTTATCGTTATGCATTGCCTTCCAGCCTTCCATGACCTTAATACCCAAATTGGACAAGAAATGTATGAAAAATATGGTTTGGCAGAGTTAGAAATCACAGATCAGATTTTCCAAAAATACAGTGACATCATCTTCCAAGAAGCTGAGAATCGTATGCATTCTATCAAGGCCATTATGTACAATTCCTTGAAAAATATTTAAAATTCCCCCATTTTTCCCGTAAGTGTGATAAAATAAGTAAGAAATACACAATTAATAGGAGAAATAACATGGAATCACATTTGGTGAGAATCATTAACCGTCTGGAAATGATGGCGGCTGATGGTGGTAATTTGAAACGGAATTTTGAACGCGAAGGAGTGGTTGTTGCTGAAGTATCATTTAGTAACGATCCTGAAAATGGTCCAGTGTTCACATTGCGTGACGTTGAAGCTCGTGAGTCATACTCATTTGATAGCATCGACTTGATTGCAATGGAAATCTACGATTTGCTTTACTAATAAATCATTTGGAGCCTTAGATAAGGCTCCAAAAATTCAAAATGCCTGAGACTCAATAGTTTCAGGCATTTTTTCAGGGTGAATGTTTCGATTTATGCTTGTTTTAATTACAAAAAATTGGAGTCACTTCAAAAGTGTTTATAGTGTTTTTGATGCTAGGTCAATCTTTTATTTTTTATACCGAAATATCGCATTTATAAGAAAAATACTTTATTATTATACAGTCTTCTGATATAATATTGAAGAATATTAGTAAGGAGTATCTTGATGAATTTTTCATTTCTACCGCAGTTTTGGTCTTACTTTAACTATGGTGTCTTAGTAACAATTATGATTTCAGTCTGCGTGGTCTTCTTTGGAACCATCCTTGGTGTTTTGGTATCCTTGGCCAAACGTTCTGGAATCAAACCATTGGAGTGGTTAGTAAGCTTTTATGTTTGGGTTTTCCGTGGAACACCTATGGTCGTGCAGATTATGATTGCTTTTAACCTCATCCATATGAACCTTCCAACTGTTCAGTTTGGGATTTTGAATCTTGATTTGTCACGTATCGTTCCAGGTATTATCGTCCTTTCTTTGAACAGTGGTGCTTATATTTCTGAGAGTGTGCGTGCAGGTATTGAGTCTATTCCTAAAGGTCAGATTGAAGCAGCTTACTCGCTTGGTATCCGTCCTTGGAATACAATGCGTTATGTGGTCTTGCCTCAAGCGATTAAAAATATCTTGCCGGCCTTGGGTAACGAGTTTGTTACTATTATCAAGGATAGTTCACTCTTGCAAACTATCGGGGTTATGGAATTGTGGAATGGTGCACAAACTGTTGCAACGACAACCTACTTGACTTTGACACCGCTCTTGTTCGCAGCCTTCTATTATTTGATTGTAACAACGGCTATGACTGCACTTTTGAAACAAATGGAAAAACGACTTGGGGAGGGACGTAAATAATGGCAGAAACAATTATTGAGATTAAAAATCTCCACAAGTATTTTGGTAAAAACGAAGTTCTCAAAGGGATTGATTTAGATATTAAAAAAGGTGAAGTAGTAGTTATCATTGGTCCTTCAGGGTCAGGAAAATCAACCTTTCTACGTTCAATGAACTTGCTTGAAAAACCTACAAAAGGTGTTATTTCTTTTGAAGGTGTAGATATTACAGATAAGAATAACGACATTTTTAAAATGCGTGAAAAGATGGGAATGGTTTTCCAACAGTTTAACCTCTTCCCTAACATGACGGTTAAAGAAAACATCACCTTGTCACCGATTAAAACTAAGGGTGTTTCTAAAGCTGATGCTGAAGCAAAGGCTATGGAGCTTTTAGAAAAGGTTGGGCTGAAAGATAAGGCAGATGCTTATCCAACAAGTCTATCAGGTGGTCAGCAACAACGTATTGCGATTGCACGTGGTTTGGCTATGGATCCAGATGTTCTCTTGTTTGACGAACCTACATCAGCCCTTGACCCAGAAATGGTTGGTGAAGTTCTTTCAGTTATGCAAGACCTCGCTAAATCAGGGATGACAATGGCGATTGTTACCCACGAAATGGGCTTTGCCTATGAGGTAGCTGACCGTGTCATTTTTATGGATGGCGGTGTTATCGTAGAAGAAGGCACGCCACAAGAAATTTTCGACAATACCAAGGAAGAGCGTACTAAGGATTTCTTGAGTAAGGTTTTGTAAGATATCTATTAAGTATATAGACATTGTTTGTGAAGACTGGAAGCTTTCCAGTCTTTTTCTGTTTTGTGCTCTGCTTTTCTAGAATCATTCTTGTTTAGGATAATATTGCGGAAAAGATGGATAAATATGCTATAATGATGCCATATCAAAAATAATTAAGTAGGTCAAGAAAAATGCTCATATATGATGCGGCCTTAAAAACACCTTACCGAATTCTCGGCATTAACCTCCCTAAGGATAGTCTTTTGCACTTATCTAACCTAGGGCTGGCTGCTGGTGAAACTATTGAGGTGGTGACTAAGACCAAGAACAGCGCTATTATTATTGTTAAAGGGAGTCGCTTAGCCTTTGATGCTTCAATTCTAGATAAAATTGATTTGGCACCTGCAGAGGAAGACCAGGAAAAAATCCCTCTTTCTGAACTACCGGTTGGACGTTCTGCCATAGTCACGGATATCTTCTCGGCAAATGAAACCAAACGACGTCTTATGGATATGGGAATTACAAAGCGTACACGTGTTTTGTTGCGCAAAGTAGCACCTTTGGGAGATCCCCTAGAAATTAGTTTGAGAGGATATGAATTAACCTTACGCAAGTCAGAAGCGCAAATGATTAGTGTGGTCATGTTGGACGAGGGAGAGGAAAAATGACAGAAATTGCATTAATAGGTAATCCTAATAGTGGTAAAACCAGTTTATTCAACCTAATAACAGGACATAATCAGCGTGTTGGGAACTGGCCAGGGGTTACTGTTGAGCGAAAAAGTGGTCTGGTCAAAAAGAATAAGGATTTAGAAATCCAGGATTTGCCAGGAATTTACTCAATGTCACCCTACAGCCCTGAAGAAAAGGTGGCGCGTGATTATTTGTTAAGTCAAAGGGCTGACAGCATTTTAAATGTGGTTGATGCGACAAATTTGGAGCGTAACCTTTATCTGACAACACAGTTGATTGAAACAGGGATTCCTGTGACCTTGGCTCTTAACATGAGTGATGTTTTAGAGGCTCAGGGGAAAAACATTAATGTCGATAAATTGTCTTACCATCTAGGTGTGCCAGTAGTAGCCACAAGTGCCCTCAAACAAACTGGTGTGGACCAGGTAGTGAAAAAGGCGGCACATACGACGACTTCTACAGTTGATGACCTTGCCTTTCCAATATACGATGATAAGTTGGAAGCTGCCATTTCGCAAATTTTAGAAGTCTTGGGAAATTCGGTGCCACAAAGGTCTGCACGTTTTTATGCCATTAAACTCTTTGAACACGATGCTTTAGTTGAGGCTGAGCTAGACTTGTCCCCATTCCAACGAAAAGAAATCAAAGATATCATTCGTATCACTGAAGAAATTTTCACAGAAGATGCGGAGTCAATTGTCATTAACGAGCGTTATGCCTTTATCGAACGTGTTTGTCAGATGGCTCAGAGTCATACAGAAGATTTCGCTTTAACCTTGTCAGATAAAATTGATAGGATTGTCACCAATCGTATTTTGGCTTTGCCAATTTTTGCAGTAGTCATGTATTTGGTTTACTTCTTATCTATCCAAACCGTTGGAACCATGTGGACAGACTGGGCTAACGATGTGCTCTTTGGTAAGTATGTTCCTGATTTGGTAACTTCTGGTCTTGATTATCTCCAAGTTCAGGATTGGCTTAAGTCTCTGATTGTTGATGGCATTGTAGCTGGGATTGGGACGGTGCTAGGATTCCTTCCACAAATCTTTGTACTCTTTATCTGTTTGGGTATTCTTGAAGACATTGGTTATATGAGTCGTATTGCCTTTGTTATGGACCGTATTTTCCGTCGTTTTGGACTTTCTGGGAAATCCTTTATTCCCATGTTGATTTCAACGGGTTGTGGGGTTCCAGCGATTATGTCTAGTCGAACTATTGAAAATGAAAGGGATCGTCGTATTACCATTATGACGGCAACCTTCATGCCTTGTTCGGCCAAGTTGGAAATTATTGCTTTGATTGCAGGGGCCTTCTTCCCTAGTAATTCTTTTGTGGCACCAAGTACCTATTTTATTGGGATGGCTACTATCATCTTATCAGGTATCGCTCTCAAAAAGACTAGTTTTTTAGGTGGTTTGACAAGTCCTTTTATCATGGAATTACCTGCTTACCACTGGCCAAAAGTCCTATCAGTCTTGCGTTATGCTTTTGGTAAGGCCATGAGTTTTGTTAAACGTGCGGGAACAATTATTTTTAGCTTGACGGTTCTTATTTGGTTTATGTCTAACTATGACTTTACGCTACATAATGTAGATACAGAAGTTAGTATTTTGGCGACTTTAGGTCAAGGGTTGTCCTGGATCTTTGAGCCACTTGGTTTTGGAAATTGGAAGGCAACAGTTGCGGCTATTACAGGTCTAGCAGCCAAGGAGACAGTTGTTGCCACCTTCGGAATTCTCTATCATAACAGCAGTGAGGCAGGTCTAGCTGAGGTTTTGAGAGGAGATTATTCATCACTAGCAGCCTATTCATTCTTGGTTTTTAATTTACTCTGTGCACCATGTTTCGCAGCTATTGGAGCTATTAAGCGTGAAATGGCTAATCTTAAATGGACGGTTGGAGCTATTGGTTTCCAAACAGGCCTAGCTTATTGTGTGAGTTTAATTCTTTACCAGTTTGGTCAGGTCCTCCTCTACGGTAAGCAAATGACTATTTGGACTCTGGTTGCTGCTTTACTTCTAGTAACCATGATATATTTTGTTGTTCGTAAACCTCGTCAGATTAAGGAGACAATCATTAGTCTGGATAATCTTCAAGAAGCAAAAGTTTAGGAGAATTGGTATGTCAACTTTTATTATTGCCTTCATCATTTTCGCCTTGGCAGGACTAGGCGTTCGTCATTATATCAAAGGAAAAGGTTCTTGTGGTGATTGTGAGTGTTCTTGTCCAGTTAAGGAAGAAATGCATAAGGCGAATCGCTAATAATATATACAAAAAATGGTCTCTTAGTTGAATAAGGGATCTTTTTTTACAATTGTAAGGATTGTATAAAGGTATCCTAGGAGGAAGTGTGGTAATATAGCATAGGAAAAAATTCACATTTTTTAACAAAAGAGGGAGATGTATAAGAAATGGGTTTGAACAGAGAGATTGTCCTAATTCATGGGACCTGGTGTGCTGGCAATGTTTGGGGAGATTTTGCGACAGGTCTTCGTCAGATGGGGTATACGGTGCATACACCTAGCTTTCGTTACCATGACTTACCATATCAAGACTGTTTGAATAAAGTTGGTACCGTAACTTTGCAAGATTATCGAGATGATTTGGTGGCCTTGATTGAAAGTCTAGACCAGCCACCGCTTATTTTGGGACACTCTTTAGGTTGTCTGGTGGCACAAATGGTTGCTGAAAAGACAGAGGTTGCTGGTATGATTCTCATGGGACCTGCTCCGACAGCTGATATTTTTGCCTTTTATCCAACCATGCTAGCTTGTTTCGGCAAACACTTTTTACGTTGGGGTTTTTGGAAAAAAGCCATGCCACCCTATAAAAAAGAATTTTTCAAGTATTGTATGAATGAGCAAGAGGAATCTTTGAAAGAAGAAGTCTTTGCGACACTAGTGCCTGAGTCTGGTAAAGTTTACACTCAGATGGCCCTTCATTGGTTTGATAAGACAAGGGCGGCTTACGTGGACTTTAGTAAGATTTCATGCCCAGTTCTTGTGATTTCTGGAACTAAGGATAAGATGACCCACCCTAATATTGCTAGAAGAACAGCTAAAAACTACCGTGATTCAGTACTTGTTTCACTAACGGGTGCAGATCACATGTATGAAAGTGGTAAATTCCAACAAAAGACCTTAAGAGTTATTGAGGGCTGGAGTCAGCAAAATGGTTTTATAGATTAATGACAAAGCATAGTCAGACGAAGTTGGGACAGATTCCCAGCTTTTTGTGTCTCATTTTAAATGTCTTTTTGAAAATTTTGAAAATTAAGTCACAAAGAGGCCTCCCTATGGTATAATTGAAAAAAAGTATGTATTGGAGAACACCCATGGCGATTATAATGGATGGTAAGGCCCTAGCTGTTAAAATGCAGGATCAATTGCAAGAAAAGGTAGCACGTTTAAAAGAAAAGGAATGGATTGTGCCAGGACTAGTGGTGATCATGGTTGGAGACAACCCTGCCAGTCAAGTTTATGTGCGTAATAAGGAACGTGCTGCTAAAAAAGCAGGCTTCCATAGTAAAACGGTCAATCTTTCTGAGAGTATCAGTGAGGAAGAGTTGATTGAGGTCATTGAGCAATACAATCAGGATCCGCTTTTCCATGGGATTTTGGTTCAATTGCCATTGCCAAATCATATTAATGAAATGCGTATCCTTTTGGCTATCGATCCTAAAAAGGATGTAGATGGTTTCCATCCTATGAATACTGGGAACCTCTGGAATGGACGTCCTCAAATGGTGCCTTGTACACCGGCAGGAATTATGGAAATCCTTCGTGAGTACAACGTTGAATTGGAAGGTAAGACAGCAGTTATCATCGGACGCAGTAATATTGTAGGTAAGCCTATGGCACAGCTTCTCTTGGAGAAAAATGCCACAGTTACTTTGACCCACTCACGTACGCCACATTTGGCTAAAGTTTGTAACAAGGCAGACGTTTTAATTGTGGCTATTGGCCGTGCAAAATTTGTAACAGAAGAATTTGTCAAAGAGGGTGCGGTTGTCATTGATGTGGGAATCAACCGCGACGAAGAAGGTAAACTCTGTGGCGACGTTGATTTTGATCAAGTGAAAGATAAGGTTGGCATGATCACGCCTGTCCCAGGTGGTGTAGGTCCTATGACTATTACCATGTTGATGGAACAGACCTATCAAGCTGCTCTTCGTAGTGCGAAAGGATAGCTTATGAAAGTTGATGACGATTTAGTTAGGCAAGTGATAACAAGTCGATTGAGAGAATCTCACAAGGGATCCTATGGTCGAGTGCTTCTGATTGGTGGACTTTATCCTTATGGTGGTGCCATCATTATGGCTGCTATTGCTTGTGTCAATAGTGGTGCGGGCTTGGTTACAGTTGCTACAGATCGTGAAAATATCACAGCCCTTCATGCTCACCTTCCTGAAGCTATGGCCTTTGACCTAAGGGAGACTGAAAGATTTCTTGATAACCTTAGAGCAGCAGATGTTGTTTTAATCGGCTCTGGTCTAGGTGAGGAGGAGACGGCTAATCGGGCCTTGGATTTGGTGTTGGCAAATATTAGGTCAAACCAGAACTTGGTTATTGATGGTTCTGCTCTTAACCTTTTGGCAAAGAAAAATAAGAGTAGCTTGCCAGAGTGTCACCTTGTACTCACTCCCCATCAAAAGGAATGGGAAAGACTGTCGGGTTTAGCTATTTCAGAGCAGTCGATTTCCAATACTCAAAAAGCCTTAGAGGAGTTCCAAAGTGGGACAATTCTAGTTGCCAAGAGTCATAAGACAGCCGTTTATCAGGGAGCAGAAGTAGCCCGTTTAGAGGTCGGCGGGCCCTACCAGGCGACGGGAGGAATGGGAGATACTTTAGCTGGTATGGTTACTGGTTTCCTCGCCCAATTTGCCTCAACTGACTCTTATAAGGCGGCCATAATTGCGACCTGGCTTCACTCAGCTATTGCGGATAAACTCGCTGAAAATGCTTATGTGGTTTTGCCGACTCACATCAGCAAAGCTATTCCTAGCTGGATGAAAAAATTGTCATTATAAATCTGAAAAACATGTCTCAAATTGGGGCAAGTTTTTTTAGATTTCGACATTTTTTTAAGTTTGCTGAAGATGATTTGTGATAAAATATAAGAGAATTTTTATAAGAATATAGAGGAAAAAAAGTGACATCATTTTGGAAAAAAAATAGTCAAAAATGGAA